>ORMF011204557.1_pt1 | contig 16517 bp, 12 predicted proteins | sample 1779871 | NCBI WGS metagenome assembly ORMF01 (sample SAMEA104232316, study PRJEB22302) | groundwater metagenome | biome: forest; feature: aquifer; material: groundwater | place: USA | collected 2011-08-07 | depth 5.4 m
CAGAGGGGGCCCCCGGTTCGCCCCCCTGCCGCATCTGTGATTTGAGACTTCGGCTCGCGTAGTCCATGTCGGCCGAAATACCGGCGCGACGCAGTCGGCTCACCAGTTTGACGCCGATGCCTTTTGCCGCCTCTCCGAGGGGAGCGACAAACGCAACTGGCCGCTCGTCCTCCAGGTCCAGTGCTTTCCCCAGCTGATCCAGCACAATCAGACACCGTTCGGTCCCGATCCCGAAACCGATTCCCGGCGTGGGCGGACCGCCGCACTCCTCCACGAGCCCGTCATATCGCCCGCCTCCGCCTATCACATTTTGAGCCCCTAGTTCGGGACTGACGATTTCAAACGCCGTTTTCGTGTAGTAATCGAAGCCTCGGACCAGGCTGGTATCAAGTTCGAACTTCACGTCGAGCGCCTGAAGATGCTCCTGCAGGGCGCCGAAGTGCGTCCGGCAGTTGTCGCACAAATGGTCGACCAGTCTTGGAGCATTAGCAAGCGCCTGCTTATCGCGTTCGTCCTTGCTGTCCAGCATCCGAAGTGGATTTGTCTCGAAACGCGTTCGGTTGTCCTCGCTCATTTGGTCCAGCAGGGGCCTCGCGTAATCCAGCAAAGCGGCTCGATATGCCGGCCTGCACTCCGGACATCCGACGGAGTTGAGACGCAGCTCAGTTTGCTCTATTCCAAGCCGGCGGTAAAACTCCACAGCCAGCGTGATAACCTCGGCGTCGATGGCTGGATCGGCCGATCCCAGGGCCTCGATCCCAGTCTGCTGGTGTTCGCGGTATCGTCCCCGCTGCCCCCGCTCGTATCGGTACATGTTCCCGATATAGTAGAGCTTGGTGACTGCGCTTTCGCCGTACAGCTTGTGCTCGATATAGGCGCGGATTGCCGGTGCGCTGCCCTCCGGACGCAGCGTCATGCTTCGCCCGCCGCGGTCCATGAAGGTGAACATCTCCTTGGAGACGATATCGGTGGCCTCGCCGATGCTGCGCGTGAACAGCTCGGTAGCTTCCATTACCGGCGTACGGATCTCACGATATCCGTACAGCCGGCAGCAGTCACGAAATGCCTTTTCGACCGCTTGCCAGCGGCCCGAGTGCAGCCAGGAATCCTTCGCAGGCTTACAGGGCAGCACATCGTGCATATAAGGAGGCGCTGTGTATTTCATTTGAGTCCGGGTCCGTTCAGATGTGGACTAAGATTGTACCCGGCAAACGAAAGCGGCGATTACGCCGCTTGGTTGGCGGTTATGAATATCCATATTGAGGCGACGTTCATCGGCTTTGCCAACTGCTCGATTGGAAATACTCCGGACGTGCGGTGCCTAACCTGAAAGTCGGCACGAATTGAAGCGGATGCAAGAATAAAGCCGATCTGCGCGGGCCGGCAGGAATTGGTTTTCGGAAGGCGAATTGGTGGTCGTAACGAGTCCCATCACTTCACCATGCAGTACATCTCAATTGTCCGACAAGGAGACAAGGCAATGAAGCGCAAGATCGGTCTTTTCGCAGTAGGTGTAACTGTCGCGGTAGTGCTTGTCGCATCCGTCGCCGCACGACCCGTATCTGCACAAGGCAAGAAAACGGTGCATGTGGGAGGCGGGGGGACGGCGGCATTCGACCAGGATCCGAACCTTATCGGTGCCACAACTCAATTTGGAATTGGCGTCAATATCAACAGCGACGGTTCTGCTAACGGCAATTTCGAGTGTAACATTCCTGGGTTACTCGCACTGCACATCATGCCCACTAGTGGATCGTACTCTGGAGGCGTGGCGACCTTCAGCGGTCCGGGAATCGTCCATTTCGCGGGGGGAGGCACGTTCTTCCTGCCCAACTGGACGGTGTCAGCGACGGCCGGAGGCGCTGGAGTAGGGACATTCTGCCTTTCGCCGGATAGCTACGGTAACCCGTACCCCGCCTGCGATCATGAGGTGGTAGTAAACGGGAACATCACAATCAACTAGCCTTTTGAGTTGCTCCGCTCCCGTCTTCTCTGGAGCAACTCCGTTTTTGCGGCGGCAAACCGCGCTGTCTGGAAGAGTTTCGCGAATTTCCGCCTCGACAGACGACTTGCCGCCGTTTTTTCTCGGACCGTTATTTGCACAGATTCGGTCCAACAAGTATAGCTAAAACGGCGAATTCCCTCATTACATTAAAGGAGAATATTCATGCTGCGCTCCAAAGACACGCTACTTCTCATCTTAATGTCCAGTCTTACCCTGGTTCTGGCAGTGGCTGCGGCCCAGGGCCCGGGGTCCAAAGCGCCCGGTGAAAAGCCGAACTTGCCGGGGCATGTTTACCAGACCGATATCGACCAGGGGAAGCTGTCTCTGAACGACCTCGCGGACGCGGGTCGATTCCTTTTCGCAACAGAATTCAACCTCTTGGACGGCTTTGGCCGGCCGGCCGCCACCGGAAACGGATCTCCCACGAAGCGTCTGGCGGGCGCATCTCCGTTTATGATTAGGACGTCAGCGCCCGAAACCAACTCATGCGCGGGGTGCCACAACAAGCCCGAAGTCGGAGGCGCCGGCGATTTCGTCGCCAACGTCTTCGTCATTGCCCAGGTAAGGGACCCTGTGACGGACTCTGTATCAGCGCAATTCAGCGACGAAAGGAACACGCTCGGCATGCACGGTTCCGGCGCAATCGATATGCTTGCGCGGGAGATGACGGCCGATCTCCTCGCCGTCCGTGAAGCGGCTATTGAAGCCGCACGGTCATCAGGTGCGCCGGTCACTCGGCCGCTCGTTACCAAGGATGTCAGCTTCGGAATGATCACGGCCCGGCCCGATGGAACCGTCGATAATAGCCATGTCGAGGGGATCGATACGGACCTAATCGTCAAACCTTTCCATCAAAAGGGTGTCGTCCGTTCGATCCGCGAGTTCACGGTGAATGCCTATAACCACCACCATGGCATGCAGGCTGTGGAGCGCTTCGGCCGCGCCCGGACTGGCGAAGATGACTTCGACGAAGACGGAGTCAAGGACGAGCTTTCTGTGGGCGATATCACGGCGGCGACCATCTTTCAGGTCTCATTGCAGACGCCCGGCCAGGCTCTCCCCGCTGATCCGGATGCTCGAAGATCCGTGGAACGCGGCGAGCAGCTATTCAATCAAACGGGCTGCGCCAGCTGCCACCGTCCGGCGCTGATACTGAATAATCCGGTTTACGGTGAGCCGAATCCATACAACGTGCCCGGGAATCTGAGACTGATCGACGTGCCGCAGCCGTTCACTTTCGACCTGACGAAAGACGGGCCGAAGCCAAGACTGGAAAAGCTGCCCGATGGGCGCGCGGTCGTCCGCGCGTTTACCGACCTAAAACGGCATGTGATCGCCGATTCCACCGACCAGTTCTTTGCGAACGAGCTATTGATTCAGGGAGGCGTGCCGCTGGATCAATTCATCACCCGCAAACTCTGGGACTGCGGCAGCTCATCACCGTTCGGCCATCGCGGAGACTGCACCACAGTGAGCGAAGCGATCCTGCACCACGGCGGGGAAGGGCGGGCTTCACGCGATCTTTTCGCGGCGCTGCCCGATTCCGGCAAGGCGGATATCATCAACTTCTTAAAGTCGCTGCAGGTGCTGCCGGCGGGATCGCCGCGGGTCGTCATTGCGCCGGTCCATATTCCGCGCGCATTCCGGTAATCCCGCAATTGCACGATGCGATTTTGCGCGCTGCAGGAACAGGACTCCTGCCCGTGGAAGTCTTCAGCGAATGGACTCAAGACAACGAAGAAAAGGGGGTGGTCCGACCCACTGAGCTGCCTCAAGAGTGTGGACCTTAAAGTACATCACTTAAGAAGGGAGCTACAGATGAGTAGCAAACGAAGTTCCGTACCGCCGTACTCGCGCGTCCACCCTGGTGACGCGCGGGTTGTGGAGCGCGCCCAGTCGCGGCGGCAATTCTTCAGGTCGGCCGCCGGGGCGGCGGGCTTCCTCCTGCTTCCGGACCTCTGGCGACCGGCACTGGCCAACCCCGGCGGAACGCCCACTCCCATCCCACGCATCACGCCTGGCCCGTTCGGCCCCCTCCACTTCTTCTTCCCCGGCCCCGTGGAGGGCATCGATCCGAACCACGGCCACGACCCTTCGGTCATCACCGACTTCAACGGGTTTATCGGCGAGGCCGACCTGATCCTTACCGGCACGGGCACCGACACGGCCACCAGCGCTTCCGCCCCGTACAAATTCCACACCGACATGCGATTCATGCTGGGCGAATTCGTCGGCACGGACGGCAAGCAACACCGGAGCGCCTTCGCCTTCATATGACTGGATAACCTTGCAGGCTTCAGCCCGTTGGGCATGTATTCATACGACCCGGCACCTCCCCCACCGGCGTCTTCTGGGCGGTCCCAGTCCCGGAAACGAGCGTGGACGTCCATCTCGGCTAGGGCATGGCTTCGCTCAACCTGACTAATATCTCGTTGACCGACTACTATACCGTCCCGAATAGCCTCAACCCGGCCCATCCGCTGGGCCACCAGCCGGCCGTTATCAACTCGCTGGACCTTAAGTGGAGCGGCGTGACGTGCCGAGTGGAATTCAGCGACCCGGCAATCGGCTTCGCCGGTCTTTTCCTGGAGAACTCCTGTGCCATCGAGGTGACGGCGACAACCGCGCCCACGCCCGGACATCACGGGTTCCATTTCGTCTCGGATCCCCGCTCTACTACTGTGAGCAGCTTCGCGCAGGTGGGGAACGACCACAACGGCTCGTTCTTCCCTGGCTAACAGGCTGCGTGCGCGAAAGTGCATGACGGCAATGCGCAGCCAAGAACGAATTTAGGGCGGAGACTTCGACGGTCTCCGCCCTGCTTTTCCACAAACCCCAAGCTCTTATCAGCCGTCGTCCTCTCAACCCTCAACTCTCGATGGCAAGAGTCATGCCGCTTCTTACCTGTTTACCCCCGCATCCTCTTGCGGAACAGCGGCCCGCCTGGCATACGCCTTCCACACGAATGGGCTGCTCAGTTTGTAGATAAGGCCTCGAAAGAGTTACAATAGTGCCGAATGAAAAGCTCGGTAATTGTGCAGCATTCCGATCCGCAATGCTCTGCTGAACCTGACGTACTGAGCGCACACTTGCGCTCGGCCCGGGAACGTCTTGCGCAGAGATTACGCGAGGGCGCGGGCGGACTTGAGACAGCGCGCTCATACAGCGATCTCGTCGATGATGTCATCCGAAGGATGATCGGGATCTCCTGTGAGCGCGCGGGCCGAGGCGCCACTCCGGATAGCGTCCCCATCGCCATAATCGCCACAGGCGGCTATGGCCGCCGCGAGCTCTGCCCGTATTCGGACATAGATGTCACCTTCGTCCCCCACCGCGACGGGGATCCCCTGGTCGATCGCATCATCAAGGAGATGTTTACGCTGGTGATGCGGGTCTTCATCGACTCCGCGGGTCTGGATGTCGGCTATGCCTACCGCTTGCTGGAAGATTGCGCGTCGCTGGACCACCAGACAACTTCCGGCCTTCTCGATGCCCGGTTGATCGCCGGAAGCGACCGCCTGATGATCCAGCTCGAACACGATTACTGGTCGCTCTTCAACCCGTCGGATTTCGTGTTCACGAAGCTAAGCGAGCGGCGCTGCCAGCTTGAAAAGGCGGGCGAAACGCCCAGAGTTGTGGAACCGAATCTGAAGGAGGGGGCCGGCGGATTGCGAGACCTCCAGACGGCGGTTTGGATGGTCCAGGCGCTCCATAGCCATACGGCAGCGCGCGTTCGCGGCGACCGTGCGTGGCAGGTCTTAAAGAATGACGGCGGTATCTCGGAAGCCGAGGCCGAGGCTTTGGCGGCGGCAAAGGAATTCCTGTTCCGTGCCCGCAATGCGCTGCACGTCCTCACCGGCGCTGAGCGCGATCAGCTTGTCGTAACCCGCCAGGAAGAAGTCGCGGGTCTTCTCGGATACACGGGGCCAGGGTCACTCACCCCATCACTCAATCGCCAAATCTCACATTCACATGCGCCTCCCGTCGAGCAGTTCATGCGCGACTATTACCGCCATGCGTCCGCCATCCACCGAATAACGGGCAACATCATTCGCCGCGCGGAGAATAGTCGTCTCTTCCTGGGGATCGGCCTGGACTGTTTCCGCCGCGAAGTGGTGCCGGCCAACCTGTCGCTGATTGCGGAAGATCCGGTCTGGATGCTTTGGGCGTGTGAGCTGGCGCAGAAGTACGGGCTGGAATTCAGCGACGAGCTCGAGCGCGATATCGTCGAGCTGCTGAACGCAAGCCCTGTGGTGGGAGATAAGCAGCAGGCAGCCGAGGTGTTTACGCGTATTCTTGCTGATTCTCAGGGCGCTTATTCAATACTTCAGAAAATGGCCGACCTTGGCATTTTGGGCTGGTTAATTCCGGAGGTCGGGGAGATTATGGACCTCATCCCGTATGATCCCTCGCACGATTACACGGTGGGCCAGCACACACTTCAGGTTATCCGCTACCTGGACACCCTGAGGCGCCAGGATGGACCGGAAGAGACGGTTGACCTCCGCCGTTTGATGGTCGATCTGCCCAATCCCGAGCAGCTCTATCTGGCTGCCCTGCTGCACGACGCCGGAAAGACCGAGGAGGAGCGGCCGCATTCGGAGGTCGGCGAAGATCTCGCACGGGGGGTATGCGCTCGGCTGTTCTGGAGCGAACACGCCACGGAAAACATCGCATTCCTCGTCCGTCAGCACCTGGTTATGGCCGAGACTTCCCGCCTGCGCGATCTCCACCTCGACGAGACCATCCGAGAGTTCACCGCCATCGTTGACGACCTCGACCGGTTGAACATGCTCTACCTGCTGACCTATTCCGACACCAACGCGGTGGGCGAGGGGGTCTGGACTCAGGTCAAGGGCCGCTTCCTGCGCGACCTCTACCGCCGCGCCGAGCGGGCGCTGGCCGGTTCGGAAGGCGAGGATCTCGACGACGCGGATCTCACCCGGACGCGCCGCCGATTGATGAAAGAGCTTTCGGTCGAAAACATCCCCGACGAGGAGATCGCCGAACATGTCGAGCGAATGCCCGCGCCATACATTCTGAACACGAGCCTGAACGAGATCGCACTTCACATCGCATTTATCCGCAAGGCCGGCAGGGGTGAGCCGGTCGTCGAGTTTCACGATGAGCGCAACTCGACATTCACGGAGGTGACCGTCTGCACCCGGGATGATCCGGAGCCGGGACTGCTCGCCAAAATCGCGGGAGTCTTCTACGCCGCCGACACCGACGTCCACAGCGCCCAGGTATTCACGCGGACAGGTGAGCACCCGATCGCCATCGATACGCTCTACGTCGACTTCCGGGGCCGGCAGCTCACACCGGGTAAACGGAAGGAGCTGGCGACAAACCTGAAGGCCGTCCTCAAGGCGGAGACTGCCGTGGAAGAGGTGCTTTCGAAGCGCAAGAAATCACCGGAGATCGGCGGCCCGATCGAGCATCTCCGTTTGAGAAATGATATTTCCGAGATCTTCACCGTAGTAGAGGTCTCTTCACATGACGAACGGGCAATGCTCTACCGTGCAAGCGGAGCCTTATCGAAACTCGGCTGGGGCATCCACAGCGCCCGCGTATCTCTCTTCAAAGGCCGCTCGATCGCGAGTTTCTATGTCACGGGCGCGAAGACGCTCTCGGAAGCCGATGCCCGCCGCGCGCTGCTGCGCTTGATGCCGATGTCAAACGGCGGCTAACCGCAGATTTCGCCATTGTGGCGTCATTTTTACCACCCCGTCGGCGTTCCTGGAATCCACGTGTCTGAGGCGCACCAGCGGCTGAAGTAGATGGAGCGGCGCACTCCCTCCGGCGCAAGGATGTACTGGGCGATCTTTCTCTGGGCGTCGAATTTCGAGTCTCCCGGCACTGTTTTGGCTATCTCCAGCGCGCGATCGATGTCTGCTGCGGCCATTGCCAGGGCGATCCTCAGCGGCTTGGAATGAGGATTGTTTGCATTGGGACTTGCGTGGTCATCTTCCAGCTCCGCCTCAAGAATCCGTTTACATTCTGCCGGATCGACTCGAGCGTAATAGAAAGCGAACCCTTCTACGCCTTCCTTCTTATCCAATGCATTGCGTGCGTCGGCGAAAAGAGCCGTCCCGGTCCGCTTGTCATACTCATAGGCAATAGCGGCGATGCGGGCCATAGTATCCGAGTGATCCATGCCTTCCGGCAGGGAGCGAATGGCTTCTTTGTACAGTTTTGCGGCGGCATCGATCGGCTGGTATTTTGCGGCCAAGGCGAGCGCCATTGATCGATGGCGTTCTCCCGTTACTGTCCTGGCAATCTTTAGCGCTGCCGACGCGTCCGTCTTCCCGATGGCATCTATGACGTAACATCCCGCCTGTCCATATTCGGGCGAACTGTCCGGCTGCTCATCGTGCCCGAATGCTGCGAGCATTTTGCGGGCGGCCTGGGGATCATAAAGGCAGATGGGCTGCAGACATCGGGGAGTTGCGTGAACGTGCCTGGTCGGGTCAAGGGTTTTCAGCATTGCTTGGGCCAATTCCGGGCTCCCTTTGGCCAATACCTCCGCATAAAAGCCCAGCAGCTCGCCGGCGTCGGGCTGCTCTTTGCCCCCGGACTGGCCCTTTGTAAGGCTGATCGCCTTATTCATGAGCTCAACAGCGGACCGGTCCTTGACCCTCGCTGCCAAAGAGGCGAGCGCGGCAAAGCTAAACCCTTCCGGCAGCCATTCAGAAGCAGGCTTCGCTCCAGAGAGCCCGGCTTTTGCCTTGCTCAGCAATTCCTTGGCGAGTGCCGGGTTGCTCTCGGCCACGGCAAGGCCGAGAAACGTGGCGGCGTACACTCTCTGGTGGGGGCCTTTGATCCTCTCGATTTTGTCCGCTGCCCATTTATCCGAGGTCTTTCCATTCGTTTCCGAGTGGATGGAAACGGCGCTTGCCAGCGTGAAGTCGGAGACAGATCCATCCTTCTCCGCGGCCAGCTTGAGAGTAAGATCGGGCGCGTACGGCGCAAGCTCCAGCGGCAGCCAGCCGCGCGCATAGTATTTCGTCTCTCTCGATTCGTTCCAGACCCTCTCCAAAACGGCATACGCTTTGCGGATGTTGTCCTGGTTTGTCTGGGCGCTGGAAGAAAGCGCGGCCGCGCACAGAAGCATAGCCGTAAGCCTCAGAAAACTCATCTGTCGCTTCAAATCAATCTCCCTTGATCCCCGGAACCTTCCTCTAGTTGGAACCCCCGGCTGAAATCGACTCAACCGGTCTGATTCAGCAAAGTGTTCGGCCGACTACCAGGTTACCGTGTACACCTTGAGTTCGCTGCCGGCCTGCAGGACTCCCTCCCGTCCCCGTCCAATTCCAACCAGGCATCCGGCGGGGAAGGTCGAGGCATGGCGGGCAAAATGGTTTACTTCTACTCCGAGGCGTTTCAGCGATACGACATGGGGCCGCAGCACCCGCTGCGGCCTATTCGGCTCGCCCGGACCCATGAGCTTCTGGGACTTTACGGCGCGTTGGAAGCGGTTGCCGTGGAAGACCCCCGGCCGTGCTCGATGGACGATTTGCTGACGACACACAGCCGCGAATTCATTGAAACTGTGATGCGACTGAGCGAAGGCGACCGGGACGTCCCCGCGGAGCAGTTCGGTTTCGGCTATGGCGATAATCCCATCTTCCCCGGCATGTGGGAGTCGTCGCTGGTGTATACGGGTGCATCAGTCGACGCGGCCCAGGCCGTGAACGACGGCCGCTGCCGTACAGCCATGAACCTCTCCGGCGGACTCCACCACGGCCACCACTCCCGAGCCGCCGGCTTCTGCATATTCAACGACTGCGCAGTTGCTATCCATCGGCTGCGGCGTAAGTTCGCGAAGGTCGCCTACATAGATATCGATGTACACCACGGCGACGGCGTCCAGGAGGCGTTCTACGACGATCCCAGCGTCCTCACGATCTCAATCCACGAGTCAGGCCGTACGCTCTTTCCGGGAACGGGGTCCGTCCGAGAGATTGGGGCCGGAGACGGGACCGGCTATAGCGTAAACGTTCCTTTATGGCCGGGGACCACGGACGACATCTGGATCGGCGCTTTTCGGGATGCAGCCCTTCCGATCCTGCAGCGGTTCGACCCGGACGCAGTTCTCTTGCAGATGGGCACAGACGCCCACTATCTCGATCCGTTGGCGCACCTCTATCTGACGGCGCAGGGATGGCTCGAGGCCGTGAAGGACGTAAACGCGTTGAGCAAGCCTATCGTGGCGGTTGGCGGAGGCGGATATAACCCGACGACGGTGCCCCGGATGTGGGCGCTCGCTTTTGGGGAGCTTTTCGGTCTAGAATTACCGGACGACGTACCGGCTGAGTTCAGCTATCGGGATTACATTCCGCGGCTGCGCGATCACGATGAGCCGCCGGTATCCGACGAAGACCGGCAGCAAGCCGCGTGGTATGCCGGACAGGCGATCGAAGAGCTGAAGCGCGCGCTTTTTCCGATCCACGGACTAGCATAGGAGCCCCACAAGGTGCCCATTTCCTGGCGTAAGCTGATATTCGGGTCACCACTGCGCTCGGAACGCGCGCTCCACGAGCGGCTCCCGATCATCCTGGCCCTCCCGATCTTCGCGTCCGACGCCCTCTCGTCCGTGGCATACGCTACGGAAGCCATCCTCGTCTGGTTCAACGAGGCGCACTTCCGGCACGAACAGTACGGAACGGCCCTCTGGATCAGTATCGCCATCATCGCGCTCATCTTGATGGTGGTGATCTCCTACCGCCAGGTTATCTTCGCATATCCGGGCGGCGGCGGATCGTACGTCGTCGCGCGCGAAAACCTCGGCCTGACGATGGGACTGATCGCTGCTTCATCGCTTCTCGTGGACTATATTCTGACGGTCGCAGTGAGCGTGGCCGACGGGGTGGGGCAGGGGGCGTCCGCGCTGATGCACCTCGGTGGATTCCTGGGCCATTTGCGACAGTACCAGGTGCTGATCTGTGTTTTGATCGTTCTGGTTATCATGTGGGCGAACCTGCGCGGAGTTCGGGAATCTGGGGCTCTCTTCGCCGGTCCTTCGTACGGATTCATTGTATTGATGTTTGCAATGATCGCCGCAGGTCTTTACAGACTCTATGTGGCCGGCGGAGTGGTGCAAGATGTCGCGATGCCGCCCGATCCGACTGCCACCGCTCCATTAGGCTGGATGATCATTCTGCGCGGCTTCGCCTCCGGATGCGCGGCGCTGACCGGTATCGAAGCGGTATCGAACGGCGTGACCGCGTTCAAGGAACCTGCCGCCAAGAACGCTTCGAAGACGCTTGTGGTCCTGGGCGGAATCCTGGCCGTGATGTTCATCGGGCTGACGTTCCTGGCCGTCCGGTTCAACGTAGGCCCGCGCGAGCACTTGGAGACCGTCGTTTCTCAGATCGCGCGAGCCTCATTCGGTACGGCGATGCCCTGGGGGATCGTCTATTACGCCGTCCAAACAGCCACCGTGCTCATTCTGATACTCGCGGCGAACACGGCTTTCTCCGGATTTCCCCGCCTGGCTTCCATTCTCGCGGAGGACGGGTTTCTACCGCGTCAATTAGCGGCCCTTGGCGACCGGCTGTCCTATAACAACGGCATCATCGCGCTGGCGCTGCTCGCCATCGGTTTCCTGGTGATGTTCAAGGGCGACAGCCAGGCGCTGCTGCCGCTCTATACGGTGGGGGTCTTCATCGCGTTCACGTCGGCTCAGGCGGGCATGGTCCGCAAGGGATGGCAGGAACCAAAAAAGCCCTGGATCGGACTTGCGATCAACGGATTCGGTGCGCTCGTAACGCTGGTCGTTCTGGCAATCGTGGTACGCGGGAAGTTCTGGGTAGACAGGCCGCTCTTCGGTATCAATTGGCTGCACGAAGGAGCGTGGATGTCCCTCGCCCTCATGGGAATGATCTACTGGATGTTCAAAGGAATTGCGACCCACTATACCCACGTGAACGCGCAGCTGATGGTCATTCCCCCGGACGCCCACAAGACATTCAAGCACACCGTGATCGTCCTGGTACCGTCGCGAATACATCGCGGAATTATCGCGGCATTGAACTACGCCTGCTCGATCTCACCGGATGCCGTGGCGGTCCATATCGCCTTCGACGACAAAAAGGTCGCAAACCTGCGAGCATCCTGGGAAGAGCACGCGGGCGACACGCCGCTGATCGTAATCCACTCACCCTACCGCACGCTGGTTGAGCCCCTGATGGATTACCTGGACGCTGCCGACCGCGTGCGGGGCGACGACATCATCACGGTCATCCTCCCCGAGTTCGTCCCCGCCCGATGGTGGCACCAATTCCTCCACAACGCCCACGGCTGGATGCTGCGACTCCGGCTGTTCTATCGGCGCGACATCGTGATCACCAGCGTGCGGTACTATCTGGATCGGTGATGCGGGCGAGTTATTGCGAGGGAATTGTGTGTGGAACTCAGTCGACGGTCACGAAGCACGTGGTTCGAGGGTCTGGACTTGCCGCAGTGAAACCTACTTCTTTGCGGTCAGCGGGAGATTACTCTCCTCGACGACCACCGGCCGCAGCAGCATTTCCGAGGGCGGGACCGGCTTTGACGGGAGGGGTTCGAGGGACTTGATCAGGCGGATGTTGTAGACCGGGAAGCAGATGACTTCCGTCTTGGTTTTGCGCAGGCGCACCCAGGGATAGTCGTACGATTCGAGGACGCCGACGTCCTCGCAGTCGGAGCTTCCGGTTGGGTTAGAGCGGACGGCAACGCGCATCCCGATGAGGTCGTCGATCGCGTGGTTCGCGATACACCGGTCGTCCAACTGCTTCGGCTCAGCAGCCCTCATTCGCAAATCCTTCAGGAGATATCCAGCATCCGTTCGAGCGCCACTCGCGCCCATCGCTTGATCTCCGGTTTCACTTCCACCTGATTTACGACGGTTCCGTTCACCAGGTTTTCCAGGACCCAGAGCAGGAAGTGGGGATGGATGCGGTACATCGTGGAACAGGGGCAAATCACCGGGTCGAGGCAGAAGATCAGCTTGTCAGGGTGGTCCTGCTGGAGCCGGGACACCATATTGATCTCGGTCCCGACCGCCCATTCCGATCCCGCCGGCGCTTCGGAGACCGTTTTCAGGATGAACTCCGTCGACCCGCTCAAGTCCGCGGCCCGGACGACCTCTAGGGGGCACTCCGGATGGACGATGACATTGATCCCCGGATGCTCGCGCCGCGCCCTATCGATCTGGTCCACCGTGAAACGGCCGTGGACGGAGCAGTGACCCTTCCAGAGGATTACCTTCGAGGTCTCCAGCTTCTCCGGCGTGACCCCGCCGAAACGGTCGTGCGGGTCCCACAGAGCCATATCCCTGTCGGAATCATATCCCATCGCGACCGCCGTATTGCGCCCCAGGTGCTGGTCGGGGAAAAAGAACAGCCGATCTCCCTTATTGAGAGCCCACTCGATCACCTTCCGCGCATTGCTGGAAGTGCAGCAGGCCCCTCCGTGAAATCCGACAAACGCCTTCAGGTTGGCGGCGGAGTTGACGTAGGTGATTGGGACCAGGCCCTCCTCGCCGATCACTCCCGTTATGTCGCACCAGGCGTCTTCGACCTGCCGGATATTCGCCATGTCGGCCATCGAGCAGCCGGCGGCGAGGTTGGGCAGGATGACGATCTGATCGTCGCCGGCCAGGATATCGGCCGACTCGGCCATGAAGTGGACGCCGCAGAAGACTATGTATTTGACGTCCTTGTGCTGCGCGGCGATCTGGGAAAGCTTGAGGGAGTCACCCCGGAAGTCGGCCCATCGGATGATCTCGTCCCGCTGATAATGGTGGCCCAGGATGATGAGGTCTTTGCCGAGCGCGGCCTTTGCCGCGCCGATCCGGCGGGCGGTCTCCTCCGCGTCGAGACGGGTGTACTCGACCGGAAGCGGTTTCTGGAACATTCCAGTAATCTCCTCGGGCAGCCAGGAGGGTTAACCTCCGGGGATGTTGGCTTTGCCCCGTTGCGGTTATTCGAGCGGTTCAAACTCATTATACATTACGAGCCGAAGGACCCGTTTGTTTTAGCAATTCCCGCTTCAGGCCAGCATTCGTCTTCGTTCGATTTCTACTCCCACAGAATCCGCGATGACGTTCATAGGCGGACGTATTTTCCGCACCCTGATCTTGACCGAGTCCAATGGATACTCCTTCAGCAGCTCTGCCGCCAGTCGCTCGGCGAGCGCCTCCAGCAGCCGGAACTGTTCGGTGGTTCCGATGGAGACGACGCGCTTGCCCACGGAGGCATAATTCACGGTGTCTGCAATGTCGTCCGACAGGCCGGCCCGCCGGGTATCGCGATGCATCTCGATATCCACGGAATACCGATGCCCCACGCTCTGCTCTTCGTCGGATTGCCCGTGGTAGGCGTAAAACTCAATGGAATTAATGAAAATGGTATCCAAGACACGACCATTCTACCCGCCGTCGGCAGTCACAGACTATCACCCATTGCGTCCAGGTCGCTCAGCCCCGTGATATTGTCGAAAACGGCGGTCTCCTTGTTCTTCGACGGCTCCATGTTCAGGCAGAGGAGGCACATCTGCTTAAGCAGTATCTTCCGCAGCCGCCGTTGCATCCGGCTCGAATCCGGTGCTTCACGAAAGAAGACCGGATCCATCCTCGCCGATGAAATAACGGCGATTCGGCCCGGTCCTCGAAACGAGAACTGGAATAGTCGAGACTTGTCGCGGGGTCCCATGTCCTCACCGGTGATTCCGATGAGTACGACATTGGGATCGTTTCTCTGTTTCGGATAAGCCTTTCCAATCAAATCTATCAAATTCTCGCAAACGAGCTGTTTGCCGGACGCATCCCGATACCTGTCATCGACGCGCAGCCATGGCAGCTGCGCCACATGTATGAGAAGCCTGTCCTCGCACTCACCTATGGCATTTCGCACCACTAATTCAGGCAGATCTCCAATCGGTACCACATAGATTCGGCGCTGAGGCCAGGAGGGATCTTGACCAAACGGATTGGGCACACGACGGCCTCCCATCGTGTCAGTGACTTTATGGAACTGGCGTCGGGACCATCGCATGCCGGTCGGCGTCGATATCCACGTGTCGCGTGCGGCGACAGCCTGAACTAGGTGGCGACTGCGCCTATCAACCCCTAGTGCAGCGCCTTCATATCGCGCAGTGATCTCCGCGAATGTCTTATTTGCTTTGACGTCGAGTTTCTGGATTTTGAATGAAGGTACTTCGAGTTTCTTGACGTTCATGCACCAATGCAGATGATGACCCTCGAGTCCGCTCCGGCCCAGGGTTTGCCCGCTCGCTCCACGCCATACAACGTCTTCTGTGAAGATCGAGTCGCACTTTTGGAAATCCCCCGCCTTCAGAGCCGCATGGTATTCGCGATATCCCGCTTCTATTTGTCCCCTGGCACTGGCTCGATCCAAGACAAACGGTCTCTTTGGGTTTGCCTTCTTATGCGCGATTAGTGCGGGATCGTCCTTACGAATCGGTTCCGCATTCGGATCACGGCATCCAGATAAGAGGGGACAACATGCGTTGGTTGCGACGAAGAGTGCAACAGTGCTGCAGGGATAGCGAGTTAACTTTCTCACAATGACCCTCCGACCGATTCGTCCAAGATAGCGCTTGGAGCTGACCTGCGGCTATAAGTCGGGGAATCCGGAGTGATAATTCGATGCTAACGAAAAGCAGCCCAGTTCAGGCGCTATTCCAAATAGTCGCGCAGCCGCTTGCTCCGGCTGGGATGCCGCAGCTTCTTCAGGGCCTTCGCCTCGATCTGGCGGATACGCTCACGGGTGACGCGGAAGTGGCGGCCGACTTCTTCCAGCGTCCGGGAACAGCCGTCTTCGAGGCCAAATCGCATAATGAGCACGTCTCGCTCGCGCGGAGTTAGCGAGTCGAGGGCTTGCTCTATCTTCTCACGGAGAATGAGGGTCGTCGCGGCTTCCGCCGGGGATACGGCCTCGTGATCCTCGATGAAGTCGGCGAGATGGCTCTCTTCCTCCTCGCCGATAGGCGTCTCAAGTGAGAGAGGCTCTGGAGCGATCCGTATAATCTCCGATACACGCTCAATAGGCATGTCCAGTGCTCGTGCGAGCTCGTCGAGGGTCGGTTCCCGGCCAAGGTTTTGAAGGAGCTGACTGCTCGTTTTGATGAGCCGGTTGATGGTCTCCACCATGTGAACCGGAATTCGGATCGTCCGGCCCTGATCGGCGATGGCACGCGTGATGGCCTGGCGGATCCACCAGGTCGCATAGGTGCTGAATTTGTAGCCCTTGCGAAAGTCAAATTTCTCCACGGCGCGGATCAGGCCGATATTGCCTTCCTGGATCAGGTCCGGAAATGCCATACCGCGGCCGCTGTACCGTTTCGCAATGGAGACGACGAGCCGGAGGTTCGCTTCGGTGAGCGTGTTCTTGGCACACTGGTCGCCCTTCTCGATCCGCCGTGCCAGCGCGATCTCGTCTTCGATGGATAGAAGCGGCGTTCGGCCGATCTCCCGCAGCCACATACGGACGGAGTCGTCTACCGGCAG
>ORMF011033867.1_pt1 | contig 16514 bp, 11 predicted proteins | sample 1779871 | NCBI WGS metagenome assembly ORMF01 (sample SAMEA104232316, study PRJEB22302) | groundwater metagenome | biome: forest; feature: aquifer; material: groundwater | place: USA | collected 2011-08-07 | depth 5.4 m
TATCGAAGGCTGACGACTTAGATGTAGGGGGGCAGGGTTTGTCCCTACCCGCTCTCGCCCGCGACACACGAGCGGGGGACCAGCCCTGCCCCTACAATACGAGACTTACGGCTTCCTTTATGTTTAGTGAGATTTCAAGGGAGTCATTCATTTGGCGATGAATAGCGAAGCCGAGTGGATAAAAAGGAGAAATACGATCCACTAACCCACACGAAACAAGCACGAAGAAAACGGTCAATTCGGTTCCATTTCGTGTGATTTCGTGGATCGTTCTCTTTAGTTTTTCAGCAGACCGCCAGACCTCCCTCACGGGCGCGCTACTAACACATCGCCGCACTGAAGGAATTGAAATCCGCCGATCTCGACTAATCAATCGCGCACTTGAACCTATAGGTGACGGACTAAGCCCCTTGGCGATCGGCGTTTCTTCGCTTCATTTCAGCTAGTTGCGGCCCTACCTCCATCTCGTAACACTCTGGGCAGATGCCGTGGGTGAACTTTGTGCTGGTGTGCTTCGAGATATAGCTCTCGATCTGCGACCAATAGTTCTGGTCATCACGCACCTTCTTGCAGTAGGAGCAAATAGGCAGGAACTCTCTTAGCGTCTTAACCTCAAGGAGGGCATCCTGCAACTCCTTAATTAGTTTTTCCTTTTCCGCCTCGCCTTGCTTGCGCCGCGTGATGTCCTGGAATGCTCCCTGCAAGCGGATGATTTTGCCATTGGCATCACGCACCGCCTCGCCAATTGAGCGCACCCAGATCAGCCGGCCCTGAGCGGTGTACTTGGGAAGCTCAAAATCGTAGGGAGTGCCATCCTGAGCGCATGCCTCTACATACCGGAGGACTTCCGCCCGATGCTCTGGCGGAAAATAGCCAATGCCCTCTTCCAGAGTCGGTGTGTGGCCGGGTGGCAGGTCGTGAATCGCACAGTTTTCGTCCGACCAGGTGAGCGTGCGTTCGGGCAATTGAATCGACCAGCCGCCCAGCCGCGCGGCTTTGCCGGCGATCTGCGCCAGCAGCGCTGCGTTCTGCGCCAATTTCTCCCTCACCGCGTGGCGCTCGGTTATGTCTATAACAATGCCGGCCCCACCAACGCGGACGCCAGTCTCATCGAACTGCATCTGGCCGCGTTCATACAACCAGCGAATCGTGCCGTCGGATCGCTGGATGCGATATTCCACTTCCAACACAGGGACGGCAGGGCTAAGCAGTGCATGCGCGGCATCGTAGAGCCGCCGATCCTCCGCCAGGATAAAGCTGTAGAAATGATCGAAGGTATGGGTGAACTCAGCGCGCGTAATCCCAAACAATTCACAAGTGGCTTCAGACCAGACCAGCCCGCCACTAATCAGGTCCAGGCTCCAATTGCCCATGCGTCCGATGCGTTGGGCCACCGTGAGTAAGGCGGCCTGTTCACGCTGCACGGCTTCGGTGCTTTTGTGTTCAGTGATATCCCGAAGGTTGCATTGAATTACCCGGCGCGTCCCTTCCTCATAGACGCTCGCGGTAAACTCAATCTCACGATGCTCACCCGCTTTCGTTTCCAGCTTTAATTCTTCGTAACTCAAATGACCTGTCGTCAACAACTCTCGAATCGCAGCCTGGCCTTCCTCCTGATCCTTAAACAGACCAATCTCCCAGAGCTCCTTAGCCAGGAATTCATCGCGAGAATAGCCCAACAGCTCAACCATAGATGGGTTGGCGTCGGTGATTTTTTGAGTGCCAGCATCAAGAATAAGGATGCCATCTCGTGCAGATTCAAAGAGCCGTCGGTAGCGGACTTCAGAATTCTGCAAGCCTTCCAGTACTTCCTGGTGCCTGCTTATGTCATCGGTTTCATCGATCATTTGAGGGAACTTCCAGCTCACAGAGGTCCGGTTCAAAACTAATCATGAGCTAACCATCGCCATGAAGAATCGTGTTCGGGAAGGGGCGGCTGACGTGACCTATCCTCGTCTGCAAATCATCTTTAACATAGCGCTGTGAGCAGCGGATGTCCACAGACACCCATTAAGTGAGTCCTGGATAGATACTGAAAGATGGTGACTGCTTCCCGGTTCCAAGTGTTCCAAGGCTCACGCATTAACCCGCTCTCTTCGTACGACTCTTACTCCGCCGCGCCAGTCTTCATTAATATCAAACCGATAAACCTCAATATCCGGCGCGATGGTTCTGGCCAGCGTCGCGAAAGATGGGTGGAAGCGCAGAGTCGGCGCGACCAGATAGACCAGTGGAGATTCGTCGCTGATCTCGCGGTCGCCAAAGAGACGAGCGGTGCTGATGTGGCCGCGGCGGCGATGCGCTTCGACGCGACGCCAGTAGTCAACTCCCTGAAACACGTGTTCGCGATCTTCGTTAACCTTTAGTTCGATAACTGCCAGCCGCCCATCGTGACGCAGCGCCAGGAGATCGATTGGCCGCGCGCCGGTCGGCCCGCCATGCGACGTACGAAATTGCGCGTGCAGCGGCGCCACGATCAAACCGGGATCCAGTTTTGTGATGTCGCGGCGCAGGATTGATTCCAGCCAGGCCTCTCCGGCAGCTCGATAGAACCAGTGGCTTTTATCTCGACAGGCCCCGTTACGATGGTTTTCCAAATCCTCCCACAGCTTGATCCAATCCTGTTCGTGATAGTCGTCGAGCAAACGCCGGCGCGAGCCTTCAATCCCAAACCAGATGCGATCCCGATCCATCACGCGTCGCACGCGAGCGAATGGCAGGCCGTGATAACGAAGCGTCTGGCCATGACGAGAAGTGACCACGTCGATCGCCTGCGGCCGCAGCGCGATAATTTCCTTGACCCGCTCGATCGTTTCGTCTTCAGCAATCGTGGGAAACTGCTTAAGCCGTTTGCGCCATAGATTTTTTCTTTCCCATAGCCGCACGGGATCGATCATCTGCCAGGTTTCGTCAACGGTCTCTCTCACAGCCTCCCTCACGGTCGGGCTACTGCCCCGTATCTCGAATAATTCGATCCGCTGCCGCAGCGATTCGCGCAGAAGGATGTGGCGTTGTCGCGCGGCTTCCAGAATATTCCGCTCGACAACTATCAAGAGTTTTTCGACGTAAGGACGCTTTGGTCGTGATTGCAGCCGATTAAACCAGAGCAGCGCCGAAGAAAACAGCGAGTCGACGTTCCGCGTGTCACTGTTTGCCACCGTGGCGGTGACTGCAATCCGTTCGTGCGGCCGGCGCAGAATAATGCGCGCGTAACGACCCGGCTGATCGCGCCGCATGCCGGGGCTCAGCCCCGCGTGCTCGATCTTAAGTGGTACAGACTTTAGTCTGTGATCTTCAGCCCAGGATCCACCCACTGAAGTCTGTGCCACCAGGGCCTCGCTCGCGATCTTTGCGAGCTTTACACATCGTGCCTGGCGCGCCGCGGCGATGCCAGCCACAATCGCTCTGGCGGACGCCCGCGGCACCAGTTCGAGCCTGGATTCTTCGGCGCCCATGCGGCGGCTCGCTTTCAGCACAAGCTTTTCGCCGGTCCAATTCCAGGCCTTGATTCTCCAGGATCGGGAACCGGTCTCGGTCCAACTGGAAAAAATCAGCCGCCGATGGGCGATGGAAAAATCAAACTCAGCACACGCTATCGCGAGCGGAGGGCCGCCGTCCTGTGACAGGAACCATTCATTATGCGCACTGAGCAACTTATCAATTGCGCGGTTAGCGTCCTCGACAGCCGTGACGTGATTTAGTTGCAATAGCATTTGCGGGAGTCATCGGGCCTTATGCTAAGATCCCGAGGTTTGTACAGTACCGGCTGCTAGCCGGTTCTTTAACCACCAAACCACGGCTGGCAGACTGTGTACTACTAAAGCTGGCAGAGCTTAACAGTGAATAAACATTCCGAAAAGTAAAGATTTTTATCAATGAAACCGATCTTTCTCGCAGGTGCAGTGCGCACTCCGATTGGTCGCTTTGGCGGATCTCTGGCAGATTGGAGCGCAGCCGATCTGGGGACTGCGGTCGCCAGGGAAAGTTTGCGACGTGCTCAGATTCGACCAGACCAGGTCGATGATTCAATCTGGGGTTGCGCGCGCCAGGCCGGCGGCGGACCAAACGTCGCGCGACAAATTACTTTTCGCGCCGGCGTACCCGATCGCGTGCCGGCGTTTACCGTCAACCAGGCCTGCGGCTCGGGACTGCGCGCGATCATCCTGGCGGCGGAAAAGATCATTCTGGGCCGCGCCGAAATTGTTCTTGCCGGAGGCACGGAAAGCATGTCGCGCGTGCCGTACTTTGCTGAAGGCGCACGCTTCGGGATGCGGATGGGCAATTCTGAGCTGGTCGATGGCATGTATCGCGACGGCTTTAACGATCCACTGTCGGGATTAGTAATGGGAGAGACGGCCGAAGTGCTGGCCCGTCATTACGAAATCTCGCGCGATGAGCAGGACGAGTATGCATTGCGTTCTCAGCAGCGAGCGGCAGGCGCTATCGCTGCCGGCCGGTTTGAAGCCGAACGCCTGCCGCTGGAACTAAAAGATCGAAGAGGCCCCAAAGGTGAGGCCACGATGTTTGCCACCGACGAGCATGTGCGTGCCCAGACATCGATCGAAGACCTGCAAAAGCTCGTTCCGGTATTCGCGAAAGATGGAACGGTGACTGCCGGTAACTCTTCAGGAATTACCGACGGCGCAGCGGCGATGCTGGTATTAAGCGAGGAAGCCCTGGAGGAATCGGATGCTGAGCCGCTTGGTCGGATCGTCGATTACGAGATCGTGGGCGTACCGCCCGAGATCATGGGCATTGGTCCGGTGCCGGCCGTACGGGCGATCCTCAGCAGACAGAATCTGTCGCTCGCAGACGTCGACCTGATCGAGATTAACGAAGCTTTTGCCGCCCAGGTAATTGCCTGCGATCGAGACTTAGAGTTCGATCCGGAAACCTTGAACGTCAATGGCGGAGCGATCGCTTTGGGTCATCCGATTGGTTGTACCGGCGTTCGCATTACTACTTCGTTGCTGCACGAAATGAAGAGGCGCAAATCAAAGCGTGGACTGGCGACGCTTTGTATAAGCGGCGGCATGGGTCTCGCTATGCTGGTTGAGCGCGTGTAGCGCAAGTTATTAACTTGCGCACCCGGACTTCTGGGCCAAGGCCGAATCAGGCGACTGATTCCGGATCAGCCGGGTTTTCTACCGAGGGATCGACTAAAGTCAGAACTCCGAACATCGCCGCCTAAGCCAACCCTCCCGCTCTGCTAACGCATCGGACTCCAGCGCCGTCATATAGTAGGCGTTTATGTCAAAGGGAAAGAGAAAAGAGGTTGCATGGTGAATAAGAAGTTTCTCGGATCGTCAATCGCATTAGCATTCGTTTTAATTACCCTGTGCGCCGAGTTCGGCTCAGGATCGGCGCAGCGTAAGCCTGCAACCAATCCCGCGCCGGCGGCGGACATCGTGAGTTATCTACCCGCGTCGGATGGCATCGCGTTAATCGACGTGCGGCGTTTGATGAACGAAACCATGCCGCGCATCCTGGCCGGAGATCCAGCCAAACTCGTGCTCGCTAATGCGCAAATCGAAAAGTTCAAAACGCGCACTGGCATTGACCCGCGTTCCTTTGATCGCGTCGTCCTGGGAATGCATTACACCTACCCAACGCCCCGGGTGACAAAACTCGAGACAGTGGCAATCGCGCGTGGCACATTCGACGCCAGGGCCCTGACCGCCGCGGCGCGGTCGGCCGCGAATGGAAAGTACCGCGAAGAAAAATATCGCGGGGCGACGATTCTGGTCATTACTATCAAAGATCAGATAAAGCTATTTGGAGTCTGGGACATGCGGATCAATGATCTGGCAGTGTGCGTGCTCGATCCACATTCACTGGCGATCGGAAGCATAGAGAGTGTGCGCTCAGCCATCGAGGCGGGGCGTAAAGGTCGAGCCAGCGGCGATCTCGCATCGCTTGCCAGCCACGATCCGAAGGCGGTCATCGGCTTTGGGGCGAATATCCCGAAGGAGTTGATGGCCAGTTTGAACGTTGGCAATGATACGATTGCCAAAGACGCAAACTCGATTAGACAAGTTTATGGATCCATCGGATCTACGGAGAGCGATGTTTCATTAATGCTGGTAGCGCGCACCGATTCCGCCCAGGCGGCAAATAATTTGAACGATACAATCACTGGGTTGAAGCAGCTCGGCGGACTCTTTGTCGGACAAATGGCGCCGACTCGAAGAGCCCTGGCGCAAAGCGCTCTCGACAACCTGAAAATCACCACCCGAGGCACTGAGGTCGAAATCAGGACTCAAGTCGCGGCCGCAAATCTCGCTTCGGTCATAAAATAAATTTGGCGAATTCCAGCAAGCTACATGAAGGACAAGCAGCCCCGGACTTTGTTCTGCCAGACGGCGGAGGCGTTGAATGGCGTCTCTCCGATCAACGGGGCAAAGTCGTGGTGCTGCTATTTTATCCAGGCGACGAAACACCTATTTGCACGCGCCAAATGTGTTCGGTACGCGACCGTTGGCAAGACTATACCGCGACGGGCGCTGAAGTCATCGGTATCTCGACCAATACCGTCGATTCACATAAGAGTTTTGCCGAGCATCACGACCTGCCGCTGCGACTGCTCGCCGATGTCGATCGAAAGGTTGCGGATCTTTATGGCGCACAATCACTGATACCCGGGAAAGTTGCGCGTTCGGTTTTCGTGATCGACGCAGAGGGAATCATTCGCCATCGCGACGTGCGGCCGCTTGGTCTGTTTCGGCCCAAAGATCACGATGTCATTGCGGCGATTCGGAAAGCGCAGATTTAGTTTGGAGTTCCGTCTTTAGGTGGGTCTTGTTTTGTGATCCTGGGGCCGCCTAAAGGCGGAACTCCAAACAATCAAAGCGCTGCGCTTGCCACCGCACTCCAAATTTTGTCTAATCCTTTCGAGGTGAAACAATGTCAGATGTGATCAAGTGCGCCCGCTGTGGGCAGAAGCGTCCGCCGCTCGGCTTCTCGCCGCTGCCTACCGAGCTGGGACAGAAAATCGCCACCGAAGTCTGTCAGCCCTGCTGGGCTGAGTGGTTACAGGCCCAGACCCGCATCATCAACCACTACGGTCTCGATTTGATGAATCCTGACGCTCAGGGATTTCTGTTGGACAACATGAAAGGTTTTTTCTACGGTTCCACAGAGCTGGCGCAGATCGACACCACAAAAGAAGGTTCGATCAAGTGGTGAGGTGGTACCGAACCAGGAGCGGTCGCGACTGGGTCATGCCGGTCAACCATCCTGACACTGATTAGTTTCCAACGGCCTACAGAACGTCGAGCCCTGACCCCGGCCGCTACCGCTTCCGGTTCTGACATTCTGAAACCAATCGGCTTAATCCAGCGTAAGAACATTTCAGTATTTTCGGCTTAATTCCATTTTAGTAAATCAGAATCTGGATTCCTGGATTGTCCGAAGGAGGATTCCCCTTGTTGAAGAGAAATGTCCTTGCTCGTCTTTATGTCACGGCGACTACGGTCGCTTTTTTCTTGCTCGCGTCCAGTGTGGCCTTTGCCCAAACCAAGTTGCTGCGCTTTCCCGACATTCATGGCGATCGCGTTGCGTTCACGTACGCCGGAGACATTTGGACCGCGCCGACGATTGGGGGCTCGGCCATTCGTCTGACCGCGCATCCCGGCGTTGAAGTTTTCGCCAGGTTTTCTCCGGACGGCCAATGGATCGCATTCACTGGCCAATATGACGGAGACGAACAGGTATATGTCATTCCCTCTTCCGGCGGAGTGCCGCGCCAATTGACGTTCTACCCGGCCAAAGGCCCTTTAACGCCGCGTTGGGGCTGGGACAACCAGGTTTACGGTTGGAGCAAAGACGGCAGGCGAATCTTTTTCCGCTCGCTGCGCGATTCCTGGGCGCTACCCATCGCGCGGCTTTATAGCGTCTCAGTAGACGGTGGTCCAGTTGAAGCTTTGCCCATGCCGGAAGCCGGTTCCGGCGACTATTCTCCGGATGGCGCGCGCATGGTCTACTCGCCACAGTCACGGGACTTCAGATCTGAAAAGAGGTACAGCGGCGGCGAGGCGAACGTCCTCTACATCTTCGATCTGAAAACGAACGATACCAAGCGAATCACCGAAGGACCGCGCGCGACGCGCGATCCGATCTGGATCGGCGACACCATCTACTTCAACTCGGATCGCGACGGGCATTTCAATCTTTACAGCTACGGCGTTTCCTCGGGCAAGACCGCGCAGGTCACCCACAGCAAACAATGGGACGTGCGCTGGCCCAGTTCCGATCACGAAGGCCGCATCGTCTATGAAATGAGTGGCGAGCTGCAAATTCTCGACCTGAAGAGCGGCAAGACTACACCCATTTCGATCACCGTACCTGACGATGGACTGGCGCGCCGGCCCAGCCGCATCTCGGCAGCGAATAACATCGAATCATATGAGCTGAGTCCGAAAGGCGAGCGCGCTTTGTTCTCAGCTCGCGGCGATATTTTCACCGCGCCGATCGAGAAAGGGCCGACGCGCAACCTCACTCATTCGTCCGGCGCGCACGACAAGTGGCCCTCCTGGTCGCCTGATGGTTCACAGATTGCTTTCATCTCTGACTTAAGCGGCGAAGAAGAACTTTACCTGGCGCCGCAGGATGGTTCGAAGCCGGCCCAACAGATCACCAGCGGCGGCAATGCGATGCGCTATCAGCCAGAGGGGTCAGCCGACGGAAAGCGAATTGCCTTCGGCGACAAGGACGGCAAGATCTGGGTGGTGACGCTCGCGGATCGGAAGATGACCGAGATCGTCGACTCTTCCCGTGGACAGATTCGCGATTACGTCTGGTCGCCACGCGGCAACTTCCTCGCGTTCAGCATGCCGGTGAGTCCGAATGGAAACACCGCGGTTTACGTTTGGAGCGCCGGCGACAACAAACTGCATCGCGTAACCGACGCCAATTTCAATTCCTTCAATCCCGCCTGGGATCCTCAGGGTAGTTATCTCTACTTCATAAGCAATCGCGAGTTTGCCCCGCAGATCTCGAATATCGAATTCAACTATGCGACGAATCGCGACGCGTATATCTACGCGATGACTTTGCGCAAAGACGTCAAGCATCCCTTCCCGCCTGAAAGCGATGAAGTCAGCGTCAGCAAGCAAGCCTCCTCGGCTGAAGCCGCGCCCGCGGAACAACCAAAGCCGGCTGAGCCGAAACCTGAAAGCACACCTAAGCCTCCCGCCGATCTCGTTGTTGACTTTGATGGCATCACAACCAGAGTCGCTCGCGTGCCGGTAGGCGCAGATAATTATGGCGGTCTGGCTGCCAAAGCTGGTCACCTGCTCTACTTTGTCGGCCCGGCTTTCTATTATGGCCGCCAGGGCGATCGGCCCGCGCTGTTAAAGATCTTTGCCTTTAAGGACCGCAAAGAGACGACTATCGCCGAGGACATCTTCGGTTATACGATGTCGCGCGACGGGTCAAAAGTCATAGTGCGACAGGGACCTGGATTCAGTCTTTATGACGCCACGCCGCAGGGCGACAAGACCCGCAAGCCAGTGGCCACCACCGGACTCGCGGTCGATCGCGTACCCGCTGAAGAGTGGAACCAGATATTCAATGAAGTGTGGCGGCGTTATCGCGACTGGTTTTATGTATCGAACATGCACGGCTATGACTGGGTAGCGCTGCGCGAACAATACAAGCCGCTGCTGCAATACGTCGCCCATCGTTCAGATCTGAATTACGTGATCGCTGAAATGATTTCTGAACTGACGGTGCAGCACGCCTATATCGAAGGCGGCGATTTCCAGATTCCGCCCCGGCCGCGCGTAGGTCTGCCGGGAGCTCGTTTTGAACTGGACAAGCAATCGGGACGTTATCGCATCTCGAAGATCTTTGAAGGCGAGAACGAAGAAGATCTATATCGCTCGCCGCTCAGAGAGATTGGCATCAACGTCAATGTCGGGGATTACGTGCTGGCGATCGACGGCGAAGAGCTGAAGGGCACCGACGATCCGTACCGGCTGCTGCGTAACAAAGCAGACAATCCAGTTCAACTTACCGTCAACAGCAAACCGGCGATGGAAGGCTCACGCACCGTTTCTTATCGGCCGATCGCCGACGAAGGTAATTTGATTTATCTCGACTGGGTCACGCGCAATCGCAAGCGAGTGGAAGAAGCAACCGGCGGCCGCGTCGGTTATATCCACGTTCCCGATATGGGCGCAGCGGGCATTCGCGAATTTATCAAGTGGTACTATCCGCAGCTTGAAAAAGAAGGATTGATCGTGGACGTGCGTGCCAACGGTGGCGGCAATGTCTCGCGTATGCTGATCGAACGGCTGCGGCGAAAGTTACTGGCGCTTAACTACGTGCGAACGGACGAGCAACCCAGCACTTATCCAGACGGCGTGTTTCTTGGACCGATGGTGGCGATACTCGATCAAAACTCGGCCTCAGACGGCGATATCTTTCCGGCCATGTTTCGTGAAGCCGGCCTCGGTCCACTAATCGGCAAGCGCTCATGGGGCGGCGTGATCGGAATCGGAAATCGCGGTGCGCTGATTGATGGCGGCGCGGTGTTTGTGCCGGGCTCGGCCTTCGCCAGCAAGGATGGCCAATGGATCATCGAAGGCCATGGCGTCGACCCGGACATCGAAGTCGATAATGATCCGGCTTCAGAGATCGCGGGACGCGATCCCCAACTCGAGCGCGGCATCGCTGAGGTAATGGCAAGACTTAAGAGTCCGGTGAAGTTGCCGCCGCGGCCGCCGGCGCCAATTAAGACGCCCAAGTAGGTGGCCTTTAGCTCCCTCTCAATTGGAGAGGGTTGGGGTGAGGGATTGCGCGCCGTTCCTCTCTTATTTTCAAGTTGTCGTGTGTCACCACAACTAAGAAAGAAAAAGCTAATCCGCACTAAGCTTCGCACCCTCTCCCCTAACCCCTCTCCCAGCGGGAGAGGGGAAATAACGAAGACACGATCTAACAACCAAATCTGTTCTTCACTATGGTTTCGCTTCCAACTTTTCCAGCGGCAAGATCGCCGGCATGCCCTTATGTTGAAAACAGCGCTCGCCGGCGGCGTGGACACGTCGATGGCACGGCGTGCCCTTCTTTGTCCGTGCTCCACAAATGAATGCTTTGTCGTCTGGCGCGATCGGATTGAGAGACTCCATGTTCTGCTTTGTCGATTCACGACGAGTGGGCAGGCGGTTGGAGTCATTGAGGTTCAGCGGCAAATCAGAGAGAGGTGAATTTGCGGCCCGTTGAATTATCAGAGGTGGAGCCGGCGGCCGTAAGTATCTACCTGTTGCAAAGGCCGAAGCCGCGACAATGGCGACTATCGTTATAGTCCTCGCGTAAATACTCCTGCCCAGCCGGCGATCGCAGGCGGAACAAAACCGCGCGCGAATCAACGCGCGCCAACCTTGCCGCGTCAAACGCTCGCCACATTCGGCACAAAAGTTAGGACGGTACATCGCGGGAGATTCTGTGATATTGAGAGCTAATTATATTCGATCAACCGAGATGGAAAATAGAGCAATTCTGTTTGTTGAGCATGGTGTTGACTAACCGTTAGTTAAGCTCAGTAGCAAATCGGATCTTCTCGCGAATAAAATCCCATGCAAAAAAACAATACGATCCACGAAACTACACGAAGCCCACACCAGGAGGACTCTCATTTCGTCTTTCGTGTGATTTCGTGGATCGCCTTTCCGGTTTCCAGCCTGTTGTAATCGATACCCGCAGAGTCGAGCGGTGTTGTGTTGTGTTCGGCGTAGGTCCGTTTGATTCCCTGCGGATGATTCTATAACTTAGGCTTGGAATCTCGCATACATTATATTCTCCGGGAATTCAAAGATGGCACACGGCTCTCCCTTTGATCGAATTGTCCTAATGGTCCTCGACGGCGCCGGCATCGGCGCAATGCCCGACGCACCTGATTGGGGTGACGCTGGGTCGGACACTTTCGGTCATATCTGCGAATCGCGCGAGGTGCGTTTGCCAAATCTGCAAAGCCTCGGTCTGGGCAATATTCGCCCGCTTGCAGGCGTGGCGAAGATCGAAGCGCCGCGCGGATGTTATGGCAAGTGCGCCCTGGCTTCGAACGGCAAAGACACGACCACCGGTCATTGGGAGATGGCAGGCATTATTCTGGAGCGCGCTTTTCCGACCTATCCGCATGGCTTTCCTCAGCCGGTTATCGATCAGTTTATTGAACGGACAAACGTGCCGGGGATCCTGGGGAACATTCCGGCCAGTGGCACTGAAATCATTAAGGACCTGGGCGCCGAGCACGTGCGGACCGGCAAGCCGATCGTTTACACCTCAGCCGATTCAGTCTTTCAGATCGCCGCGCATGAAGACGTGATTCCCCTTGAGCGTCAATATGAAATTTGTGAAACGGCCCGCGATCTCCTGCGCGGTGAGCACGAAGTGGGTAGAGTTATTGCGCGTCCTTTTCTCGGAACGGCGGGCGCGTTCTATCGCACTGAGAATCGCCACGACTATGCCGTGCCGCCGCCACGTCAAAACCTTCTGCCGCTGTTGCAGATGCACGGGTTGGATGTCGTATGTATCGGTAAGATCGCCTCGATCTATGATTCAGCCGGAGTAACTCAGGACCTCACGGCAAAGAACAATGAACAATCGATAGATCAGACGATTAAGGCCCTGCGTGACAACACGCGCGGTCTGATTTTTTCGAACCTTGTCGACTTTGACATGCTCTATGGTCACCGGCGTGACACTGAAGGCTATGCCCGCGCGCTGGAGCACTTTGACTCTCGCTGGCCTGAGATCGAGGCCGCGATGAACGAAGGCGATCTGTTGGTTATCACGGCAGATCACGGGAACGATCCGACCTATCCGGGCACCGACCACACCCGCGAATACGCTCCGCTGCTGGCTTTCGGAAGCAGGGCGCGACGGGGTGTTAATCTGGGAACGCGAGGTTCACTATCGGACATCGGCCAGACAGTCGCGCAGAACTTCGCGTTGGATCTGGAGGCGGGCAAGAGCTTCTTGAGCGAAATTACTTGAGCTGTGCGCGCGCGATGCGCGTCTTATTTCACCCGATCGTTTAGCGATGATTCGGCTTCCCACGAAACGAAACACACACGCGCGCCTGGCGTTGGTGCTTTTCTTTCTTAACGCTTTCCTCGTCAGCTCCCACGCCCAGCGCGAAAAAGCGCCCAGGATCATCACCGATATCGATGACCTTGTGTTCGCTGTTTCTTTCTCGCCGGATGGCAGCACTTTGGCCATCGCCCGTGGAGCCAGTGACCCAGCTCAACGATTCGCAAGAATCGAACTCTGGGACACTCAGACCGGAAGCCTGCGTCATGTCATCAGGGGATTCGATGGTCCAATACGATCAATTTCCTTCTCGCCGGACAGTCGCACCCTGGTAAGCGGAAGCACCGAATATATTACCGGCAAAATCCAGCAACGGACGCGAGCTTTACTAACCCAGACCCGAGGTGAGCTGAAATGGTGGGACGTTCAAACCGGCGATTTGAAACGCAAACTCACCCTGCCGAGCGAGCACAGTTATTCGCTCAGAGCTGCGTATTCTCCGGACGGCAAACAGATCGCCCTGGTTGAGTCGTCGTACAACTACAGTTTTCTGCAAACGAATTCACTTTTCGATCCCACGGGCCGGGCCACGCCCCCTCTGTCGCGGACCATGGTGCCGATGGAATTCTTCGAGTCCGATTTGAAACTAGTGGATGCGCAAACTGGTGCAGTGACTTTCAAACTCGACACCAGCCGATCCGGAGCCTTTGTGTTCTCTCCCGACGGCGCGCTCATGGCAAAAGAGAACGGCAAGGAAATCAGAGTGTGGAATGTGCAAACAGGTCGCGAAGAGCACCGGCTCAAAGGCTTCAAAGGCTCTCCCAACACCATCTCATTCTCGCCCGAGGGCAAATATCTGGCAGTCGCGGTGACGAAGTATTATCACGAAAACGCAGGCAGGGTAATCAGGGTAATCGGCAGCAGCGCGATCCAGGTATTTGATGTGCGAACCTGGCAGATGGCCTTTCAGTTACAGAATGTCGGTATGGCTAACTCGCTTGCCTTTGAGCCGGGTGGAAGATTTCTATTAATCGGCGGCTTGATCCACGAACAGGAAGAGGCCGTCCCGGGTCTGAAACTGTGGGATCTGCAAAGTGGGAAGGCGGCCAACTTTCACACGGGCGGTGCAGACTTTTCCCAGGCGGTCGACTCGCTGGCAGTTTCGCGAAACGGTGGCCTGGTGGCCTTCAAATCCGGACCAGATGTCGTGCAGGTGATCGAGACGCAGACATGGAAGGTCAAATACAGCTTTGACAAGAATAGTGATCCCGACAATGAAAGACCTGCCAGTCGCTTCCTGCTGACGCTGAAGCGGGTTACCGCACTGGGATTTTCTCGCGACGGAACGAGCGTGTCTGGTGAAATCGAGGGGGATGGAATCAAGCGTTGGGATTCGCGAACCGGAGAAGTAAGAAAGCATTTCAGTGATCAGGAAAGCGGCAACGTGATCGTCGAGGTTTCGGAAGACGGGAGCAAGGCTGCCGAAATACGCGACGACGACACGATCTATATACGGGATCTAATGACCGGCGCGCAGACAAGTCTTACGGCGCCTGGTCTCGCGGCTTCGGCGTTCACGCTCTCAACTGACGGCGAAAGCCTGGCGATTGCTTATCCCAACCGTATCGTCATGCTCAGCACTATTACCGGTAAACTAACGCGAAGTATCGATAGCCGGATGACCAGTGTTAGCCGGATAACTTTTTCCGGTGACGGGAGCATGGTGGCGGCGGCTGATGAAAATGGCGCCATAGAAACCTGGGATGTGGCGAACGGCCATGCTTTTCCGGCGATAGGATCCTCAGGCAAGATCACGGCGCTCCGCTTTGCTCCGGGTAGCCGCATTTTGGCGAGTGCAAACGAAGATGGCAGCGTGAATCTCTGGGAGCTGCGAACGGGGGTCTTGAGTTCTCATCTTCAGAAGCATTCTGGAGCCGTCAACGCTATAGCTTTTTCACCTGATGGAACCTTAATGGCGACCGGCGGAGATGACCGCACGGTAATAATCTGGGAAACCGCCAGAGGTAAAGCGCGACGCACACTGAAGGGCCATGATTTAACTGTAACTTCTCTGGCCTTCTCGCCCGACGGAGGTTTACTTGCCAGCGGCTCTGGAAATGCGTCGGTCGTATTGTGGAACGTGTCGACTGGCCAACTCAATCGAGTGCTGAAGTAATGAGAAAAGAGCTTCTCTACTCGGACCTTCTTGCGTTATCTTGGGCCCTGCGTTGGCACGTTTGTGAGAACGAAAAGTTTTGGTGGCGATGTAACTAAACGTCCGAGTTTTTCATGGGCAAGCCCAACTGCGCCTCTTGCGGATTCTTCAGCACCGCAATGAACGGCAGGTTGCGATAGCGCTCGGCAAAGTCCAATCCATAACCGACGACAAACTTGTCGGGAATCTGGAAGCCCAGGTAATCGATCGGGACTTCTTTCTCTCGCCGTTCGAACTTGTCGAGCAGGGCCGCAAGTTTCACAGTCTCAGCGCCGCGGGACTTCAGATTGGCCAGCAGGTAGGAAAGCGTCAGGCCCGTGTCCACGATATCTTCCACCACCAGAATGTGCCGGCCTGCTATCGCCACGTCCAAATCTTTCAAGATCCGGACTTCACCGGACGTGCGCATCTCGGCGCCATAGCTGGAGATGGCAATGAACTCAACGTTCAAAGGAATATCCGCCGCCCGCATCAGATCACTCAGGAAAAGGCACGCTCCTTTGAGCACGCCTATTAACAACGGATTGCGTCCGGCATAGTCGCGGGCGATCTCTGCGCCCAACTCGCCGATTCTTTCTTCGATCTTCTCAGTTGGAATGAGGACTTCCAAATTCGGGTTAGTGAATTCTGACATGATTCTCGCAGGTGATGTGGACAAGACCTTTTCTTCCCTTCAATCGGATTTCAAGTTTCGCTCAGAGTCAGCTCGTCGTCAAAGCCGTGTAGCGCAAGCTGGTAGCTTGCGCGCGCAAACTACCAGTTTGCGCTACACTGTTTGCTCCCGCGCCGATGCTGCGAGATACTATTGAAGCTCCGCTATCAGGTCAATTCGCAAGTGGTCTTTAGACTGTTATATTTGCTTTCACCCCGTTCGATCAGGCATCGAAAATGAAGAAATCTGCGCAAAAGATTCGGTCAATCCCATTGCTTTTGCTCCTGTTGCCGGTGACGATTGCACCCAGAGCTTTGTCGCAACAGCCCGCGGCCAGGACCACAGTCCCGACCCAAACCCGCACGGCCGGGCGTGTTACCGAGACGGCCATTGACGCTTCGGTTCCCGACGATCCGCAGGTAAATAGAATGTTGGCCGCCTATGGTCCAAAGGTGCGCGAACTTGAAGTCGTAATCGGAAAGCTGAAAGGCGATTTGAAGAAGGGCAATATCGGGTCGGGCTCTTTGGGGAATCTTGTCGCCGACGGCATGCGGGCGCAGGCGAGTCTCAAGACGGGCAAACCAGTCGCGCTGGCCTTGATGAATAGCGGTGGAA
>ORMF011847909.1_pt1 | contig 16512 bp, 12 predicted proteins | sample 1779871 | NCBI WGS metagenome assembly ORMF01 (sample SAMEA104232316, study PRJEB22302) | groundwater metagenome | biome: forest; feature: aquifer; material: groundwater | place: USA | collected 2011-08-07 | depth 5.4 m
CCCGCGGCCGCACCGACGGCCTGGCGGTGGAGCGGGTGGGGGGGCGGGCCCCCGCGGGGCGCGCCGCCGATCTCGTGTTCATCGGCGGGACGCTGGCACCGCGCGGCGGTCAGACGCCGCTCGAAGCGGCAGCCGCGGCCCGCGCCATCCTGGTGGGGCCGTCGCGTGCGCACTTTGCGGCCGAGTCGGCGCGCCTCGCCGAGGCCGCAGCCTGGGTCGAGGTCGAGGACGCGGACGCGCTCGTGCACGCCGCGGTGCGCCTCCTCGCCGACTCCGAGGCACGAGCGGATCTCGGGCGTCGCGCGCGCGCCGTGGTGGAGGCCGAGGCCGGGGTCGCGAGTCGCCTCGCCGAGCGAGTCGTCGCGCTCGTCGAAGGCGTGACCAGGCACAGGGTGGGTCTCGTACACTGAGATCACCCCCCGATCTCCCTGAGCGCCTTCGTGCCCAAGACCCTGGAGCGCTACGTGTTCGTCGAGGCCACGAAGTGCGCCGCGCTGGCGCTCGTGGTGCTGACCGCGGTCCTGTTCACCGCGACGGGGCTCCGAGTCGCTCTGCAACTTCGAAGCATCGATCTGTCGTTGCTCCTGCGGATCGTGCCCGCGTTGCTGGTCGCGGCGCTCCCGATCACGATGCCGATCGCGGTCCTCGCCGGGTGCACGCTTACGTTCGGACGTCTGGCCCACGACCACGAGCTCGTGGCGATGCGAGCCGTCGGCGTTCATCTGCACCGGGTCGTCGCGCCGGTGCTTGCGCTGGGCGTCTTCATGGGGCTCGTGGCGTTCGCGCTCGGCCATACCGCCATCCCCGACGCGGTCGCCGGCGCCCACCAGCTCATGGTCGAAGGCGTCGGGCAGGCGGTGGCTCGCTCTGCCTCCGACGATCCCCGCTCGATCTCGGCGCTTCCCAACGTGCTCATCCACTGCACGGGCGTCGACGCGCAAGGGGCCCTCGAGAACCTGGTCGTCCATCGCATCGATCGCAACGAAGGGCTGCGCGAGGAGATCATGGCCCGGCGAGGGTGGATCGCGTTCGCGCGCGGGCACGCGAGGCTCACCCTCGAGCAGGGGAGCATCGCGTTCGTCCGCTCGGAGCCCAAGGCGGGGAGCTCGGGCGCGAGACGCCCGGGGATGAGCGACGTGACCACCGACCGGAGACGCGTGCTAGCCGCCGGTCCGGCGCACGATAGTTGGTTCGACCTCGAGCTCCGCTACCGCGATCGCGTGACCACGTGGGTCGGATTCGAACGCTACGAGCTCGTGATTGACGCCGCGACGCTCTACGGAGGCCGAGATCGCCTGGGGCCCAGGTGCCTCCGGTTCCGCGAGCTCCGCGCTCACATCGCGATCCACACCGAGTTGCTCGCGCGATTCGAGGACGACCTTGCGCGGCGCATCGACGCGTACGCGAGGCTCGAAGAGGTCGCACGAGCGCTCGAGGCCGGCGCGGTCGAGCTCGCGGCTCCGTTGCGGAACGAAGGTCGCTCGTTCAGCGCCGCAGCAGCGAAGACTCGGGAACGCGCATCGCAAGAGGCCGACCCCGAGCGGCGAGCGTGGCTCGACGCGGTCGCGGACCACCAGCACGATCGCGCGCGTTGGTCGCGACTCCTCGCTACGCGAGTCGAGCGACAGGACGCCGCCTACGCCTCGGTCGTGCGCGAGCACCTCCTCGTCCTGCTGCCGGACGTATCCAGCTACCGGACGAGCGTGCGCGGCTGCGCGGAGCTCCTCCGCACCTCGCGCGTCGAGATGCAAAGGCGCGCGAGCCTCCCGCTCGCCTGCGTGATCGTCGTGCTGCTCGGCGCTCCTCTGGGGATGCTCGTGCGCCACTCGAACCGCCTGGTGGCGTTCGGCGTGAGCGCGATTCCCGTGTTCGGCGTCTACTACCCGTTGATGGTCGTGGGTGAGTACCTCACGACGGCCGCAGGCCTCGCGCCATCGATCGCGATGCAGTTGCCCAACGCGGCGCTCGGGCTGCTGGGGCTCGGGCTCATGTGGCACGCCTATCGCCGGTGACCGGACGCCGCGACCGTCGTCACCGGCCGGCGTCGGGATCCTCGCACTCGGGACCCGGCGCGCGCCCGAGCGCCTGCATGCAGCTGATCGCCCTGGGGGCCTGCACGCGCCTCAGATCGCTGCGAAAGCACACGTGGAACAGCGTGAAACGGCCGTCGGGCCCGCCTCCTCCGTGGGAGTCCGCGCTCTGCGTCACGATGCGGACCGTGCCACCCCGCGCGAGAATCGGTGCGTCGCGTGCGCGCGTCACCACGTACGCCTCGGCCACCGCACGCGACGCGTCGCGCAGATAGCTCAGGTTGTGCAACAAGACGGCGTCGTCACGCGAGTAGAACTGCAACCGGAAGAAGTCCAGCGTGCCGACGTCGGCGTTGATCCACAGGGCTCGATCCGGCGGCACTCTCACCTGAACGTCGCGCAGGAACGCCGTGTCGTGCAGCGTGTTCTCCGCCCGCGTGCGCGCGGCCACGCAGGTCGAGATCGCGCAGTAGAGGACGCCGAGCGCCGCCAGCGCGCCGGCATGGACGAGGCGCCAGCGAACGTGTGTCCAGCGTCGCCGAAGCCAGCCCAGGATCGACGTGTATCCGAGCGCGGCGAGGATCGCCCAGGGTGCGAGGCATGGAACGAGGTAGTGGTGGTGCTTTCCGCGAGGCAAAGACAGGAGCACGATGGGCGCGATCGCCCACGCCCACACCCAGCGCTCGGGGCCGTGAGAGCGCCGGACGCGATCACGCGTGATCCACAGCCCCCACAGCGCCGCAGGCGTCCACGGCAACAACCGCCACGACAGCTCGGCGGGGTAGTACCACAGCGGCTTGGCAAGCGACGCATATTCGCCGGTCACGCGGCCGAGATAGTCGAACCGCCAGGCCTCGACGACGTCGGGGTACCGCGCGTACGCCGCGAGGGGCCAACCCAGCGTCAGGACGCCCGCCAGGGCGACTCCCCAGAACCACGCGTAGCGCCGCACGCGCACCATCTCTCCCGTCCCGAGCAGGAACGAGCCGAGCGAGGCCGCGATCACCACCGGCCCCAGCAGCGGCGCCTTGGCCCAGTTGGATGCACCGACCGCGACGAATAGCCCGAGCACCGGCCATGGCCGCGAGCCGAAGGGTCCGGTGGCGGAAGGCATCGCCCCCGGCACGGCGGGCCACTCGACGCGCACGAACAGCGCCATCGCAACCGACACGAGCAGCGCGAGGTAGATGTCGTCCTCCGCCAACGTGCAGTACGTCCAGAACTCGAGCTGAGTCGCGAGCGTGAACCCGCTCACCAGGCCCACGGTGCGACCGAACAGACGGCTCGCGGTCCAGACCGTCAAGAGCACGATCGCGAGGCCGCACATCGCCGACGGCAGGCGCGCCACGACGACGCGATCGTGGTGGCCGAGCACGGCAGCGAACGCGATCACGATCCAATGCGGCAGTGGTGGACGTTCCAACCACGGACGCGAACCGCTGTGCGGCAGCAAGAGCTCGCCGGTCGCCTGCATCTCGCGGGCTGTCTGGGGCAACCGCGCCTCGTGCATCGTGAGGGGGCGACCATTGAACGCCGCGTAGCCATAGACGAACAGGCACCACGCGACCAAGGCCCGCATCGCCCCGCCGGTCACGATCGACCTCGTGCGCCGGCGCGGTGCGTCGATCCCGACCACCAGACCGCCAGTACGGCAAGAGCGACGAGCGCGACGTACGTCGGTAGCGCGATACCGCGTCGCTCCGCGCCGTCGGCGGCCTGGGCGAAGGCAAGCCGGAGGACGTCGGCGGAAGGCAGCCCCACGATCCTGCGATGACCGACGTACAGCGTCGGCAACCCCTCGTACCCACCGACCCTCAGGGCGTGCAATGCCTGCTCGACGCGCGCATCGGTGGAGGGCGCAGCAACGCAGCGGTCGAACGCATCGGGGTCGAGGCCGATGCGACGCGCGATCGCCGCCAACTCGACCGCGTCGCACCGCGTCGCGTCGAACAAGGCCTCCCGCATGCGCCGACCCTGACCCAAGAGATCCGCGCACACGTGCGCGCGCGCGGCCTCCCGCGGCCCAGGCCCGCGATCGAGCGACACCATCACGTCCACCCGGTGGACGAGCCCGGGAAACTCGGGCTCGAGCTCGTCGAGCCGGCGAGCCAGGACCCGGCAGTGCGGACACCGGACGTCGGAGAAGGCGACGACGTTGATCATGCCGGGTTGTTGGTGAGCCCGGATCGCGTCGGGGACCTGGGCAACCGCGCCGACGGAGGGCCACAGTGCGGGGGCGACGGCGACCACGACCGCGATCGCGAGCCACGCCCAAGGCCGCAGGACCTCGCCCACCTCGCCGCCCCGACGCGGGAGGACCAAACCTGCGCCGAGCGCCGCGCACACGCCGGCAACATCGGCGACGACGCACAGTCGGCAGTACGCGCCGATGATCGCCCCCTGCACCAGCACGAGCGCCACACCGAGCCCGCCGGCCGCAAGACCCCCGAGCACGGTGAGCCAGCGCCCGACTCGGGAGTGATGCGCGAGCGACACACCCAGCAACATCGCGAACGCGACCACGCCGATCGCGGGAACCGAAACGTCCGTGTCGCCACCGATGGCAACGTGACTCCATTCCGAGCGCCGGATCTCGTCGCAACCTGAACGCGCCGAGCAATAGGTCGCAAAGGGCCCTCTGTACTCGACGAGCAGGGCGCCGCTGGCGAACAGGGCGATCAGGGCTGCGACACGTACGATCAGGATCCCGAGTGGGACGACGCGGTTCTCTGGGCGAGCTATAACCGTGTTCACGACGTGCACCGCATCGGGAGATCGTGTGGCGACGACATTCATACCCGACCCACGGCGTTGCACCTACGGTGGGGTCGCGCGCGCGTCGTCGCCCCTCGCGACGCGCACCGGTGCCTGGCTCGTCCTGCTGCTCCTCGGGCTCGGATCGACGTGGTACTGCGTCGGCACGGCCCGCCGCATCGGCGCGACCTACCACGGGGCGACCCACTACGTCGCCGGCGGCCTCGATCGGTGGCGCACGGGGCAGGTCTCGGGCTTGATGCGGCTCGGCACGATGCCCCTGCCCGTGGACGTGTGCACGCTGAGCGTGTACGGCTGGGAGCGGTGGCGCGCTCACCCATTCGACCTCGAGTCCAACGAGCGAGCGCGGGCCTCGCGGCTCGGCGATCTGCACGAGGTGCTGCCCACGGCGCGAGCCGGTACGCTCGTGTTCTGGTGGGTGTTGCTGGTGTACGGCTGGCTTGCCGGTCGGCACATCGCAGGACCGTGGGGCGGAGCGCTGGCCATGGCGTTTCTCGCGGTCGAGCCGTGCCTGCTCGCCCACGCGAGCCTCGCGACGACGGACCTGGCCGCGTCGGCCACGTTACTGGCGCTGCTGTACCACTTCGCCGTGGGACGTCGCGGCGAATGGCGCCGCCGAGTGCTAGTGCCCGGGGCGTGGTTCGGGATCGCCCTCGCCTCCAAGGCGTCGGCGTTGGTGTTCGGTCCAGTGGGCCTGGCGGCGGTGGGTGTTCATCGACTGTGGCTCGACGGCCGGTTGCGGATCACGCGAGCAAGCCTGCGTCCCTTGGGGTCGGACCTCGCTCAGGTCTGGTGGATCGGACTCGCGGCAGTGTTCGCGTATTGCGGGAGCGACTTCCGCGCCGAGCCGAGCTTCGTGGCTTGGACCCGCGGGCTGAGCGCCGGGCTCGCGACGGATGGGCTACGGTGGATTGCCGAGCACCTGACGATCTTCAGCAACGCCGGCGAAGGCCTCGTCCAGCAGATCAAGCACAACATCCGCGGACATGGCGCCTACGCGCTGGGCCAGACGGATCGTCGGGCGCTCTGGTACTACTTCCCCGTCGCGCTCGCGATCAAGCTCAGCCTGCCGGTTCTGCTCGCCCCGGGAATCCTCGCGATCGTGCGCCGGCAGACGCTCGCGACCTGGCCCGTCGTCGCGGCGGCCGTGATCTTCGTGCTCAGCGTCAACTTCCGCGTGCAGGTTGGCGTGAGGCTCGTGTTGCCGCTGGTGGTCCTGTGGATCGTCGGGGTGGCGGGCGCGCTGGCGCAGTGGGTCGGCGGACTCGACCGCCAGCGTCGGGCGTGGGGCTCGGCGGCGGTCGGGCTCGCGCTCGCACTGAACCTGTGGGCGAGCCTCGAGGTCTATCCCCACGCGCTGTGCTACACGAACCCGGTGTGGGGCGGGACGTCGGACGGCTATCGTCGACTGTCGGACTCCAACTACGACTGGGGTCAGGGCCTCCCAGACCTCGCGCAGTGGCGCCAGGGCCACGAAGCTCATGAGCTCGACCTCTGGTACTACGGCTCCGATCCGGCCGTCGACCGCGGTCCCTGGCGCTCGATCGATCCGTTCGAGCGACACTACGCGAGCGACGCCGACGTCCGCGCGGCGGTGTCCGGACGGTGGCTCGCGGTGAGCACGACGTTGCTCTATGGGCGCTTCTTTCGCGAGGCCGACTCCGCCGATCCCGAGCTCGCATCCCCGCTGCGATACGTGCGATTCCTGCGGGCGCAAGTCCCGGCCGCGCGCACGACCACGTTCCTGATCTTCGACTTCACACGAGCGAGCGATTAGGACCTACCAGCCACCAACCACGACGCCAGGCCACGAGCCCGTGGACGGCCGTCCCCGCAACAACGAGCCAGTAGCCCGGCACGACGTGGTTCGTCCAGGGGCCGACCCGCCACATCAGCACTCCGAGCACGACTCCCCACCGCGACAACGCGACGAAGGGTCGCCAGCAGGCCGGACGCTCCTTCAACAACACAGCGAGGGCGTAGAAGCCCGGCGCGAGCAACGGCACGAACCACCGCACCGATAGACAGCCGCCACCATAGTTGACCGACCCGAGCCAGTACACCGCGAGGACGCCCACCGCCATCGCAAACGCCAGCGCCAGCTCGGGCAGCTCGTGCAGGCGTCGAAGGACACCCCGCGGAAACGACGCCCATCCCGCCACGACCAACAGGAGGGGCAGGTTGTGAAGGAGGAACCCCGGCTTGCCGACCAGCAGCTCCGGCCCGTAAATCGCAAACCTCCAGACACTCTCGTGCCCCCAACGCCCCGTGATCCGGTCCACATCGAACGGCGATTCCTCCCAACCCAGGTACTCGGGAATGGTGTTCGCGGGCCAGATCGTCCCGCCGACGTAGCCGTTGAGCGCGTGGTGGAACGCGATGCCTGGCACAGCGGCGAGCACGAACACTGCCGGCCCCAACGCGCCGGGCACGCGCCACGCCACCCACCCGAGCGAGGCGAGCACGAACACCGCACCGCTCCCGACCTCCGTGGCGTAGGAGATGCCCGCCAGGCCACCCATCGCGGCCACGATGCCGAGCCGGCGCCCGTCGCATCCGCGCATTGCGACGACATGGGCGCCCAGAAACAGAGGCGCGAGCAGCCCGAGCTGGACGATGTGCGCGTTCACGTGTCGCGTGTAGGGAAGGGCCAGCGTGCCCAGCGCGAAGCTCGTGACGACGGCCAGCGTTTGGACGGTGTCGCCCAAGATGCGCCGCGCGAACGCGAGCACCGAGAGCACCGCCACGACATACGCCACGCCGCTCGACGCGAGCGTCATTCGATGTCCGAAGGCGAGGGGCGGGGCCGCCGCACGGAGCCCGGTCAGGGCCTGCCACACCGCGTACACGCCCGCCATGAGCACCTGCGGCGTCGGCGGCTTGTCCGAGTACCAGTGCCCCTGGACCCGCAGCTTGTCGAGTGTCCCGCGCGCTGCCGCGCTCGACCCGGCGGGGTACGGATTGGCGTGCGGCGGGTCCCCGGGGGGCGGGGGCGCGCGGTGGGGCGGAGGCGCGACGAACACGGACGCGTCGATTGCGAGTGTCCCATGATCGACGAGCGACTCGACCGTCGCGAGCCGGCTGCCGTCGTTCCAGCCTCCCGCACCCGAACGCGCTCCGGCGACGGCGATCGCGAGCGCGGCCGTGCCCACCCAAATCCGCCGCGCACTCATCGCGATGACGGGCGGACCGCCAGCAACGCCACGACGAGCGCGACCAGCGCCATCGTGTGGACGTGGTAACTCTCGATCAAGAGTGACGTGGGCTTTCCGAGGAACGCTCGGCTGGACAGGACGAACAGCAGCCCGAAGCCGACCAGGAACGCCCGCATCGCGCGCGTGCCTGGGGTAGCCGCGACTTGGCTCCGCGTCAGGACGTACACCGCCGGAAGCACCGCGACGCAGTGCTGACTCCAGGTGATCGGGGAGAACAGCAACGCCAACACGCCCACGGCGGCGAGCTCGGCGAGGTGCCTCGCCTGGCCACCCGCCACCAGCCCGCCGCGCATCCGCCACGCGACCGCCACCCCACCGGTCACGAGCGCCAGGTCGATGATCCACCCGGCGACCGCCGGGGGCAGGTCGAGGAGCTCGACGTAGCCAGGGTTCACGACGCGGCCGGCGCTCCCGTCGGGTGCGTCGTCCACATACGCGCGACCGGGGTGGTCGGGGGGCAGGCGCACGAGGTAGCGCGCCAGGCTGTTGCGCAACGACCAGTTCTGGAGCTTCTCGGGACCCAGCACACCGACGGACGGATCGGGCTCGGAGACACCAGTGGCGACGGCGCCCGCCCAGCACGCCATGGCCCGGCGGTACTCTCCCATGCCCATCCACGGCAACGGCGACAACAGCACCACGGCGGCCCAGCCCACGCTCGCGAGCGCGAGCATCCACTGGCGCTTCAGCAGGAAGTAGGGAACGAAGATCGCGGTCGTGCACTTGAGCCCGATCGCCACGCCGAGCCCCGCGCCCGCGAGCGCCGTGCGCCCGCGCGAAGCGAGCCAGATGCCCGACCAACACGCGGCCACCACGACCAGGTTGGGACCGCCGTCGTCGAAATCTCGGAGCACCACGCGTCCGGCCACGGCGAGCGCCGCGAGGTCGACCCAGAGCTCCCGGGTCCGCGGCACCGGCTGCGACGAGCGCGACAGGTCGCGCAGCACGACGAACAACGTTCGGAGTGCCAGAGCGCCCGCGACGTGCAGCAGGGCCTTGGCCAGGTTGGGGGGCACCCGCGACAGGAGGGCGAACGGCACCGCCCACGACGGAGGATAGGGCCGATGCAAGCCGTCCGCGTAGAGGAACTCGCCGATCCAAAGGCGCCGCCCGAATTCGTAATGCAGGAGGAAATCGCCACGCGGGCGCACGAGCGCGATCCCGGTCTGTACGGCCCACACGGCAACGAGCGCGCCGATGGCCACTCGCCGCCCCCAGCGATCGAGCGAGGATCGCTCGCTCGCGAGGTCGATCGCGCTCCGTTGTGAGAGCCCCACGACCGGGCATCGTACGCGCGACGCGACCACGGTCCACTACTCCCTCGCTTCGCGCCGGACGAGCGTGGCGAGCCCATCGCGTATAAGGATCGGCGCGCACCAGGCGCGGTGAGCATGATGGGCGCGGGGAGCCACGAGCCATGAACGAGCACGTTCGTCTGGGGGGCGGTGCCGGTGTTCGCGGCCACCAGCACCCAGGTCGACCGCGAGCCGAGCGCCCGCGCCCCGTCGTGGTGTGGACGGTCGCGGGCGCCGGCGCCGGAAACGCCACACGCGCAATGGCCATCCTCGAGGCCCTGGGCGGCGCCGTCGAGGTCCACTTCGCGGCCCAGGGAGGTGCCGCGGAGCTGCTCCCCCAGGCCCCGCCGGTTCTGAGACTCGAGGGCATGGGTTATGGGTCCGCAGGCTTCTCCCCGGTCTCGGTCGTCCGCGCGAATTGGGACCTACCGGGCCGGTGGGCGCGCAACGCGGCGCGCTGTGCGGCGCTGTTGGACGCGCTCGACCCCGACGCCGTGATCGCCGACTCGGACGTGCACGCCCTGGCGCCCGCCACCGCACGCGGGATCCCGGTCGTGTGCATTGGCAGCGTCGAGGCCACGCTGCGCCACTCGCGCCCGCGCACGCAGGGAGTCCGCTTCAGCTACCACGTCGTCGAGCGAGCGGACGCCTGGCTGCAGCGCCGGCACGCGCGCCTCGTGATCTGCCCGGTGCTCCACGCTCGTTTTGCGCCGAGACGGCGCCGCCTCGCGCCCGTACCACCGATCGTACGCCGTGCCTTCCTCGATCGAAGCCCGCCGACGGGCTTCGAGCACGACGTCGCCGTGCTGCTCGGCGGCTCGGGCATCGGAGCGGAGGCCATCGACCTGCGCGACGTGCCCGGCCGAGTCGTAGCGATCGGCGCGCATCGCTCGCTCCCACTGCTGCCTCGGGGCTGCAACGTCCTCCCCTTCCTGTCCGACCCGGTTTCGGTCCTGGCACGCGCACGCGTGCTCGTCGTCCAAGGTGGCTTCAACTCGGTCTCGGAAGCCCTGGCCCTGCGACGGCCGACGGTGGTCGTCCCGATTCCGGGACACGCCGAGCAAGGCGCCAACGCTCGCATCGCGCAGGCGCTCGGCTTTGCCCTCGAGGCTCGCCCTGGCTCTGCTGGCGGCGCGGTCCGATCGATCCTGGAGGAGGCCCGGGGCTGGGAGGCGCGCTGTGCACGCCTCGAGCTGCCCTGCGACGGCGCCGCCCGCGCGGCCGAACATCTGCGGCGCTTCCTCGGGATCGACGATGCCTGAGCGACCACGCCGCGCAATCCTCGTCTGTGCTGACTGCGAAGGCTCGCGAGAACAGATCGAGCGACTTCGAGAGTGGGTCGGACGGCTCGGCCTGCGCGTGAACTTCTTTTTCACGGGACGAACGGCCGAGGAGTTTCCCGATCTCGTGCGCGCGATCGCGCGAGAGCACTCGGTCGACTCCCACACATTCGACCACCCGCGCCTCCGGGGCATGGACGAGGCGGCTCAACGCGCCGAGGTTCGGGCTGGCCGCGCGGCGGTCGAATCCGTGATCGGACGCCGAACCCACGGCTTTCGAGCGCCGTATCACGCCATCGATCGGAACACCGTACGGGTGCTCAACGAGGAGGGTTTCGCTTACGATCTGAGCGGGCTGTACCATCGCCTCCCGATGGGACACGTAATCGAGCTGCGCCCCACCTGGTTTCGCGAGTGGACCGAGGTGTACGGTTGGCTCGGCCTGCCGCCGCGTTTTGGCTGGGACCTCGTGCGAGTCCTCCTCGGCCTCGCCGACCCGCTGGTGATCCCCCTCCACCCCCACTACGCCGGACGAAGCGACGAAGACGCGCACGCCATGGCGGCGTTCTTCCATTACGCGCACCGACGCGGCGCGCAGACGTGGTACGTCACCGACTACCTCCGAGCGACGGGACGGTGGGATCCCGGGCGCGACCGATGAGCGTGGATTCTCGACACGAGCCGCTCACGCGCCTCGAGCTCGCCGGGCTGTGGACGCTGCTGCTCGTGTGCCTCGCCTTCGGTGGCGTCACGCTGTTGCGCTCCGCCTTCCTCACGCACCGGCACACCGACCTCGAGGTGTACCTCCGGGCAGCGTGGGCGGTGCGCGTCGGGGTCGACCCGTACCACGTGGCCGACTCCAACGGCTGGCACTACCACTACCCGCCCCCCCTCGCGATCGCACTGATTCCCGGCGCAGTCGCTCCGCCTGGTACCACCGGTGACGGTCCGATCCCCTATCCGGTCGCCGTGGTCCTCGCCTACGTCGCGAGCCTGTGCGCGCTGGTCGCCGGGCTCTGGCGACTGGCGGTCGCATTGGCCCGACACCGGGGCGAGCCCGAGGCGCCCTGGAATCGGGGCACGTGGCAGGTCGTCGCGATCCCGACGCTCGCCTGCCTGGCCGGCGTAGGCGCCACGCTCGGGCGCGGGCAACCCAACCTGCTCCTCGTGGCGTGCGTGTGCTGGTCAGGGGCCACGGCCCTCGACGGACGCAGGCTGGCCGCGGGCGTGTGGATTGGCCTCGGAGCGTGCATCAAGCCCTACCTCCTGGTCCTCCTCCTCCTCGACATCGCCCGGAGAGACGCGCGCCGCGCGATGGGCGTGGCGCTCGGCGTTGCCCTCGGCCTAGGCGTGCTCCCGGCACTCGTCGTCGGTCCGAGCGATGCGATCGGACTCTCGAGCGCGTACGCCCGCGCGCGCGCCTTCCCGGCCCTGGCGGGAACGCCGGACCCGGCAATCGAGGGCGAGCTCGACCCTCTGCGCGGCCGATTCGTGGGCTACGCGCCGTCGCTGTTCAAGGCGCTCCACGTCGACCCCACGGCCTGGCCACGCCGCATCGACCGGTCGTATTGGATCGTGGGCGCCGCAATCGCGGCGGTTCTCGCGACGCCGATCGTCGTTGCCGCCGCGCGCCGCGCGGAGCCTGCGTCGCCCGGGTTGGAGCCCCTGCTCGCCGGCGCGCTCCTCATCGCAATCGTCCCCGCTCTGCCCTCGTGCAAGGATCACTACTACGCCCTAGCGGTACCTCTCGCGGCAGGCCTGGTCGCGCGTGTGCACGACCTCCGCGAGCACGGCATGTCGTCGCGCGCGCCGTGGATCGCGCTCGGGATTCACGCAGTGATCCAGCTCGCCGGCTCAATCCCCTGGCCCGTCGACATCGGTGCCCGCGGGGCCTTCCCGCTAGCGTCGGTGCTCCTGAACGCGATGGCGATCCGCGAGGTGTGGCGCTGTGGGCCCGAGCACAGGTCCGAGGCTCGGCGAGACGTCGCGTGAACGCGCCCGACACCCAGGATCGGCTCGAGGCGGGCGAGATCGTCCGGCTGCCCCGCGACGCAGTCCCGCTCCCGACCGGTGAGGCGCGGGCCCTCCTGCTCGCATCGCGGTGTGCCCGACTGTGGAAGAACATCAACTTCGCGCCGGCGACCGGCCGGCTGCGCGGGGCCGCGCGCAACGCCGCGCAGCTCCAGAGAGCGATGGCGGAGTTTTCCTCGAGCGCGACGCGCGTCCTCGCCTCCGAGCTGCCTCGGCTCGCCGCGAGCTGGACCCCCGACCAGGCCACCTTCCGCCCGATCGAGGAGCAGGGGCGTCGGCTCCCGACCGTCGCGCGCAACGACCTCGTCCACGTCGACGCGTTTCCGGGGCGGCCATCGCGCGGGCGCCGCATCCTGCGCCTGTTCGTGAACGTCCACCCGGATCGCCCGCGGGTGTGGCGCACCGGTCCGAGCTTCGCGGAGCTCCTCTTCCGACACGGGCCCACAGCGGGATTGAATCGACCAACGCCGACACGCTTGCGCCGCTGGGCCGAGGATCGCGGCTGGATCCGCCGCCGCAGCGACTACGACGCGTTCATGCTCCGCTTCCACGACTACCTCAAGGCAGCCGACGCCGCGGGCGCGATCCCGACCACCGCGCACATCTTCGAGCCCGGCACGGCCTGGGTGACGTTCACCGATGCCGTCGCCCATGCCGTCGTCTCCGGGCAGCATGCGCTCGAGCACTCGTACTTCGTGGGCCTCGATGCGCTGCGCAACCCGGCCCTCGCGCCCGCGAGCCTCTACGAGCGGGCCCGGGCCGAGGTCGGGTCGTGACGCCGAACGCGGCGCGGCGAGCGCGCGGCCTCGTTGCGCCGCTTCTGGGGTTGGGCGGCATGCTCGCGCTCGCGGCCTCCTCGACCTTATGGGACCGCGACGAGCCGCGCTTCGCCCGCGCGACGGTCGAGATGGTGGCGTCCGGCGACTACCTCGTCCCGACCTTCAACGGCGCGCTCCGACCCGATAAGCCGGCGGGCATCTACTGGCTAATGGCCGCGGCGGCGTGGCTTCTCGGACCCTCTGAGCTGGCCTTCCGCCTGCCGTCGATCGCGTTCATGGCGCTCGGCGCGTGGGCGACCGGACGCGTTGGTCGACGGCTGTTCGGCCCACGCACGGGTAACCTCGCGTGCGCCTACTACGCGACCGCGCTGATGCCGATCTACATCGGCTCGGCCGCGACCGCGGACGGCGTGCTGAACGGCTGCCTCGCCGTGGCCTGGCTGTGCGCGGTCGAGCTCGCCTGCGGCGGACGCCCCTGGCGACCCTACCTCGGCGTGGCGCTCGCTCTCGGTGTGGCGCAGCTCGTGAAGGGCCCCGTCGGGCTCGTCCTGCCCACGCTGTCCGCAGCGCTCGCCGCCGCTCTCGCGGCCCGGCACGGCGTCGTGCTCTGGCCGCGCGCCACGGGGCTCGGTCTCGTCGCCGCCGCGGTGGCGAGCGTCGCCCCGTTCGCGGCGTGGGGGCTCCCGGCCGACGCCCGCACCGGAGGCGAGCTGGCCGCCCGCGGGCTCGGGTACCACGTCCTCGCCCGAGCGACCACCGCGCTCGACGGCCACGGCGGTCGCGATGCGTGGGGCTACCTGGCCTGGCTCCCGTTCTACCTGCCCGTCGTGTTGGTGGGCTTCCTTCCCTGGTCGCCGCGCCTGCCGGCGGCGCTCCCGGGGCCGTGGCCGGGGCGCCGCGGGCGGGGGCGCGGGGGGGGGGGCCCTCGTCGGGGGCGCGATGATCCCGCCGTTCGTGGTCATGACGCTGGTCGTGACCCGCCTCCCCCACTACGTGCTGCCGGGCTTCCCCGCCCTGGCCGTGCTCGTCGCGGCGGTCGTCGACCGCGCGGACCCACGGGACGCATCCGCCCTGCGCCTGGGTGCCCGTGTGGGAGGTGCGCTCGCGGTCCTAGGGGCGTCGGGTGGCGCGATCGCCGTCGCCCTGCGCTCGGACCTCGCGCCCCTGGTCGGACCGGCGTTCGCGCTGGCGGGCGTCGTGGTCGCAACCGCCGTCGCGGCGTGGCGACGCGTCGACCGCGCGGACTGGGCCGGTGCAGACCGCGCGACCCACGTGGGCATGGGCGTCGCGATCACGGTGCTCGCGGTGTGGGCCATCCCCGCCTACGAGCGGCTCGGCAAGGGTATTCCGACCCTCGCGGCGGCGGTGCGCGCGGAGGTCGGCACGGACGCACCCGTCGCGGTCCACGAGCTCGGCGAGCCGAGCCTCGTCCACTACCTCGATCGCCCCTGGGGACGTCCCGTCCTGTTCCTCGAAGACGAGCACGCCGTCGTTGCCTGGGACGCGATCGCCGCGCCGGGCGTGCTCGTGATCCCACGCGAGCGGCTCCTAGCGATCGCGTCGGTTCACACCCTCCTTTCCATGGACGAGGTCGCGCGGGTGCGAGTGCTCGACCATACGCGTGGCCGATGGCTCGAGCTCGTCGCCGTGAGGCGCCGGACCGGACGATAGCCGAGGCCCGTCGCGAGCCCGAGCGAAAGTTCGCTGGTCTCCGCCCCGAACCTCACGGAAAATGCCCGCGATGTCCGACGAGCCCGCGCCCGCGCGCCGCCCGCGACGCCGCTCGGCGGCTCAACGGGTTCTCGACTTCGCGTCGTTTCCGCTGCGCGCGTTAACGCTGTTTCACGAGGACGCGTGCGGGCTCTCGTCGCTCGCCACCGAGCGCTACGACTACGTCGCCCGCGCCGTCTCGGGCCGCTGCCTCGATGTCGGCTGCGGGCGCCACAACCGGTTCATCGCCGAGTTCCACGACGGGCCGGGCGTGGGGATCGACCTGTTCCCCTACGAGGGTCTCGGGCCCGAGCACCTCGTCGAGTCGCTGCTGCGCCTGCCTTTCCCGGACGGCTCGTTCGACGCGGTGACGTTCATCGCCAACCTCAACCACTGCCCCCGGCCCGACCGTGACGCCGAGCTCGCGGAGGCCTTCCGCGTGCTGCGCCCCGGTGGGACGATCGTGGTCACGATGGGCCATCCCGTGGCCGAGATCCTCGTGCACCAGGTCGTGCGCGCCTACGACGCCGTGCTCGGCACGAAGGTCGACATGGACACGGAGCGCGGCATGGAGGAGGACGAGGAGTACTACCTGACCGACCACGAGATCCGGGAGCGACTCACGCGCGCAGGGTTCGTGGGAATCGTCAAGCATCGGTTCACGACGCAGTGGGGGCTCAATGCGCTGTTTCGCGCGTCCCGACCCGACGCGGCGGCCTGCGACGTCTGATCAGGCAGTGGAAAACAACAGGTTGATCGTTTTCGCGCCGCCGCTTGGGTTGCTGGCAAGGCAGGCCGAGGTGAGTGTAGCGGGCCTACATGATCCGAGGCCGAACGCCGCCAGCGACCCAATGGGCCAGTGAAAATGATCAAGTTGTTTTTTTCACTGCCTTAGCGCCCACTGAGCGTCCCGCGCCACTCGGCCTCGAGCTCGGCAAAGCCCACGCGATACCGCGCCCGGCACGCGTCGTCGAGGGACCGACCTTGCGTCGGCGCCCGCACGAGGTCGAGCACGCCTTCGAGCGACCCCTTCGCCTGCAGGAACGCGACGAACGAGAGCGACTGGGCGTAGGCGAGCGCGATGCGGTCGGCCTCGCCCAGGGCTTGGAGGTCGGCGGACAGGTCCGCCATCGGGTGGAGCCGATCGGCCGCGAGCGCACGCGCTAGGCCGAGCTTGTCGCGCGAGGGGTCCGCGGGCTCGAGCCATTGAGCGAGGCCCTCGTTGAGCCACGCGGGGCAGGCAAGCGCGAGCGACCCCACGAACAGGTGCACGAGCTCGTGGCGTGCGACCCGCCGAATCGTGCCGCCGGGCAGGTCGAGCGGCTCGGCAAGCAGGCGGAGCTTGCCGTCGTACAAACCCCCCACCCAGCGGCTCGAGCCCGTCGCCCGCAGAAACG
>ORMF012612208.1_pt1 | contig 16509 bp, 18 predicted proteins | sample 1779871 | NCBI WGS metagenome assembly ORMF01 (sample SAMEA104232316, study PRJEB22302) | groundwater metagenome | biome: forest; feature: aquifer; material: groundwater | place: USA | collected 2011-08-07 | depth 5.4 m
GGAGGGTCTCAGGCAGTCCGCGCTTCGACACGTTCGATGACCTCCTCGCAGAGACTGTAGTAATCGGTCGCGCCGGTTGAGTCGGGCGCGAACGTGAAGATCGACTCCTTGTAAGCGGGGCTTTCCTCGAGCCGCACGCTCTTGGTGATCACCGTATGAAACACCTTCCCGCCGAACACCTTCTGGATCTGTTCCCTGATGTCGCGCGCCAGCGCCGTTCGCTTGTCATGCATCGTGATCACGACGCCGAGGATCCGCAACGCCGGATTCGGGCGCGCCCGCACCTTTTCGATCGTCTCGAGGAGGTCGTCAGTACCTTCAAGAGCGAAGTAGGACGACTGAATCGGGATGAGGAGATGAGTCGCCGCGACGAGTGCGTTGACGGTCAGCAGGCCTAGCGCCGGCGGACAATCGATGACGATGTTCTTGTACTCGCCGTTGAGCGCCTGGATCTTGTCCTTGAGCTTGAAGTGCGCATCCAGCTCCCCCACCAGCCGTGACTCGAGCTTCGCAAGCCCGATGCGCGCCGGCGCGATGAACAGGTTCGGCACCGGCGACGGCTTGATCACGTCGGCGAGCGAGCAATTCGATTCCGCGATCGCGTCGTAGGTGCTGCGCGTGACCGTCGCGAGGTCGAGAAATGAAAGGGAACTGTTCGCCTGAGGGTCGAGATCGATCAACAGCGTCTTCTTGCCGCGTATCGCCAGGGCGGCGGCAAGATTCACGGCGGTAGTCGTCTTGCCGACGCCGCCCTTCTGGTTCGCGATCGCTACGATCATCAAACGTATGGTTATCGAGTCAGGAGTGCGCTCATTCTAGGGGTAGTGTGTCAATGTGTCAAACACCCCAATTAGAGGGGCACCTGAGCAGGTGGGAAACCGTCAGCAGGGGTTAGGGGTTGGGGGTTAGGGAATTCAACCACGAAGAGCACGACGTACACGAAGGAGCCTCATGTTCTTCGCGACCTTCGTTCTTCGTGGTTTGGGTTTGGAACTTGGGACTTGGGATTTCCCAGTTGTCGGCCGGCCGACAATTACATCTTGTACTTCCCGAGTTCCTCGGGGTCGAGGCTCTCAAGCCACTTCTGGAGGCGGTCGTTGTCGGTTCGGTCGGCATTGAAGTCGACGGTCTTCGCCGTGTCGATGACGTTCTCTTCCACAAGGATGGGCGACCGCGTTCGCAGCGCCAAGGCAATGGCGTCGCTCGGCCGCGCGTCGATCGCCACGCGCTCGCCGCGCACGGTGAGGTGGATGACCGCGTAGAAGGTGTTGTCTTTGAGATCGCACACGACGACGCGATCGACCTGCCCGTCCAAGTCCGCGATGATGTTCCGCAGCAGGTCGTGCGTCATCGGACGCGGTGTCGCGACGTTCTCAATCTGCAGCGCAATGGCGTTGGCCTCGAAGATTCCGACCCAGATCGGCAGCACGCGGTCGCCGTCCTTGTCCTTCAGGATCACGATCGGCATGTTGGTGACCGGGTCCACCATCAGCCCCTTGATCGTCATCTCAATCAGCATGGCCATTGTCGTCCTCGCACGTTTGATACCACGGCTTCCCCCCACAAACTGTGGGGACCGGCGCGCCGGATGCGCACCTTCACCGTCCGCCCTATCCACTCCGCCCCGGCCCCGGGATTCGGGATTCGGGATTCGGGATTCGACGCCTCGGGTCCCGCCGGGAGAGCGCAGCTCACGACCGTGTTCCCGCTCGTGCGCCCAGAAATCTCCGACTCGCGTCGCCGGCTGGCTGAATCGATCAGCACCTCGACCGTCGCACCCACCGCCTGCTCGTGCAGCCGTGTCTGGATCCCGCGCTGCAGCGCCTGGAGCGCCACGATCCGCGACGTCTTCTCCGCTTCGCTCACATCGTCCGGCAGCCGCTTGGAGGCCAGCGTGTTCGGACGCACCGAATACTTGAACGAGAACATGCTGTGATACTGCACCGACTCGGTGAGCGACAGCGTATCCTCGAAGTCTCCCGCCGTTTCACCAGGGAAACCAATGATCATATCGGTCGATAGCGCGATGCCCGGGATGGCCTCTCGGATCTGCGCAACCAGCTCGAGATAGCTCTCGCGCGAATACCGGCGCCGCATCGCGTGCAGGACTCGGCTGGAGCCTGACTGCACAGGGAGGTGCAGGTGCTTGCACACCTTCGGGAGGTCTCGCACTGCCTGGATCAGACGCAGGCCCGTGTGACGCGGGTGCGGGCTGGCAAACCGGATGCGCTCGACGCCGGGCACGTCGTTTACCGCCGCGAGCAGTTCCGCGAAGTCGCACGTGGGATCGTCCGGCGCGCGATAGTGGTTGACGATCTGCCCGAGCAACTGGATCTCGCAACGCCCCGAATCAACGGCTTCTGTCACGTCGGCGAGGATGTCCGCCTTCGCGCGCATCCGCTCGTGTCCGCGCGTGTACGGGACGACGCAGAAGGCGCAATGATCGTTGCAGCCCTCGATAATCGTGACGTAGGCCTTCACGGGATCGCCGCGGCGCGTGATTCCAAGCGGGAAGGTCACGTCGTCCCACGGGTTGATATCGACTTCCGCGAACGATGACCGCGCGGCCTTCTCGACGAGTGACGGCAGCATCTTCAACCGCTGCGTGCCCATGACGACATCGATCGCGTGCCCGTTGGTCTTCTTGAGCAGGGATTCGCCTTCCTGCTGCGCGACGCACCCCGCGACTGCGACCACGGGCTTGCGCCCCGTCTCCTTCTGAAGTACGCGGAGCTTGCCGAGTCGCGTGTACAACTTCTCCTCGGCGTGCTCGCGGACGCTGCACGTGTTGATGACGATGACGTCCGCGTCGATGTCTTCCGTGGTCGCCTCGTAGCCGGCCTGGTCGAGAAGACCCGCCATGCGCTCCGAGTCGTGGAAGTTCATCTGACAGCCGAACGTCTCGATCAGGTATTTCTTCGCCACGGGACTTTCGCTTTCGCCTTTCGCCTTTCGCCCTGCGGTTTGGCTGCCGTGTCGAGAAGCTCGCGGGCACTGGCCCGAACCGGCTCGGTGATGGCGGCCCCGCCAATCATACGCGCGACCTCGTCAACCCGTCCTTCCGCATCGAGCTGCTCGACGCTCGTAACCGTGCGATTGCCTCGGACCGATTTCACAATCCTGAATTGGGTCGCCCCGCGAGCCGCGATCTGCGGCAGGTGGGTAATGCACAACACCTGGAACCTGGCGCCAAGGGCCTGGAGCCTGGCGCCTACGACGTCCGCGATGCGGCCACCGATGCCGGCGTCGATTTCGTCGAAGATCAGGGTCTTTCCCGGGGCGTCTTCGGCGGCCAGGGTCTTGAGCGCGAGCATCACGCGCGACAGCTCGCCGCCTGACACGATGCGGGCAAGAGGCCTGAGGTCCTCTCCCGGGTTCGGCGAGACGAAGAACTCCGCCTGGTCGACGCCCCGGTCGCTCCACGCCTCCGGCGGGAGATCGCGGTCGTTGAACCGGACATCGAAGCGCGTGCGCGCCATCGCCAACTCTCCGAGGAGCATTTCGAGGTCACGCGCAAACTGGACGGCCCCGGCGCGCCGACGCTGAGACAGGTCGCGAGCGATTGAGAGGAACGCACTCGTTGCCGCGTCGAGCTCCCTGACGAGATCCTCGGCGCGCTCCCCCACCCCCGTCAGAAGCTCGCGCTCGCGTGCGATCCGGTCACCCGTGTCGATGACCTCCTGAAGTGACGGCCCGTACTTCCGCTTCAGGCGCTCCAGCAGCGCCAGCCGATCTTCAACCTGCTGCAGCCGGCCGGGAGACGCATCGATGCCGTCCGCATAGCTTCGGAGAAAAAAGGCCAGATCCTCGAGCTGTGACTTGATCGCATCGCGCGCGTCCGCGTACGGCGCGAACTGCTGATCGATTGTCGCGAGCTCGCCGACGCGCTTCCACACGCCTCCGAGTCCCGCAAGAACGGCGTCATCGCTCTCGTAGAGCGTTTCGTAACTCTCCTCGCACAACCGCTGGATCCGTTCCGCGCTCGCGAGGACCTGCCGCGTCGCGGCAAGCTCGTCGTCCTCCCCTGCCTTCGGTGCCGCCTTTTCAATCTCACCGAGCTGAAACGCGATCAGATCGAGTCGCGCCGCTTTCTCCCGCGCGTCCATTCGTGAGCGTTCGAGTTGCTCGCGCAGTGTGCGTACTGTGTTCCACGATGCGGCAACCTTCGCGGAATGATCACCGAGGTCGGCGTATTCATCGAGCAGCGGGAGGTGCGTAAGCGGATCGAGCAGCGCCTGGTGCTCGTGCTGGCCATGCAGTTCGACGAGCCGCGCGGAAAGGTCGCGCAGCGCCGCGGCTGTCGCGAGCGCGCCGTTGATGAAGGATCGGCTCCGTCCCTGGCTGCTGATCTCCCGTCTAACGATCAGCTCTCGGCCATCGGCGTCTTCGAAGATCGCTTCAATCGACGCCTGCGCCTCGCCGGTTCGAACGAGATCAGAGGACGCGCGCGCGCCGAGGAGAAGACCTACGGCTTCGACGAGGATCGACTTGCCCGCCCCGGTTTCTCCCGTCAGTACATTGAACCCGGATTCGAACTCGACCTCCACGGCCTCGATGACCGCGAGATTTCGGATGCGGAGGAAACGCAGCATGCGAGCGGAACTGCAATCGTATCATACGTTTGACAGCACTCAGGTCGCGTGCTACGCTCGCTTGTCTGCGCTGTCCCAGCGGCGCGCTGCCGATGCTTCGGAGGCTTCGTTGCACACGCTTGGCTCCTTCGTCCTCGCGCTACAGGTGCAGGACGGCGCTGCCCCTACTACCGCTGGATCGTTACGTTTAATCCAGATCATTTCGCAGGCCACCGTCATCAATCAGGCGGTGCTGGTCATCCTCGCCGTGATCTCCATCGCGTCGTGGGCGATCATCCTGTCGAAGACCTTGTCGTACCGCAAGGCCGAAAGCCAGACAGCGAAATTCCTCGAGGCGTTCCGCAAGAGCAGCAAGTTCTCTGAAGTCCAGGCTGTGTGCGCGACGCTCCCCGCGAGCCCGCTCGTCGGCGTCTTCCAATCCGGTTACGCCGAGCTCAACGCGCAATTCAAACTCTCCGGTCCGCACGCGACCAATCCATCGGGGCCCGCTCCACGTCCAACCTTGAAGAGCCTACCGGCGGTTGATCGCGCGCTGCTGCGCGCGGCAACGGTCGAGATCAACAAGCTCGAGAAGCGCGTCCCCTTCCTCGCAACGGTCGCGAGCGTAGCGCCGTTCATCGGTCTGTTTGGAACGGTTGTTGGAATCACGCTTGCGTTCGAACGCATCGGCACGACGGGCTCGACCAACCTCGCGGTCGTCGGCCCGAGCATCTCCGAGGCGCTGATCGCAACGGCGGCGGGACTGTTTGCGGCCATTCCCGCCGTGCTGGCGTACAACCACTGCAGTACGCGCGTGAAGCTGCTTGCGGCGGAGATGGATGACTTCTCGCTCGAGTTCTTGAACATCGCGGAGCGCAATTTCACGTAGAGATGAAAGTTCTTCCTTCAGCTCCGACGCCCGGTGGCGGGCGGTTGACGCGCGGCCGCCGCGTGTCGGCGACACTTGCCGAGATCAACGTGATCCCGCTCGTTGACGTCATGCTCGTGCTGCTCATCATCTTCATGGTTGCGGCGCCGATGCTGCAGCGTGGCGTCGAGGTCAACCTCCCCGTCGCGAGCCGGTCGCAGGAAATTGCGAGCGATCGCATCTTCGTCAACGTGCCGATCTCCTTCCGCGAGGATCGGCGGGTCTTCATCGGCCAGGATCCGGTGCGGGTTGACGTGCTCACCGAGCGCATGCGCCAGATGATGGTGAACCGCACGGATCGCCAGGTTTTCCTGCGCGGCGACGGCGGGGTCGAGCTGCAGGAGCTGCTCGACATCATGGACCGGCTGAAAGCCGCCGGGGTCGAGAAGGTCGGGATCGTCTCCAAGCTGCCAGGAGAACAATGACCGAGGGCACCGTCACCGACATCATCGTCGCTCGCGCGCAGATCTCTGAAGAGAGTCTGCGGTCGATGATCGTCTGGTCGGTTGCCGCGCACATTGCGCTTTTCGCGTTCATGATCCTCATGCCGGCAAGCTGGCGCGGGCAGATGGACGAGGGACCGAAGACCGTCATGACGATCAGTCTTGGCGGCGCGCCTGGACCCAGGAACGGCGGGCTGACGACAATGGGTGGACGGACCGTGCAGGCGCCCCCTCCCGTCGAACCGGTGCGGAAGGTAGAAACCCCGCCGGCGGCAAAGACTCCGGAGATGGCACTGCCGACGAAGAACGCACGACCCGCAAAGCCTCAGCCGCAGCAGGCGCCGAAAGAGGCGACGGCGCGCACTCCGTCCACCGGTCAGCCGCTGGAAGGATCGACCCGCGTCGACACCGGCGCACGTGGGCAGGGATTCGGGCTGACCTCAGGCGGAGGCGGCGGCACAGGCGTGCAGGTCGATTTCGCGAACTTCTGCTGTCCTGAGTACCTGTCGCAGATGGTCACCCTTATTCAGCGCAACTGGCAGTCGAATCTGGGATCCCCAGGCAAAGTGGTGATGAAGTTCACGATCAGCCGGGCCGGAACGATCGAGAATGTGCAGGTCGAGCAATCGAGCGGATTCCTCGCGCATGAGCTCACGGCGCAACGAGCACTCCTGTTGACCAGGCTGCCGGAGTTGCCGATTCAGTATCCCAACCCGAGCCTCGGCATTCACATGACCTTCGAGTATCAACGTTAGATGGACAGACACCCGATGAACTTCCAACTTCCAACACCCGACTCCCAAGGCGGCCCCGCTCGCGATTCCAAAGGCGATTGCGCCCGAGCGAACTCCTTGGGAGTTGGGAGTTGGGCGTTGGGAACTGTCGTCGCGGGCGCTGTCGTGGCGGCGCTGATGGCGCAGGCGCCGCAGACGCCCGCTCCTGCTGCTCCCCCACCGCCACAGCAGCCGTCGGAGATTCAGCTTGTGATCAGCGGCGAACCGGGCACGCCGCCGCGGTATGCCGTCCCTGACTTTGTCGCGCTCTCCCCTGACGCCGCGGACATCGCAAAGACGCTTGGACAGGTTCTCTGGGAAGACCTCAATTTCGAGCGCGAGTTCTACATGATTCCGCGCGACACCTATGCGACGATTCCTGCCGCGCGCACCGCAGAAGAGGTGCCCTTTGCCTCGTGGCGCGAGCTTGGCGCCGACGCGGTCGTCTTCGGCACCATCCAGAAGACCGACCCGAACACCGTGCGCGTGCAGGTGCGCCTCTATAACGTCCGCTCGCGGCAAACAGTGTTTGCGAAGGAATACACGGGGAGCGCCACCAACCCGCGGCTCTACGCGCACACGATGTCCGACGAGATCCATCAGCAGCAGCGCGCCCTGCGCGGCGTGGCGCGCACGAAGCTGACCTTCTCCTCCGACCGTAACCGCGAAAAGGTCGCCGGACCGGTGCAGAACCGCGACGTCAAGGAGGTTTACATCGCCGACTACGACGGTCAGGGACAGCGTCGGGTGACGACGAACCGTCAGCTGAACATCTTCCCAGTCTGGGCTCCGGATGCGCGTGCGATTGCCTACACGTCGTACCGCCGCGGTTACCCCGACATCTTCATCGCGCTGATCTACCAGGGACTCCAGGAGACACCGACCAACGGTGTCGGCCAGAACTGGCTCCCGACGTTCTCTCCCGACGGGACCCGAATCTGCTTCACATCGAACCGCGATGGCAACCCGGAGCTCTACGTGATGAATCGGGACGGATCCGGCATGCGCCGAATTACCAACAACCCGGCGATCGACACGACGCCAACGTGGTCGCCGAACGGAACGCAGATCGCCTTCACGTCCGACCGTTCCGGCCAGCCGCAGATCTACATCGTCGGCTCCGACGGCCTGAACCTGCGGCGCATCACGACGATGGACTCGTACGCGGATCGGCCGACCTGGGCGCCGGCGCCGTTCAATGAGATCGCCTATGCGGGAAGGAGCGGGCCTGGGTACGACATCAAAGTCTTCGACCTCGCCTCGAGCGCGACGCGACAGATTACGTTCGGCGAAGGGAGCAACGAGAGTCCCGCGTTCTCGCCGAACGGGCGCCACCTGGCCTTCACGTCATCGCGCACCGGGCGCGTCCAGGTGTTCACCATGGGGCGCGACGGCAAGGGCCTGAAGCAAGTGACGCGCGACGGCAACAACTACACGCCAGGATGGTCAAATTGAAGCGCGACATGTATTGGATGAACCGCGGATTTCTTGTTCTGTTGATCGCCGTACTGGCCGTGGCGGCTTGCGCGAAGAAGAACCCGGTGGCGGGAGCGCAGCCAGCGCCGCCGCCGGAGATTTCAGGCCCCGCCGCAGCTCCGTCAGCGCCTCCCGCGCCGCCGCAGAGGGTGGAGGACTCTGTTCCACTTCCCGCGCTCAGCGAGGATGCGATCGGCAACCGTTCGCTCGAGGACTTGAACCGCGACTCGCCATTCGAGCCGGCGTTCTTCGGCCTCGACAGCTCGGAACTGGATGACGCCGGACGCGCGGACGTGACGGCAAACGCTGAAATAATGAAGAAGTATCCGAGTTGGGTGATCACCATCGAAGGTCATTGCGACGAGCGCGGAACTGCGGAGTACAACCTGGCGCTCGGCGAGCGTAGGGCTGTGGCGGTGAAGACGTATCTCGTGGCGCTCGGCATTGCGCCCGATCGGATGCGGACGGTGAGCTACGGCAAGGAGTTCCCGTTCGATACCGGCCATGCCGAAAGCGCGTGGGCCAAGAACCGTCGCGCGCATTTCGTGATCATGTCCAAATAGCAAGGAGGGCGGGTCTTCTTGGACCCGCCAAGGCTGAGCGGACCTTATCGGGCCCGCGATGCGTAGGGCGGATTCGCCGGGACACGCTAGAGGATTCCGTGATGAAGAAAATGATGACGAGATTATTGGCTGCGGTGCTGCTGTGCGGCATGACCGCCGCGCCCGCCGCGGCCCAGAGCCGCGAGCAGCGCCAGATGATGGCCGACATCCGCATGCTCCAGGAGCAGACTCAGGAGCTGGCCGTCGCCATCGCAACGATGGCGCAGGCACTGCAGGATTCGATCAAGGCGGTCAATACACGGCTCGACGACGCCAACAACACGACGCGCAAAGGCTTCGCAGATCAGAAGGTCATCGTCGACGACATGGGCAAAGACATGCGCGCCATTCGCGAGCGTGTCGACGACACCAACGTGCGCGTCTCGAAAGTGAGCGAGGAGCTCGAGGCGCTGCGGACATCGATTCCGATCGCGCCGCCGCCGCCGGCTGCCGTCTCGATCGACCCCGTAGATCCGAATGCGCCCGCGACGACCGCGCCGCCGGTTGCCGCTCCGCCACCGCCTTCAACCGCGGGCCTGTCGCCGACGCGCATGTTCGATACCGCGCGTGCCGACTACGCCGCGGGCCAGTGGTCGCTCGCCGTCACCGGCTTCGACGCGTTTCTCAAGACCTTTCCACGCTCGGAGATGGCCGACGACGCGTACTTCTACATCGGTGAAACCTACTTCGCGCAAAATCGCTGGAACGACGCGATTGGCGCATACAATCAGGTGATCCAGAACTATCCGATGGGCAACGCCGTGCCCGATGCGTACTACAAACGCGGGCTCGCGCAGGAGCGTCTCGGTCAGCTCGATGCGGCGCGCGAGTCGTGGAACACGGTGGTGAAGGTCTATCCCGATAGCGACGCCGGTCGGATCGCAAAGCAGAGTCTCGATCGGACTGCGCGGCGGCCCTCGCAGTAGGGCGGGGCCGAAGCGAGCAGTGACCTTCCCTGTCACGCAAGCTTTCTAAAATCAGTGCAGGGGCGGGTCGTGGGCGGGTCTTAGGTCGCAGGCGGGTCTTGAGACCCGCCCCTACACTACCCGCGCGAAAGGATTTCGATGGGAAGCGTGAACAAGGTCATTCTGGTCGGGAATCTCGGGCGCGACGCGGAGCTACGGTATACGCCCGGCGGCGCCGCAGTCGCGACGCTCAACCTCGCCACAACCGAGGTGTGGAACGACAAGGGCGGCCAGCGGCAGGAAAAAACCGAGTGGCATCGCATCGTCCTCTGGGGCAAGCAGGCCGAGAGCCTCCAGGAATACCTGACGAAGGGCAAGCAGATCTACGTCGAGGGCCGGCTGCAGACGCGGCAGTGGGACGACAAGGACGGGAACAAGAAATACACGACCGAGGTCAAGGCCGACCGCATCACGCTGCTGGGTGGCGGCGGAGGCGGCGCCGGGCGGAGCGGCGGGATGGAGCGCGGTGAGCGCAGCGGTGGTGCGTCAGCCCCGCACAGCGGTGGCGATGAACCGCCAATGGAGCCAATCACCGACGACGATATTCCCTTCTAGAATTTGTGATTCTTGATTGGTGATTGGTGATTGCGGCCGCGGGGTCTTGAATCACTAGTCACTAATCACGAATCGCCAACTACGAATTCTTCCCCTCCACTCGTCCGTACCGATCTTCGATCCGCACGACGTCGTCGAGCTCAGGCGTCGAGACCTCCAGCACGTCGCAGTCTTCGATCGCGGTCATCCGGTGCACCGTCAGCGGCGTCACGTGCACCGAATCGCCCGGCTGCATCTCGCGTCTCGCCAGCGGCCCGTCCTGTTCGCCAATCTCGAACAGCATCTTTCCAGAGTGCAGGAAAATAGTCTCGTCCTTCCGGTTGTGGTACTGGAGGCTCAGGGCGTGGCCGGCCTTGATGTGCAGCACCTTGCCTACGTAGCGCTCCGTCTTCGCCCAGTGAAGCTCGTAGCCCCACGGCTTCTCGACACGGGTGACGGTTCCCCCTTCACCCTTCCCCCTTCCCCCTGTCTCATTCATGGTGTCTTTACCTCTTTCCGGTCGCTAAGGCGGGCGAATGACTCCAGGAGAAGCCGTTCGATGTCGTCGACCGTGCCGAGCGTCATCACGCGGGCAGCGATGCGCGCCATTTCGCCCGCACTGGTCTCCTGAACGACGCGTCGCGCGATGGTAATTGCGCCCGGCGTCATGCTGAACTCCGTTAGTCCACATCCGATGAGCAGCCGGAGAAGCAGCGGGTCAGACGCCATCTCGCCGCACACGGCGACCGGGATTCCTTCCCGGAGGGCGCCGCGGCGCACCTGGCGGATCAGGCGCAGCACCGCGGGGTGCAGCGGCTCGTAGCGATCAGACACCCGCTCGTCGGTACGATCGACCGCTAACGTGTACTGGATCAGATCATTCGTGCCGATGGTGAAAAAGTCGACTTCACGCGCAAGCAGCGACGCCGTGAACGCGGCCGACGGCACCTCGATCATGATCCCGACCGGCATCGTCGGCGTCGGTAGGCCGCGATCCTCGAGCTCCGTCCGCGCCTCTGCCAGCAGCGCGCGCGCCGCACGCACCTCCTGCACTGACGAGACGAACGGGAACATGATGCGAAGCGAGCCATGATTGGCGGCCCGCAACAGGGCGCGGAGCTGCGTTTTGAAGATTGACGGCTGCGCCAGACCGAACCGGATGCCTCGCAGGCCGGCGTGCCCCGACCGCTCGTGGTCCGGGAACCACCGCGCGTCGAGCCCGGTGTCGATGAGGGGGCGCGCCAGCTGCCGTTCGTCGATGTCAAAGGTCCGGATGGTCACCACTTTCGGCGCCATGCTCTCGACGACGTGGCGGTACACTTCGTACTGCTCGTCCTCACCAGCCAGGTCTGGCGGCCCGCCGACCAGCAGAAACTCTGACCGATACAGGCCGATGCCTTCGGCGCCTGACGCCAGCGCCATCGACACGTCGTCGCTCCGCTCGATGTTTGCGAGCAACTGGATGCGAATGCCGTCGGTCGTGTCGTTCGGCCCTTCCGCGCGTGACACGGGCTGGCGGCCCCGCTGCAGGCGCGTCCGCGCTTCCGCCTCCTGCCGATCGCCCGGTGCCGGGTCGATCAGGACGTCGCCGGTATCGCCGTCGGTGATGACTGACGCCCCTGCCGGAATCCGTCGGCTGACGTCATGCAGGCCGACGACGGCGGGGACCGCGAGCGACCGCGCAAGAATCGCGGTGTGATACGTGCGGCTGCCCGCGTCGGTTGCGAAGCCGAGAATCCGGCTCCAATCGAGCTGCGCGACGACCGACGGGGTGAGTTCGTCGGCAATCAGTACGCACGGCGAATCAAGGTCCTGCAGGAGGTCCCGCGCGCCGCCCTTCTCGCCGCGCAGGTTCATGCGCACGCGCCCGGCGACGTCTTGCAAATCGCCCTTGCGCTCGTGCAGGTACGGGTCCTCGACGTCATTGAAGACGGCGGCAATCTCGTCGAAGGCGCGCTGGACCGCCCATTCCGCATTGACCCGCTCATCGGCAATCAACGTCGCCGCGCGTCCAACGAGGACCGGGTCATCGAGCATGAGCAGCTGCGCATCGAAGATCGCGGCGAGATCGGCGCCTTTCAACTCGGAGATGCGGCGGCGAATCTGCTGCAGCTGCTCGTGCGATCGCGCGCGAGCGCGTTCGAGCGCCGACAGCTCGCGGGCCACGCGCTCGGGCGCGATCGGGAACCGGATGACCTGTGTCCGCTGGATCGCGACGAGCGCGGGACCAACTACGATGCCCGACGAAACGCCGATGCCCTTCATGCGTTGCACGATTCTTCTCCGAAGCCGGATTCGACGAGCTGCGAGAGCGCGTCGACGGCGTTGGTTTCGTCCACGCCATCCGCGGTGATGGTGAGCGTGGTGCCACGCGCCGCGGCGAGCAGCAGAATCCCCATGATGCTCTTGCCGTCCATGACCCTCGCGTCGCGCGTCACGCGGATTTGTGAGGTGAACCGTGTTGCCAGGTGAACGAATCGCGCCGCCGCCCTTGCGTGGAGGCCAAGCGGATTCGTGACGTTAACAGAGCGGCTCGTCATATCACTGCCCTAACCACGAAAGTCACGAAAGCCGTGAAGGTCGTGGTTACGTCTTTTCGCCCGGTTTCTCTCCACGCAAGAGATCTGACGCCACCCAGATCGCCGCGCGTCCTTGTTCCCGCATCTCGCGCGCCGCGGTCAGCAGGTCTGCGTGTTCGGCGAGCCCCGCGATCTTGATGAGCATCGGAAGGTTCACGCCGGTGATCACCTCGACGCCATCGCCAAGGAACGTCAGCGCCAGGTTCGAAGGGGTGCCGCCGAACATGTCGGTGAGAATCAACACGCCCCCCTCCTGCTTCACTTGCGTCACCGCCTGCGCGATCTCATTGCGCGCGTCCTCGGTGTCCTCGTGCCAGCCGATCGAGACCGCCGCGAAGCGCGGGAGGTCGCCGACGATCGTCTCGGCCGCGTTGAGCAGCTCGGTGGCCAGCTGTCCGTGTGTGACGACGACAACGCCGATCATTGAAGGACCCTGATGTTCACGCTTCTCTGTTCTCAGTGCTCAGTTCGTGTTCAAGTTCGACGTTCGCGGTTCGGTCGCCGTTCGGTTCGGCGTTCGAGGTTCCGCGTTCGCAGTTCGACTGAGCGCGGCGACGAACCGAGAACAGAGAACGCCGAACTGTGAACGACACGTGTCTCAACTATCCCGATGTTTCACGCGAAGCCGAACGCCCTTCACTCCGCCCAGCGATTTCTTGAGCGCCTCGGCGATCATCACCGATCGATGCTGGCCGCCGGTGCAGCCGATCGCGACCGTGAGATAGCTCTTCCCTTCCTGCACGTACTGCGGCAGCGCGAACTTCAGGAACGACGTCAGGCGATCGATGAAATCGTGTGTCTCCTGGTGCTTCCGCATGTACCGCACAACCGCCGCGTCGCGTCCCGTCAACTTCCGCAGGCTGTCGACGAAATGCGGGTTCGGCAGGCACCGCACATCAAACACCAGATCCGCATCGACCGGCACGCCATTCTTGTAGCCGAAACTGACGAGATTGACGACCATGTCGGCCCGGTGCCGGTCGTCGCGCGACATCTGCATGAAGCTGTCGCGGAGCTCGTGCACGGTGAGGTTGCTCGTGTCGAGAATGAGGTCCGCCATGGCGCGGATCTGATTCAACTTGCCGCGCTCCTCGGTAATGCCTTCACTGACCGAGCGATCGCGCGCCAGCGGGTGCGGCCGCCGCGTCTCGCTGAACCGCCGGACGAGCGCGGTGTGGCTCGCCTCCAGAAAGATCAGCATCGGACTGACTTTCGGCATCGTGCGCAGCTTTCGGAAGACTTTCGGGAACCGCTTGAGAAACTCCTTCTCGCGCACGTCCACGACGATTGCGACCTTCTCCAGCGCCGTGTCCGCGCGTGTGGCCAGCTCGGCCATCGTCGGGATGAGCTGCGTGGGCAGGTTGTCGATGCAGAAGTACCCAAGATCTTCGAGCGCCCGGATCGCCTGCGTCTTCCCTGACCCGGAGAGTCCCGTCAGGATGACGAAGCGCCGCGTGCCGCGCGCGGATGTCGAACGCCGCGCGGGACGGCCCGTCGAGCGCGGCTGCGTGCGGCGCAGCGCGGCCGTACGCTTCACACATGGCCTCCGTGCTCGAGATCGTCTTCGGCGTCGACGTCGGTCTGGACATCCTTCTCGCGCAGCGTCTGTTCGAGCCGTTCGGCGAGATCGCGCGCCGCATTCAGACCGCGCGCGCGCAGCAGCTGATTCCGGGCGGCGACCTCGACGAGCACGGCGACGCTCCGCCCAGGCGCCACCGGCATCCGGATCAATGGCACCTTGAGCCCGAGAATGTCGTGACGGTTCTCCTCCAGCCCGAGCCGGTCGTACTCGCGGTGCGGATCCCATCGCTCGAGCTGCACGACCAGCTCCACGCGCTTGGATGCGCGAATCGCCGCGACGCCAAACAGGTCGCGGATGTTGATGAGGCCCAGGCCGCGGACTTCCATGTGGTGGCGCGTCAACTCCGGACACGTGCCGATCAACGTCGTCTCGCCGCGGCGCCGCACTTCGACGGTATCGTCCGCGACGAGGCGGTGACCACGCACGACCAGGTCGAGTGCGCACTCGCTCTTGCCGATGCCGCTCTCGCCGATGATCAGGACGCCGAGGCCGAGCATGTCCATGAGGACGCCATGAACGACCAGGCGCTCCGCGAGCTCGTCGTCCAGAAGCGACGCGACCTTCGCAATCGCGACGGGTGTCTTCACCGACGTGCGCAGCAACGGAACGCGATAGCGATCAGACGAGGCAAGGAGCTCGGCGGGCGGTGTCCATCCGCCCGTGATGAGCACGCACGGGATGTCATGGCTGAAGGCGGCTGCCAGCACGTGCATCCGCTGGGTGGCGTCCAGGCTTTCGAGGTAACGGACTTCGCTCTCGCCGAAGACGAGGATCCGCGAGGGCTGGAGATAGGCGTCGAAGCCCGCCAGCGCGAGGCCGGTCTTCTGGATGTGCGGGCTGGAGATCGTTCGATCGAGACCAGCAGCGCCGCCGAGCATCTCGAGCGGCAGACCGATCACTTCGGCCCGGCCTTTGAGCAGGCTCCCGACGGTCACCGAGCGAAGGCTCATAGGGAATGTTGCTAAGCCTCAGGTTCAATCAAGCCGAGGTTCCCATCCGGTCGGCGGAACAGCACATTGATTTCTTCGGTGGTGGAGTTCCGGAAGACCAGGAATGCGTCGCGGCCGTCGCCCACTTCCATCGCCGCTTCGTCGACCGACATCGGCTTCACGGCGTAGCGGCGGGCGCGAATGATGCGGATCTGCCCGGCACCGTCCGGTTCGCGCTGGGCCAGCCCCGTACCGAACATTGCCGCGCCACGCTGAGGCCGTGGAGCCGCGGACGCTGCCTTGGCTGGCGAAATGGCCCGGCGCTTCCCTTCGGTCCACTTGCCTTTCAGCTTCCCGAGCTGCCGATCGATCTTGTCGATCGACGCGCTGAGCGCGGTCTGGGCGTCGCGGCCCGTCGCATCTCCGTGGAGGAAGTGCTCGCCGCGAACGTGCAGCGTCACCTCCGCATGGAAACGCGCCTTCTCCCTGGTGATCACGACCTGCGCAGACACGACGCTGTCATTGAGCGGCCGGAACGCGCGCGCAAGGCGCTGCTCGACCAGTTTGCGCAGGACAGCGGTGAGCGTGAAATGACGAGCGGTGAGTTCGAGGCGCATGGATGTATCTGCGGCTAATGGCTCACGACTCAGGGGGAAGCCTGGAGCCAGCTTCGTTCAGTAAAGGACCTTGCGCTGATTGGATGTCGGAATCTTGAGCTCCTCGCGATACTTCGCGATGGTCCTGCGCGCGAGCTCGAGCCCTTCGCGCTGCAGGATGCTCACAATCTTCGAGTCGCTCAGCGGCTTCCGCGGATCCTCCTGCTCGATGATCTTGCGGATGCGCTGCTTGATCGTCACCGACGAGACCGCTTCCCCGTACGAGCTGGCGATGCCGCTGTGGAAGAAGTACTTCATCTCGAACACGCCCTGCGGCGTGTGCATGTACTTGTTCGTCACGACGCGGCTCACTGTGGACTCGTGCATGCCGATATCGTTGGCGACATCGCGCAACACGAGCGGCCGGAGATACTCGATCCCGTGATCCAGAAAGTCGCGCTGGAAATTGATGATGCTCGTCGCGACCTTGTGGATCGTCTTCTGCCGCTGCTCCACCGACTTGATCAGCCA
>ORMF010082441.1_pt1 | contig 16503 bp, 14 predicted proteins | sample 1779871 | NCBI WGS metagenome assembly ORMF01 (sample SAMEA104232316, study PRJEB22302) | groundwater metagenome | biome: forest; feature: aquifer; material: groundwater | place: USA | collected 2011-08-07 | depth 5.4 m
AATGTCCCGCGCCCTAGTTGGTCTTACGGCCTGCGTCTCAGGAAAAAACTTTGAGCGATTCATCACAAAAACAACTGCGGGAGGTGCTGGCGGAAACTGCGCGCGGACATCTCGCCCCCGCCAAGCGAAAGAAACTGGCAGGCATTCGCGTCTCGCCCAGCGGGTATTTCGCGGTGGCGGCTCTTTTGACCTTTGCTGCGCTCCTCTGCCTGCGGACTCATCGCGAGCTTACTGCACTGGCTCTGATCGCCGGTACGTGGACGGTCATTCCGTTGTTAGTGCTCACCAATCGGCTCAGTTTTGACGGACATACAATCTCAAGGACAGGCCTGGCTGCATTGCTAATTAGACTGGTGCGCCGGCGTACCCAAAACATTGCCGTTGACGATGTCGAGCGCGTAGAAGTCGCGACGCTGCGCACACTACGCCGAGGCGGGAAGGTGCGTTATCGCTATCGCGTGGAAATCGCCGGAAAGGGTTCCGCTTTTGTGCTGGCCTCCGGCGGCAGGGAGTTTCGCCGGATGGTGCACGTGCTCTTGCCGCGGATCGGGGACTATAAGCTTGATGCGCGGGCGGGCGAACTTCGCGATCACCTGGCGGAGGTGAAAACTGTGCGCAGCGAAGCCGCAAAGCTCGGTATTGCTCCAACATCGGTTTTGGAAGAAACCACTGACGCCAGGAGAGTTGATAAATATCGAGCGGCCATTACCGCGCAGCAAACAGGCGGCGATCAAAAACTGCAGGAAGAGTCTGAGCGGGCGAGCTTGCTGCGAAAGTCAGCGAACGATCTGCGCATTGCTGGCTATCTGCAACAGTCGGGTGAAGCCTTTCGTCGGGCGCTGTTAATTACACCTCGGAGTCCCTGGCTGCTTTACGAATACGCGCGGCTGCTGAAGGCGCAGGCCAGTGCGTTCAGTGATGCGCGCCTGTTGGGACGAGCCTGCGCAGCCCTCAGACTTGCCGCCATGCGCGGGCCAAATGACGCGAGTTTGCTGGCGCGAATCGGCGAATCGTTTCTTGAGTATGGCGATCCATTGCGCGCCGCAAAACTATTTCGCCGGGCATTGGACCTTGACGACAACGCTTACCGCGCGCAACTTGGACTGGCTGAAGTGGCCTTGACTGACGGCAAACTCGCCCACGTCATTCACCACTACAATGACGCTGTGCGAATTGCGCCGGACAAAGCCACGGCCGGCCTGGCGCGACGCGAAGCTGATTATTATTCACGTCTGAATAATGACGAGGATTATCTGGCTGCCGAGCTGCGTCGCATGAACTGGTTGGAAGGTGCGCACCGCGTGCAGCATTTGGCCGGACGCGTCAGCTTCGCCGCGATGCTAATAGCATTAGCCGGATCATCAGTTGATCAGATGGTCGCCGGTCTGGGCTGGGCGCTTGCTTCGTCCTCGCTCATCGCCTGGTCCGGCTCTCTGATTACCAGAAAACTGTTGGCTACCAGAGGTCGTCCTCAAACCAGTGACGCCTAAGTTCTTAGCTCGGGTTCAATCTTTGATAGCCATGAAGTCAGTACCACCTGCGTGAGCGGGTGGGCCAGACACTCAACTCGTCAGGCTTAAGTCCTCGATCCACCCGCCCACGCAAGTGGTACCGAACTGCTGTTCAGCGCAAGCTAACGTTTGAACTCTGAACTGTTTCAGCCGGACGCTTCCCTGGCCTGATCTTTCTTCGCCGAATTCCGCAACTTCGTTGATCCCTTCTTCAGAGTCGGAGCTTTGGGCACCACCGTCCGTCCAGCCTGCTCAGGTGCGGATGCTACGGCATCGATTCGAACCGGCGCCGGATTCAAGAAGGCGTCCCACCGATAACGAGGACGCTCAGCCGTTTCGCTTAAACGCTTGAATACTAGATTCGTGACAGCTTCGGTCACCCATCCATGATAGAAGGCGCCTACTGATTGTAACTCGGCGTCAGGGGCCGGATTCATGAAGTCAATCGCGTAGGGCACGCCGTCCTTGATAGCGAACTCGACCGTGTTAATGTCGTAACCCAGGGCCGAGCACAACGTTCGCACGTCCTGCACCACTCGCTTTGACAACTCCGGCGCCAGGTAGTTCGGGTCGTTGATATACTGCTCTCCAGAGAGGTAGGCCTTGCGCGGATCGTAAGGCATGATCATGACTTCCTCCTGACCGATGCAATAACACCGGACGAACTGATCGAAGTCGATGCCTTCCTGCAAAGTCATGCACAACGTGCCAGTCTGATCGTACTCCGCAATCAACTCCTCCAGCGTGCTAACCTTCGAAACATTTTTCCATCCGCCACCGTCAAACGGCTTCAGGAACGCAGGCAGGCCGACGTAGTCGATGATCGCTTGCCAGTTGAGGGGAAACTCGAGATTACGCAAACTTTCGCTGGTGATTCCGGCGATGTAGTCCTTTTGCGGCAACAGCACCGTCTTAGGCCCCGCGACGCCAAGTTTGCGCGCCAGCGAGTAATTGAAGAACTTATCATCCGCCGACCACCAGAAAGGGTTGTTTATGATGATGGCCCCTTCGAGCGCCATACGTTTGAGTGTAGCGCGATAGAACGGCACTTCGTGCGAGATGCGATCGATTACCAGATCATAAGCTGGAGGCGCGTCATGGCGGACGCCTCCGAGAGTGACAAATTCCGCGACGACTAATCCGTTTCCGCGTTCATTGATATTTCTAATCAGAGCTTCCGGAAAAGTCTTTTCCCGGCCAACCAATACGCCAACTTTTTTCATTAACTAACATTCCTTTCATCACCTTGTGTTGCTTTCTTACTTAACGCGGTGCAGAGCGTGTTGTCAAACCCAAGAAGGATAGACATCCTACAACGGAACCCCGGCATCAGTGAGGAGAGCGCAGGGCCCATTTCCCGATCGGCTTGTGTTACAATCCCGGCAAATTGCAGAGTTCTTGATTCTCAGGTGTTGTGGAGTATGAAAATAAAAGCCCCCGTGCGCTTCCGAAGTTTAATCGTTCTGGCCGTCGCGCTGGCGTTGTCTGCAGTCTGCTTGTCGTTTGGCCCTTCGTCCAGGGCCGACGATCCCAAAACCCCAACCGCCGAGCAGATCGCTGAAACGGTGATAGCTTATGCGGGAGGCGGTTTTGGCAGAACGATTCTGACTCAGATTCGGCGCAATGGCCTTGAACGCGGAAAATTAACTCGTATGGGCGGTGACGGCCGCGCGGAGGAAGTGCGATACGAGTTACGCTTTGTGCGCGGCGACAAGTCGGAAAAAGACAAGGTCCGCCTTGATAGCAAAACACCACAGTCTGAGTATTCGCTGGTCTATGGCGACGGACGTATCTTTGGCATCATCAACGGTTCGGTCTTTACACCTCGCGCAGACGCCTCAGCCGACTTCATTGCCCAGCAGGCACACAGCATCGACGCGCTCCTGCGTTACAAAGAAAACGAATCCAAGCTGAGTGCAGCCGGCAAGGACAAACAGCAGGGTATAGACGTCTATGTGATTGATCTCACCGACAAAGCAAATCGCAAAACACGATACTTTGTGAGCGCCAGGACCTTTCGCGTGCTGTGGCTTGATTACCAGGAAACCCCGCCCGGGGGGACTTCACCGGTAAAGTACACCAGGCGCTTCTATGACTATCGATTGGCGCAGAGCACGCTGGTTCCTTATCGGACCGTCCTGCTCGAAGACGGAAAGCAAACCCTCGAGACCCGCATTCTCACAATTACCTTCGGCGTGAAGATGGAAGATTCGCTTTTCCAGAATCCCGAGGCGGCGAGTTCGGCTGGAAATCCCTAGGTTGGCGTTCAGAGTTCACCCTTCAGGTTGCTGATTAGCGGGGCAAGCTAAAGCTTGAACTCTAAACTGAGCCACTAGCCACAAGCCTCTCGCTAATCACCAGGTCGGAACCCGCTCTAAGCGCCGTAAGGCGCGGAATATTTATAGATCGTTGGGCCGCGAGATTTTTTAAAATTCTTACGAGCGACATAATATATCGCTCCTAAAGAAGCAGTTTCACATAATTTGACGGCCTGGCTATAAATATCCGACTCCTGACGGAGCCTGTTCCTTTCCGTTACCTTGTTTCAGCGAAGGAATGTGTGACGAATCAGCGCCTGGTCACCTTCAATTACAGGTTGAATGCCCAAAACGCCTCCATCCTGTCTTCAACCCAACAAAACCCACTTTTTCGGAACCGAAAGGGTGGCCAGGCGTGTCTACTGCCGAGGCGATCGCGAGCCGGTGTATAATTTTGCTCGCCATAAACCCTGCGCAATTGGAAATTGCGTCGTCAACTGACTGAGAGCCTGCCTGCCCGATGAGAACGCTAACTTCGATTGAGGAGTTGGACTTCGCCGCCGCGATGCCGTCGACTGTCGTCGTTAAGAAGACGTCGGATCACGTGCTGCTGGAAGAGACCCTGGCGGGCGACGAAGACGCGTTTGCCGAACTGGTTAGTCGCTATCGCAATCAGATCACCAGTTACATTTACCGTATGACCAACGATTATGACGGAGCAGTCGATTTGGCCCAGGAGACGTTCATGCGCGTATATCGCGCGGCCAGCCGCTATCAGACGACCCACGCGTTTTCAACTTACATCTATCGAATAGCGACGAATCTGGCGATTAGCGAGTTGCGCAAGCGTAAGCGCAGGCGACTTGTGTCTCTGACGGGTTTGCTTTCTTCCGAAGATGGCCAGGAGGCGAGGGATTTCGATGCCCCCGACGACAAGCCTTTGCAGGACGTCAGCCTGGTCGATTCGGAAAAGCGCGCCGTCGTAAAGCGGGCCATCAGTACTTTGCCGGATAAGTATCGCGCGCCGCTCGTATTGCGTGACGTCGAGGGCAAGAGCTACGACGAGATTGCCGCAATCTTATGCACGAGCGAGGGAACGGTGAAGTCGCGCATCAACCGGGCCCGGAATTTCCTGCGCGACAAGATGCGGAATTACATCCAGGTGGTGCCATGATGAATGGGAAGGAATGCCGCGCTACGCGGCGAGAGATTGACGAATCAGAACTGAACCAGCAGTTGAGCGATCAAGCGCGCGCGCATCTAGCCTTATGCGCGTCGTGTCGCGACTTTCGCGCTGAACGAACCAGTCTGCGCGAGCTAGTTGGAAGTCTCGAGCCGGTCGCCGCGCCGGGAGACTTTGACCTGAGATTGCGAGCGCGCCTGGCCAGTGAGCGGCTGGGACACTCTCGGCAGCCGTGGATGTTTGGTTTGGTAATCGGCACTCCGGCTATCACCGTCGCCGCGCTGGTCGTGATAATGGCATTGTCCCTGGTTTGGCTGGCTCGGCGAAATACGAGCCAGACGCCGGAGATAGCTAGAGTCCCAATCAAAGAAGTGCCTGCGGGCCCTCTGCAACCGACGCTGGCCGGGAACCACGACGAGACAGGTCCGGCTCCTGTTGGCACTACACGCCCGAATGTCGATGCGAAACCAGGGCAATTGAGTAAAGCGATGAATGGTCCTCGGGTGAACGGCGGGAGGCCCACTTCGGCTGACATCAAGGTCGTGGATTATGCCGTCTCAAGCGCGGAATCCATCAAGCAAATAGAACAAAGAGCTGGTGAAGTTTCTCTGAGTGCGCCTCTCAAGCCGATGGTTGTGTCGATGGAGGATGATCGTGGCGCGACCCGCAGGATTTCTTTGCCGCCGGTTAGCTTCGGCGCCCAACGGCTGGTTGATAATCGAAGTCCGGTGAGTTTCAGTTCCAACAGCCGGAGCTGGTAATAGAAGTTTCAAGTAAGATCATGAGCACGCTTTTCCATCGATTACTAACGTTGACGATTACCGGCCCGGCGGTGATGTGTTTGGCCATGGCGGGCAGGGCGCAGACTATCGCGCCGGCAGAGTCGACAGCAGTCCAGACACCGGCTGCGGCCCAGCCTGTGCCGGAAAAATCACAGCTTCGGCGACCCCCCAGACGGGCATCGACGCCGCCCGCTACGGTCACAGTCATGGCAGACCAAACGAAGGTAGCGCCGCAAGTGGTGACCATCGTGCATCGTTTGAGCGGGGTTAAGATGCTGCGGCTTTTGCAGCGGCAGGCGGGCGAACCGGGTGCGGTTTATACAATCGATACTGAGTCAATCTCAAGCGACGCGCACGCGAGTATTATTGCTGGATGGGCACTTGAGGACGGTAAGACAATCGCTGTGCGACTGCCGCAGGCCGGTGCCGAACTCGAATTTGCGCGAGCGCTTGTGATGCCTGCAGCGCTGACCCCGCAGGTACCAGGAGCAATAACTGCGCGGACGTTTATACCGCCAGGCGCCGAACCCGACTTGACGGTTATCACGCGCGACGGGCGAAAACTGACGGCGCGTTATGTCGGGCTGGACGCACAGACTGGACTGTCGGTGTTGCAGGTGAACGCGGTTGGCCTACCAACGTCCGAAGAAGTCGCCAGGGAATTGAGTCAGGGGCAAGCGGTACAGATTTTCGCTCCTGAGCGCATGACGCCCGAGGGTGAAGGATCAGCGCGAAACATCTACGTAAAGGTAGGTGAGGTTGATACGAAGATCACTGCCCTGGCCAACAGTCCCGGGAAAATGGAGCGACTAACGGTGCACGGCGCGAAGCTCTCGCCTACAGTTATTGGCGGTGTCGCGTGTGATGAAGCCGGAAAGACGCTGGGCATAGTTGAATCGATCGATGGCGACGACGCGCGCATCGTGCCCTCAAATGCGATTCGTGCGGCGGCGCGTCGCGTACTAGAGCGGCAGTCGAGCGTTCCCAGACCCCTGCTTGGTGTCGTAGGTGAACCGGTGAAATTCGCGGCGCGCGCTTCGTTCCTCGCACACGGTTGGGACGAAAAGCAGTTGACTGAGTTACTCCAGAAGCATCTGGGAATTCTGCTGACCTCGGTTAGGCCAGGAACGCCTGCGGCGTTAGCCAAGTTGCATCCCGGCGACGTTATTCTCCGTGTCAATCAAGAGGACATTGAAAGCAGCGAAGAATTCTCTAAAGTGCTGGGAGAGGCAGGCAGCGGCCGGGAAGTTCAATTTCTGATCCGGCGGCCGAGTTTCCCAGGCCCGTTTCCGATCGACGTGAAGCTTGGCGGCTCGTTTGATCCAGTCTTCGAATACCATTTTGAATTCCCGGCCACGACGCCGAACTTAACTGGTTTGGAAGGGCTTGGTGTTGAGATGATGGCCCTCTCGCCCAAGAACCTGGCCCAACTGGGTGCCGAGAAGGGGTTACTGATAGTAGCTGTCGAACCGGAAAGCATTGCGGCCCGCAACGGTCTGAGAGAAGGCGACGTTATTGAATCGATTGATGGCCGTGTCTTGAGACCGGGCGCATGGAACATAGGCTTCGCCTTCAATCGCCAGAAGAAACACGTGCTCTCGTTGGTCAGGAAGCGTGAGAAGAAACAGGTGATCCTGGAGCCGGTGGAGTAGTGATCAGGACTTACATTCGACCACTCAGTCGTCCTCGCGAGGTTTGGATCTCAGATCATGGATTTGAGATCTCAAATCTCAAAACTGAGATTCCAGATTAGAAAGACAACTAATCGATAGTCTCCTATTTTGATAAGAGGTGTTCAAGAGTACCGACTTTAGTCGGGCTTTTGCGCAGCAGGAGAGAGCCAACTAAAGTTGGTACTCTGTGCGCCCGTGAAGTTAGGACTACCCAATTAATCTCCCAGCTTACCCGGCAGCAATCCCTCGCACGAAAGCGTCTGCGGTCCACTTTCATTGCAGATCGCGAATCTGGCGTTCGATCCCTGGTACATGGTCACGCCCGCGTATTCGCCGTGAGCGTTGAGGATATAAAAGTTGACGTAGAAGTTCGGAGTTCCTTTGCTGTTGAGCAAGCGCTTCTCAACGGTGTTGGCTTTGATGCGCTTGAGCGCTTCCATTCCGGCGTCCTTCGGATGCGCGCCGCGGCGCATTTCTTCGATGATCAGGAACGAGCAGAGGCCGTAAAGATTTGCTTCGCCGCGACCCGTGGAACCGGCGGCCCCCACGCTGCCGTCAACATACAAACCGGCGCCCAGAATCGGCGAATCACCCACACGCCCGGGGATTTTCCAGGCCAGACCGCTCGTAGTCGTTACACCACAGATTTCGCCTTTGCTGTTAATTCCATCGCAGTTGATGGTGCCGTGGAAATTCTCCTCTCTGAGCAGCCCCTGCGCCAGCATGTCTAACGCTGCGCGGCGCCCGGCTTCGGCTCTCTTTTTCGGATCGAGATAGTGTGATGGATCGATCTGGCGTTTCCACTTCAGCCAGAGTTCGCGGGAATGCGGCGTATTCAGATCGTCTTCGATCTTAAAACCCATACTGCGCGCAAAATCCTGCGCGCCCTTGCCGACGATCAGGTGATGATCTGTCTGTTCCGATACGGCTTTCGCGACCAGTGAAGGCGTGCGGACGCCTTCGAGCGCGGCTACGGCGCCGGCTTGTTTCTTCGGTCCGTGCATGCAAGAAGAATCAAGCTGAACGACTCCCTCGGCGTTTGGCAGACCGCCATAGCCGACACTATCATCCAAAGGATCGAGCTCGACAATATTCACGCCGGCGACAACTGAGTCGAGCACGTCTTCACCCTGGGTGATCATCGTGAAGGCCTTCTGGACACAGGTGACCTCTCCGCCGTTCTTGAAATTATTTCCGTTGGCCGATGAAATGACCATCGGCTTGACGGCACTGGGCACCAGCATTGTCGGCACACCGGCCCTGGTCCCCGGCTTCGATGCGAGAACCAGGCCGGCCGCACCAGTTCCAATCATGAAGTCACGGCGTTTCATCTTTGATCTACCTCGCTATTGTTTTAAATATGCAGGCCGTCTTTACACGAGCCAACTGGTGTCAGTCAACCTGAAAACCAAACTTTTGGGAGGCGCTCGCCTTTGCCACTCGATCAATTACCGTAACCAGCAGCACATATCGGCCGGAACGCAGACCTTCCAGATTTATCTCGGCCGCATAGGGAAGGCGCCGTGAGTCTGAGAGGGCATCAACCTGAATCTTGTGCAAAGGCATCGTAATGACCGGTTCGTCGTCGCGAAACAGCTGTATTTGGACGGCCAGGTCAGGACCGTTAGTCGGAGGAATGGTAGAACTTGCCGGCACACTATTAGGGCGTTCGGAAATGCCCGGAGCTGGCGGCACCGGTACGGGCGCGGCCCCTGTCGAGCTGGCACTCGCATTATAGACAAAGGTCAGGAAGCGCAGCCGCGAAGAGCTGGCAAAGTGATGGTCCACGTTCAAATACCCCTGCCGCAGCGCCTCTGGTGATTTGCCAGGTTCTGAGGCGTCCGCTGTCGACGAATCGACGTTGGTTTCAGCCTTTCTCTCTCCGACAATCAGGCTGCTGAGGGTCAGAGTCTTTGCGCTGAGGTCTGGAATCTCGATCCAGGCCAGGGCGCTCCCGGCGCGGCCTTGTTTTGCGTCCACGGCCGCCACCCGAACCTGGTAAAGCCCCGACTTGATAGCGGCGAAGTGGCTATAGACGACATTGTCTGGCGCCGTCATCTTCGCATTGCCGGACTTCGACTTGATCGTCAGGTGCTTATTAAAACTGCTAACGGCTTTGCCTTGATCGTCATAGACGCCACCGGCGACATCCAGTGTCGCAACTTGCTGGTCTGCCTGGGTCTCGAGTATCAATGAACTGGTTGATATCTTGACTGATGCTGTGAGTGTTTGGCCCAACTTGTCGAGATCCAGAAAGTTTAGTGAAACGGATACCGGCAAATCGCTCTTTGGATAGGTGGCTCGGAGCGTTTCAATCATTAGTTCGCCGGACGGTCTAATGCCGCCTTCACCTTCCTTCTTCCTCTGCGATGCCGGCTCGGCGGGCGCGCCGTCACCAAATCCATGATGGAAGCGGATTACCAGATCAGGACGTCCGCTCACACTGACTTCAATCCGGCGAGACCTTTGGTTGTGTTGGTCTGCGTCCTCGGGACGCCATGCCAGAAGATAATAAGCGGAAGTCTCTTTCAGGGCACTGGTAACTCCGATTGACAGGTCGTTGCTGGTTAAGAAGGCCCGGCCTCCAGTATCTGCAGCCAGGGCATTGAGGCCGTCCTGGGAAGCAGTGAGTTCGCCGGCCGCTCCGCGCGCCAGCCTGCCGGAAGGGTCAAACGGCATCTCGCGACTTGCGTCCGGCAATCCCGACGTCAAGCCGCGCGCGTCGATCGAATAGATAATGACGCCTGCGGCCGCGGCTGCGGAAGTGATTTGACGCAGCCGATCGTTGGAGTCTGAATTCTTGTTGTCCAGAAGAAATCCGTCTGAGATCAAGAACACAAGTTTGCGGCCCGGCAAGCCGGCGGCGTTCTTAACCACAATCTTCAGCGAGTTAAGCGTAGCGTTGGTCAAGTAATCTGCTTGCTGAGAGATTTGCGAAGCGCGGCCTTGAATCATTGAGGCGGCCATATTACGAGGCAGCGTCGGCTCTAACCTGATCAACTCATCTACGAAATAGCTCAGTACGTCATCATTCTGCGCTTCGATCAGTTTGGCCTGGTATTCCGTCATTACCGGGCGCTGCGAGTCACCGGTCGGGTAGGGTCTTGGCAGCAAACGCTCCGTTGCTGCTTTCAGGACCCTTTTGTTGTCGGTGAGTTGTTGCAGGAAACCGATCTGTCCGCTGGCTGAGGTAATGGCCACTTCGTCGTTCTGGCCCATCTGGCGATCGACAAAACGTTGGAGCACCAGTCGGATCTGTTTATTACTGCCCGCAGAAAGATGGAGGTCATCGACAAAGAAAAAGACTGTGCGCCCGCGATCCAGCGGTACAGCTCCGCGTTTGCCCGGACGGACATCAGCGGTCGATTCTCCGCGCGCCGCTGCGATCTGCGCTTCTTCGCTTCGGCTGCCGGCCACGATTCGTTCGAAGAAGGAGACGTCCCGAGGCTTTCCATTAATCTTCAGAATAAACTGGTCGCGCTTCAATCCATCGACGAACGTGCCCTGTTTGTCAAAGACCATCACGTCGGTTTGCACCAGCGCGGTGTTGACCCGAACTACGTCCGCACCCTGGCGGGCCGGCCCTTGCTCCTGCGCAAACCCAGCCACAGCGCACGCCCAACACGCTGCTGAGAAAAAGAGAAGACGCAAAGGCAGGCCGCAAACTCGCACGCTGAAAAAACTCCTGAATTCAATGCTGCGGGTAGCTGGGAAGATCGCCGGAGATGATATCATGCCGCACCCGGAAACCGAGGCGGCTCGATTCTAACTTTGACCAAAGTCTGAGGCTGATTGACGAGATTATGGACGAACTGAAAAAGCTTATTCGCGAAGTGCCGGATTTTCCCAAGCCAGGAATAAATTTCTACGACATCACCACGTTGCTGAAACATCCCGTGGGCTTGCGTCAGACTGTCGACGCGCTGGCCGCGGAATTTGAAGGAATGAAAATTGACGCCGTGATTGGCGTCGAGGCCCGCGGTTTCATTTTCGCGCCCGCCCTGGCGTATCACCTGGGCGCCGGGTTTGTGCCGGTGCGCAAGCCAAAGAAGCTGCCGGCTGCCCGAACGTCGATCTCCTACGATCTTGAATACGGCCAGGACACGCTTGAGATTCACAGCGACGCCGTTAGTCAGGGGCAGCGAGTCATAATAGCTGATGACTTGCTGGCCACCGGCGGAACTGCCCGAGCGGTTTGTGATCTGGTCGAAGGCCTCGGCGGCAAAATCGAAGGGTTAGTCTTTGTCGTTGAGCTGGAATTCCTTCCGGGAAGAAAGAAACTGGAAGGGTACGACGTGCGGTCACTGATTAAGTATCAATCGTAAAGATCAGAGATCAGCGATCAGAAGTCAGAGATCAGGACGTGCCAAGCAACTGACAACTGACAACTGACGTTGTACTATCTCTCTCGTGTGCTCCCGTAGCTCAGTTGCATAGAGCGCTCGCCTCCTAAGCGAGAGGTCGCGCGTTGGAATCGCGCCGGGGGCACCATCTCAAAAGCTCTCAAAGGACGTATCGTAATTGCAAACCCTAAAAGATATTTTGGGATTGGTACCCTGAGGATGGATTGTGGCACTGGTTCTTGGACTTACTGCCATGAGAGCCCTAAAGCCCTCGATCCACCGATTCCTCGATAGAGCAAATAAGTTCACCGCAGGGTCCTTGCCGAGGCAACTTCTCAGCAAGTCACCACCGAAAAAAATTCGACTAAGGAAGGTGCGATTGAGATCGCCGCGACCTCGACGTAGCACTTAACGGGCTTCGTTCGAAGTACCAGTCCCGCGCTTCCCGGAGTTCGGCGCGAGCTTCAGGATGAAGCCTAACTTTCATTCGGCTGGGCGAACAACTCCGCGCGTACCTCTTCCCATGGGATCAATTCGACAGTCCCGGCATCAATCTCAGCCACCCGTCTCTTGATCTCTTCGGATCATGCTGCTTCAACGTCCGGCTCGGAAACCGGATCTAGCGTCCCAATCAGTAAACCAGCTAATGTCGCTCGATCATTCTCAGGCAATTGCGCTGCTTCATGAAAGACATCTTTGAGCTTTCGTTCCATGTCAGAGAGTTTACTCCGAAGTTGGTGCCCTGTGAATTGGGATTTTCAAAGCACCGAAAACCTCACAATTGTCGCCCCCAGCCCGCCCGCTTCAGGAGGTGCGTCGGTCCAATCTTCGACAAACCAGGTCCGCGCCAAAATCGATCTGACAATCTCGCGCTGTACGCCGATGCCTTTGCCGTGGATGATCCGAACCACTTGGAAACCTTTGCGATGCGCTTCGCGCAGATATTCTTCCACTACCGGCTTCACGTCGCGCGCAGGGATCGTGTGCAGATCAAAGAAGTCGGTGATTTCAATCCGGACCGGCTCAGGAAATGGATCGAGATAGTCGTCGTCGGTTTGCATTTCGGATTCTTCGCCCTATAATTTTAGGTGTTCAGAAATTTTCTAACTAACTTGTTCCTGCTGAGACCAGACGCCTTGCTGAGTACACACCGCAGAGAGGAGCCCTCGTGGCGATTCGTCTGAGCAGAACGTTTGTTCTGCGAAAGCTCCACCAGTTAACGGGCATCATGCCCCTCGGCTTTTTCTTACTCGAACATTTTTATACCAACTCGAAAGCACTGACCGGGGCGGCCGACTTCAACAACGCCGTCAAGGATCTGCAGTCCATCCCGTACATCTTGTTTGTCGAGATCGGCGGCATCTTCATGCCATTAATTTATCACGCCGTCTATGGCATGGTGATCACGGTCGAAGCGCGGCCTAATAATTTACACTATCCCTACGCGCGAAACTGGTTTTACACGATTCAGAGAATGACTGGCGTCATGCTGTTTTTCTTTATTACCTTCCACGTCCTGAATTTTCGTTTTGGTTTGATTCCGGGACTTAATACGATCTCGGTGGCTAATAATCCTGAACAGGCTTTCAAAATTGTATCCGGCGAATTCCATCGCGTGTCGATATTTATTGTGTACGTTATCGGGATCACCGCGACTGTCTGGCACTTAGCCAACGGCATCTGGCTGTTTCTGGTGGATTGGGGCATTACGATCGGCGAGCGGGCACAGAAGATCACGGGCTATGCGTGTTTGGGTTTCGGCATATTGTTACTGGCGGTGGGCATCAACGCGGCGGTTGCGTTCATCAGGCCGGGCGGTCTGTTGGCGGGGATTCTTTAATGGAGCATGAGGTCAGTACCACCTGCGTGAGCGGGTGGATCAAATACTCAACGAGCGAGCTGACTATTGGGCCCACCCGCTCACGAAGGTGGTACTGACTTCAAGGCGAAGTAGATCAAACTGATGGCAAGTGGAATCAAGATAGTCGTGGTCGGTGGCGGGCTGGCGGGTCTGGCTGCGACGATGAAAATCGCTGAAGCTGGTCACGACGTCGATCTGCTTTCCGTAGTGCCGGTGAAGCGTTCGCACTCTGTCTGCGCCCAGGGCGGCATCAATGGCGCGGTCAATACGAAGGGCGAAGGCGACTCGACCTGGGAACACTTCGACGACACGGTTTACGGCGGGGACTTTCTGGCGCACCAGCCGCCGGCAAAGGCGATGTGCGAAATGGCGCCGGCCATCATCTATCTTTTCGATCGCATGGGAGTGCCTTTTTCGCGAACGCAGGAAGGACTGCTCGATTTTCGTCGCTTCGGTGGTACCAAACACCATCGCACAGCGTTCGCCGGCGCTTCGACCGGCCAACAGCTCTTGTACGCGCTCGACGAGCAAGTGCGTCGCTTTGAGGTCGAAGGTCGCGTCAAAAAATATGAAGGCTGGGAAATGATGTCGCTCATCCTCGACGACCATCAGGTTTGTCGCGGCGTCGTAGCGATGAATCTGCGCTCGCTTGAGTTGAAAGCTTTTCCTGCCGACGCGGTGATCGTCGCGACCGGCGGTCCCGGTTTGATCTATGGCAAGTCGACGAACTCAATGGTTTGCACGGGCAGCGCTGTTTCGGCTTGTTACCAGCAGGGCGCGAAGTATGCCAACGGCGAATTTATTCAAGTGCATCCTACTTCAATTCCGGGCGAAGACAAACTGCGTTTGATGAGCGAGTCCGCCCGCGGCGAAGGCGGCCGCGTCTGGGTGCCGCGCGCCAAGGGCGACAAGCGACCTGCGTCGTCGATTCCGGAAAAGGAGCGTTGGTATTTTCTGGAAGAGAAGTACCCGGCGTATGGCAATCTGGTGCCGCGCGACATCGCCACCCGCGAAATCTTTCAGGTGTGTCTGGCCGGGATGGGAGTCAATGGCGAGAACCAGGTCTATCTTGATCTGACGCATATTCCACCAGAGACGCTGGACAAAAAACTCGGTGCGATTCTGGAGATCTACGAAATGTTTGTGGGCGACGATCCGCGCCACGTGCCCATGCGTATTTTCCCCGGCGTGCACTATTCGATGGGAGGCCTTTGGGTTGATTACCAGCAGCACACAAATGTCTCGGGTCTGCTGGCGGCCGGCGAATGTGATTATTCGATTCATGGAGCCAATCGATTGGGAGCGAACTCTTTAGTCAGTTGTGTCTACGGCGGATTTGTCGCGGCCCCTGCGGCGATCGGCTGGGCGCAAGGAGTCGAGCGCAATGGCCGGAACGGCTCGCACGTCTACGAACAGGAAACGAAACGCCAGCAGGAAATCAACGACAAGCTAATTGCCCAGAGCGGCAACGAAAATCAGTACCAGCTGCATGAAGAGATGGGCCGGATCATGACCGACAACGTTACCGTGGTCCGCTACAACGATCGTTTGCAGCAAACCGACGATACCTTGCGCCAACTACAGGATCGTTACCAGCGCATCTCGATCAACGATTCGAATCTTTGGGCGACGATGGCGCTGCCGCATGCGCGTCATTTGAAGAACATGTTGGATCTGGCGCGAGTGATTGCGCTGGGCGCGCTTAATCGTAACGAGTCGCGCGGCGCTCATTACAAGCCGGATTTTCCTGAACGCGATGACCCGAACTGGCTGAAGACAACCATCGCAGAATACTCAGGTGAAGGTCCGGTGTTCTCTTACGAGCCGGTCGACGTGTCCCTGATACCTCCGCGCAAGCGCGACTATTCGCACGAGAAGAAAGAGACGGCGAAAGCTTAAGAGAAGGCAAGCCACGAAAATGCACAAAAGGCACAAGAAGAACAAATGGTGGGAGTAAGTGTCGCGAATTTTGTTGGTCGACTTTTAGTTCTGAGTTCCGCGCTTCATGGGACTTAGTGGATCATATTCCCCGCACAGGAGACGATCCACGAATTCACACGAATCGGCGCGCTGCTGTTATTTTGTGTCTTTTGTGCCTGCTTGTGGCTAACTAACTTCAATGAACACAGTCGAGATACACATCAAGCGCCGCGCCAGCACCGACTCTCCACAGTACTGGGAAGAGTTCGAAATTCCTTACCGTCCCAACCTCAACGTGATCTCCTGCCTGATGGAGATTCGTAAGAACCCGATCACCAGGTCCGGCAAGCAAACCACGCCGCCATCCTGGGACATGAACTGTCTCGAGCAGGTTTGCGGGATCTGCACGATGGTCATTAACGGACGCGTGCGGCAATCGTGCTCAGCGCTGGTCGACAGTCTCGATCAACCGATCAAGCTAGAGCCGATGTCCAAGTTTCCCAATGTGCGTGACCTGATGGTCGATCGTTCACAGATGTTCGATCACTTAAAGCGCGTGCATGCCTGGATTGAACTCGATGGGACTCACGATCTCGGACCGGGACCGCGCATGGATCAGGAAGACGTGCAGGAGCGTTACGCCTATTCACGCTGCATGACCTGTGGGTGTTGCCTCGAAGCTTGCCCTCAATACGACGAAGATCACTACATCGGCCCACAGGCTATCGCGCAGGTGCGACTCTTCAACATGCATCCAACTGGAACCATGAGCCGCGACGAGCGTCTGGAAGGAATCATGGGCGAGGACGGGATTACCAACTGTGGCAATGCGCAGAACTGCGTCAAGGTTTGCCCCATGGGGATTCCGCTGACCAAAGCGATCTATGAAGAGAATCGCGAGACGGAGCTTTATGGGTTGCTGGGGTGGTTAAAGATGTAAAGCCACAGATTTTGCAGTGCGGCGACTAGTCG
>ORMF011288994.1_pt1 | contig 16503 bp, 19 predicted proteins | sample 1779871 | NCBI WGS metagenome assembly ORMF01 (sample SAMEA104232316, study PRJEB22302) | groundwater metagenome | biome: forest; feature: aquifer; material: groundwater | place: USA | collected 2011-08-07 | depth 5.4 m
CCCGACATGTCGTTGACCTTCTTGGCGTAGTCGACCGCGAACTCGTGGAAGATATCCTTGGTCGGCCACGTCGACTGGTATTTCCAGGTCACCGTCTGCGCGCGCGATACCTGCGGCATGGCAATGGTGCCGGCCGTGGCCGCGCCGGCGGCAAGCGCACCCGTCTTCAGGAATTTGCGGCGTGTGACCGGACTCTTGTTCGCACTCATGGGGGTTCCTCCTTCGATGTTTCGTTGAACCACTGTTGTTGCCGGTCTGGTATACCACGGTCCAGTGCCGGCAAGAAATGGGTGTCTTGGCGCACCCCTCGCACGCGCACCGCACTCTAGGGCACGGGCTCGGAATGGCAATTCGACCAAGGCCGAGAGTGGACGCAGGAGGCTGCATCGGAACAAGAGCATGGGCACGCTCCCACGCGCGTAATTTGCTGCAGGTGCGCACGATCCCCACGAAGCATGGAGGACCCGACGATGTCGATAGGCGTTGCCCTGTCCCGACTGAAGCCAGCGGTGCTGGCTGTGTGCGTGCTCCTGGCCCTGGCGGACCCGGCGGCTGCGCAATCGGCGGCATCGCCGGCAGCCGGTAGCGGGCCGCGCTTTCGGGCCGATGGGCCCGATGCCGATGCGCGCGGTCGCACGCAGGGGTATCCGGTTTGCGCGCGCGAGACCTGGTTCCGCGACAAGCGCTGCCTTGTCGGAGCGCTCAGCGGGTTCGACCAGCTCTACCCGGCCCGGATCATCGCGGCCCCCAAGGCGCCAGCCCGCCTGGGCCGTGTGCCAAGCGAGCCCAGCATCCGCTATTCCTACGCCGGGCAGGACCTCACGCTCGATCAATACCTCGACAGCCATCCCATAACCGGGTTCCTGATCGCCAAGGGGGATTCGATCCTGGTCGAGCGCTATCAGTACGCGCGCACGGACCGTCATCGCTTGACGTCGTTCTCGATGGCAAAGACCATCGTCGCTCTGCTGATCGGCGTGGCCGTCAAGGAGGGCGCCATTCGCTCGATCGACGACCCGGCCGAAGTCTACGTTCCCGGCCTGAAAGGCACCGAGTACGGGCGCACGCCGATCAAGGCGCTCTTGCAAATGTCGTCGGGCGTGTTGTTCCGGGAAGTGTACACGGACCCCACCAGCGACATTGCGACACTTGCCCGCCTCACGCTGGGCCAGGACCCCGGCGGCAGCCTTGCGGCCGTGAAGCAGTTCAACACGCGCCTCGTGCCGCCAGGCCGGCGCTTTTCCTACGCGTCCGCCGAGACCGTCGTTCTCGGCCTCGTGCTGGCGCAAGCCACCCACAAGTCCGTGTCGAACTACGTACGCGAGAAGCTGTGGGAGCCACTCGGAGCGGAAGCCGACGCGAACTGGACGATCGATGCCACGGGGCAGGAGATCGCCTTCGCCTACTTCAATGCGGTGCTGCGAGACTGGGCGCGGCTGGGGCTGATGCTGGCCCACGACGGCACCTGGCAGGGCAAGAGCATCGTCCCGCGCGAATGGCTGCTGGCGTCGACCACCCTTGCGCCGGGGGACGGCCACCTGCGGCTGGGACCGCCGTGGTCGGGATACGGCTACCAGACCTGGATCGTCGAGGGGCCTCGCCGCATGTTCGCCCTGCGCGGCTACCGCGGGCAGTTCGTGATCGTCGATCCGGACACCAAACTGGTGCTGGTGCAAACGGCCGTGCGCCCCGGCAGCGACAACTTCGCAGACGCGGAGCTGTTGGCCCTTTGGCAGGCAGCGGCGGCGCAGCTGCGGTGAGCGTTGGGCGACGCCCCGGAGGGCGCTCCCGCCTCAGCGCTTGGCCTTGCCGTCGGACACCATGTTGAGGACCTCGATCTTGCGGTCGGCCACCAGCTCGCCGACGACGGGCCGGAAGTCCTTGTAGTGCTGGGTGTCCTGATGCGCCTTGATGGCGGCATCGTCCTTGTAGACCTCGATCATCACGAAGCGGGTGGCGTTCTTGGGGTCCTGCACCACGTCGAACTGCAGGCAGCCCGGCTCGTTGGCGAGGCAGCGCTTGGCCTGCGCCGTCATCTTCTCCTTGAACTCGGCTTCCTTGCCGGGCTTGGCGGTGAGGTAGGCGAGAATCGCCATCATGGGGCTTGCTCCCGGGTTCGAGGTGGTCTTGAGATCGATCTGGCCTTGCCACCCTCGCACGAACCGGCGCCGGCGTCAGCCCTTGTAGGCAAGGGCGCGTCTGCGAAGCAGGACTGACCCAGCATGCGCGTCGCCGATGGGACCCATGGTTGTTGGCTGCGCGCAATCAGGGTGTACCTTGCCGTCGTCGCCTTCGCCAATCTCGGTTGGGAAAGCCTGCACCTGCCGCTCTACGCCGTTTGGAGCACGGGAACCGGGCGCGAGAAGGTTTTCGCCGTCGTCCATTGCGCCGGCGGCGATGTGCTGATTGCCCTGACGGCGCTCATGCTGGCATTGCTGCTTGTGGGCACGCCCACATGGCCGGCGCAGAGGTTTGCCGCCGTGGCCGGCTTGGCGATACTTTTTGGCGTTGCCTATACGGTCTTCAGCGAGTGGTTCAACGTGTACGTGCGCGGATCGTGGACCTACTCCGATTGGATGCCCATCGCTCGCATCGGAGACAAGGCGATCGGGCTCTCTCCCATTGCGCAATGGATTGTTGTTCCCTCGGTCGCCTTTGCAGCCCTCCGGCTCCGCCGCCCGCATTAGTGGCCGGTCTTTCTTGCTGGCCCGGAGCAACGAAAGTGGCCAGCGGCGCCTTGTGTCGGGTGCGCGGCGCACGTAATGTCGGGACGGGGCTCGGGTCGTCGCACTCGGGAGACGGGATTGTGCCGGAGGGGTCGAAATCCGCGAAAGGCTCGCGCTCCGAGGACCGGCGCCGGCGCCTGGCCGCCGAGCTGCGCGCCAACCTGGGTAAGCGCAAGGCGCAGGCCCGCGCCCGCGCTGCCGAGGCCTCGGTGTCTCGCGACAAGGAGCGGCCGAACAAAGCCTGAGCGGCGCTGTCTCGTTGCGTGGAGTTGCGCGTCCAACGGATCAATAACAGAACGGGGGTCAACCCATGGATCGCATCAGCATCGTCGGCGGCAAGCCCCTGAACGGCGCCTTGCCCATCTCCGGAGCGAAGAACGCGGCCCTGCCGCTGATGATCGCGAGCCTGCTCACGCCCGAGCGGCTGACCCTCAAGAACGTGCCCAACCTGGCCGACGTCAACACGCTGTGGCGCATCCTGCGCAACCACGGTGGCGACCTGGCCGTCGACGGCAAGCGCGCCGACCCGCAACCCTACCTGGGCGAGACCTTCCACCTCACCGCCCGCGACATCGTCGACACCACCGCGCCCTACGAGATGGTCAACCGCATGCGCGCGAGTTTTTGGGTGCTGGGCCCGCTGCTGGCGCGGTGCGGGGAGGCGCGCGTGTCGATGCCCGGCGGCTGCGCCATCGGCACCCGCCCCGTCGACCTGCACCTGATGGGCCTCAAGGCGTTGGGCGCCGAGATCGACATCGACGGCGGCTACGTGGTGGCCAAGGCGCCCAAGGGCCTGCACGGCGCGCGCGTGGTCTTCCCCAAGGTCTCGGTCGGCGCCACCCATGTCGTGCTGATGACGGCGGCGCTGGCCAAGGGCGAGACCGTGATCGAGAACGCCGCGCGCGAGCCCGAGATCGGCGACGTCGCCGAGTGCCTGGTCAAGATGGGCGCCAGGATCGATGGGCTAGGCACCTCGACGCTGCGCATCCAGGGCACCCACCGGCTGGAAGGCGCCGTGCACACCGTGCTGCCCGACCGCATCGAGACCGGCACCTATGCGTTCGCCGTGGCGGCGGCCGGCGGCGACGTCGAGCTCAGGGGCGCACGCAAGAGCCTGCTCGAGACGGCGTTCGCGACGCTGGAAAAGACCGGCGTCAGCGTCACCGAGACGCCGCTCGGCGTGCGCGTCACCCGCAACGGCGGCCGCCTCGAGCCCATCACCATCGAGACCCAGCCCTTCCCTGGTTTCCCCACCGACCTGCAGGCGCAGCTGATGGCGCTGATGACGAAGGCCGACGGCACCAGCGTGATCCGCGAGACCATCTTCGAGAACCGCTTCATGCACGTGCAGGAGCTGGCCCGCCTCGGCGCCGACATCCAGCTGCAAGGCGACACGGCGACCATCAAGGGCGTCAAGAACCTGCGCGGGGCGCAGGTGATGGCCACAGACCTGCGCGCTTCCGTGTCGCTGGTGATCGCCGGGCTGATGGCCGAGGGCAAGACCACCATCAACCGCGTCTACCACCTCGATCGCGGCTTCGAGCGGCTGGAGCAGAAGCTCTCCGGCTGTGGGGCGAGCATCGAGCGGCTGGTGAGCGGGTAGGTGTTTGCGGGGGTCAGACCCTCCGGGTCTGATACCATGACTGAACCCTTGCAGTGGTCGGGACCAACACGCCTGCTGGAGCCATGGTGTCCGACCCGGAGGGTCTGACACCTACGCACCCCCTTACATCTAGCGCCCGCCTTCGCTATCACGGTGGCGATGGCCCATGGCCGGCGCCCGTCCGCGCCTGTCCAGGGCCTGCCGTCGCACAAGGACGCCTGTTGCCATGGCCGAGCTGAAGCTGATCGCGCTCGATGCCGACGACCTGGCCGTGATCTCGGCGCACCTGCAGGACGCCGTGCTCAAGGTCGGCGATGTCGCCTACCTGCCGCGTCAGCGCCGCTTCGCGGCCGTCGGCAACCGCTTCGACTGGGCCGATGCGCTCAAAGTCGGCAAGGCCCGGTCCCAGGAGTACGTGCGGCGGCAAATGGCCCTGCGCTTCGAGCGGGTGCTCGACGCCAAGATCCAGGGCATCGACCTGCAGAAGAAGGGTGAGGTCCTCTCGCTGCTGGCCATCAGCTTCGAGCCGGGTGGGACGCCGGAAGGCCCCGATGGTCACGTGACGCTGCACTTCGCCGACGGCGGGGCGATCCGCCTCACCGTCGAGTGCATCGAGGGCGAGCTCAAGGACCTGGGGCCGGTGTGGCGCGCCAAATCCATGCCCCAGCACCCCGGCGACGATCCGGCGCAAACGCGAGACACTTGAGCGCGGCCCCGATCGCCGCGGCAGGCCGAGCCAAGCCATGCCCCTGCACCTGAGCACGACCGACCCCGATTTCGAGAGCGCGTTCGCGGCCTTTCTCGCCGGCAAGCGCGAGGTGTCGGAGGACGTGGAACTGGCCGTGCGGGCCATCATCGCCGAGGTGCGCAAGGACGGTGACGCAGCCTTGATCGAGCTGACGCGCCGCTTCGACCGCCTCGACCTCGGCGCCGCCGGCATCCGCGTGAGCGAGGCGGAGATCGCAACGGCGGTGGCGGCAAGCGACAAGGCGACGCTGGCCGCGCTCGAGCTGGCGCACTCCCGCATCGAGGCGCATCACCGGCGCCAGCTGCCCGCCGACGACCGCTACACGGACGCGCTCGGCGCCGAGCTCGGCTCGCGTTGGACCGCGGTCGAGTCGGTCGGCCTCTACGTGCCCGGCGGGCTCGCCAGCTACCCGAGCTCCGTACTCATGAACGCGGTGCCGGCCAGGGTCGCCGGCGTGCCGCGCATCGCCATGACGGTCCCGTCGCCGGGCGGGGAGATGAACCCGCTGGTGCTGGCGGCCGCGCACCTCGCCGGCGTGTCGGAGATCTATCGCATCGGCGGTGCGCAGGCCGTTGCCGCGCTCGCCTATGGCACGCAAAGCGTGCGCGCCGTCGCCAAGATCGTCGGGCCCGGCAACGCCTACGTCGCCGCCGCCAAGCGCCAGGTGTTCGGCATCGTCGGCATCGATTCGATCGCCGGGCCCTCCGAGGTGCTGGTGATCGCCGATGCCGGCAACGATCCCGAATGGCTCGCCGCCGACCTGCTGGCCCAGGCCGAGCACGACACCGCCGCCCAGGCCATCCTGATGACCGACGATGCGGGCTTCGGCGAGCGTGTCAAAGCGGCCGTGCAGCGGCAGCTCCTTGCCCTGCCACGCGGCAATATTGCCGGAGCCAGCTGGGAGGTTTTCGGCGCGGTGATCGTGCTGCGTTCCCTCGAGGAGGCGCCGCAGCTTGCCGACCGCATCGCCGCCGAGCATGTCGAGATCGCCACCAGAAATCCGGAGCAGCTGGCCCAGCGCATCCGCAACGCCGGCGCCATCTTCCTCGGCGCGCTCACGCCGGAGGTGATCGGCGACTACGTGGCGGGCTCCAACCACGTGCTGCCGACCGCGCGCAGCGCCCGCTTCTCCTCCGGCCTCGGCGTGCTCGACTTCATGAAGCGCACCTCGATCCTGAAGCTCGATCAGCGCTCGCTCGCAAACCTGGCACCCGCCGCCATGACGCTGGCGCGCGCGGAGGGGCTCGAGGCGCATCGCCGCTCGGTCGCCATCCGCCTCGGCGGCCGCGACGACAAGACGTGAGGCGCGGCGCCCATGCCCATGTTCGAGCCCCCCGAATTCGACCCCAACTCCAAGTCGCGGCTGACCGCCATCAAGCTCGACGAAGGCTCGATCCGACGCGGCAGCTCCAATATCGAGCACGAGCGCGAGGTGGCGATCTTCGACATCCTGGAGGGCAACCGCTTTGCCCTCGACGGGCGCGACGACGGTCCTTACACGCTCGACCTTTCCATCGTCGAGGACCGGCTGGTGTTCGCGGTGGGGCACCAGGGCGAGGGCGACACCTTCACCTACGTGCTCTCGCTCACCCCCCTGCGCCGCATCATGAAGGACTACTTCATCGTCTGCGAGAGCTACTACCAGGCGATCCGCACGGCGCCGCCCTCGCGCATCCAGTCGATCGACATGGGGCGCCGCGCCTTGCACGACGAGGGCAGCCGCGTGCTGGTCGAGCGCCTCAAGGGCAAGATCGCCGTCGACCGCGACACCGCCCGGCGGCTGTTCACGCTGATCTGCGCGCTGCATTGGAAGGGATGAGGGGGTGGCGCGCGAGGGGGCCCACGACCTGCCAGGTGCGGTACTGTTCGTGTGCACCATGAATTCGGTGCGCTCGCCGATGGCGGCGGCGATCCTGAGCCCCCTCGTCGGCCGCCGCATCTACGTTGCTTCCGCGGGCGTGCGGGCCGGCGGCGCCGACGCCTTCGCCGCCGCGGTCCTGGACGAGATCGGCATCGACATTTCCCACCACGCCCCGCATACCCTGCGCGACCTCCACGACACCTCCTTCGACCTCATCGTCACGCTGTCGCCCGAGGCCCACCACCAGGCGCTGGAATTGACCCGGACCATGGCCGTGGAGGTCGAATACTGGCCCACCTTCGATGCCACCATGATGATCGGCCACGGCAGCCGGGAGCAGATCCTGCAGGCCTACCGCGACGTGCGCGACGCCCTGTTCCGCCGCATCAAGCAGCGCTTCGACCTGGAGGGCGGGCCAACGGTTTAGGCAATAGGCGGTGCGTAGGTGTCAGACCCTCCGGGTCTGACACCGTGGCTCCAACGGCGGCTGGCGCAACAGTGCCAGACCCGGGCGGGGAGAGACAATGGGCCAACATCGGTTGGCGCAAGGGTGTCAGACCCGGAGGGTCTGACACCCACGCTGCTTGATTTTCGCCGCATCCCGTGGGCATGCTCGGCCGCGATTCACGGCAGAGTTCGGCTTGCCTTACCGTCGCTTTCGGAAACGCAACCCATGATCTCGACCAAGGCGCTCACCGCGCTCAACAGGACCGACAGCCCGCGCCGCGAGACGCTGCGGCGCGAGCTTGCCCGCTCCAAGCCCACCGGGCGCCGCGCCGGCCTCAAGCCCAAGCTCGTGCTGGCCAGCGCCTCGCCCCGGCGCCTCACGCTGCTGGGCCAGGTCGGCATCGAGCCCGAGGCGCTGCGCCCGTCCTCGATCGACGAGACGCCCCTCAAGGGCGAGATGCCGCGCTCGCTGGTGAGCCGGCTCGCGCGCGCCAAGGCGGAGGGCGCCCGCGACCAGATCGCCAACGACAAGGACATCGCCGATGCCTACGTGATGGCGGCCGATACCGTCGTTGCCGTGGGCCGGCGCATCCTGATGAAGCCGCGCTTCGTGGAGGAGGAGCTGGCCACCCTGCAGCTGCTCTCGGGGCGCAACCACCGCGTCCTCACCGGGCTGTGCCTCATCACCCCCGACGACCGCACGCGCCTCAAGATCATCGACACGCGCGTGCGCTTCAAGCGGCTGGCCAAGGAGGAGATGGAGGCCTACGTCGCCTCGCGCGAGTGGCGCGGCAAGGCCGGGGGGTACGCCATCCAGGGTCTCGCCGGCTGCTTCGTGCAGAAGGTCGTGGGCTCCTACACCAACGTCGTCGGGCTGCCGCTCACCGAGGTGGTCACGATGCTGCTGGGCGAGGGCTTCCCGATCCACTTCAACTGGTTGCGGCTGGGCGAGGCCGACCCCGAGTGAGGCACCTTTTCGCCTCGCCGGCGTTGGAAGTCTGAGATGGCGCAATCCGAGCCCGCGGCCGGCAGCCCCGGCAAATGCCCGATCTGCGGCCGCCCGACCGAATTGGCGTATCGCCCGTTCTGCTCGCGCCGCTGCGCCGACGTGGACCTCTCCCGCTGGCTGCGCGGCACCTACGCCATCCCCGGTGCTGCCGACGCCGAGGAGGACGGCGAGAGCACCGAGCCTGCCGGCGAGCCCGGCGAGCCCGATACGGACGAGCCCGGCTCGGCCCGCTGACGGCCTTCGCGCTGCGGTGGGACCCGCCGCGTGCATGGAACCGATGCCACCCCGGTCTGAGTCAATAGAGGTGAATCAAGAGGTTAGCGTTCCCAACCCTTGGAATCAGGCCGTGAGAGCGCTTGTGCTCGAATTCCCAACCCGCTCTGTGGACCTAGGCTCACGAATCGTCGCAATCTCGCTATAGAGGATTTGCCCATGACTACCGCCTTGCAAATCGACGCTGAAGTTGAAGCCCGCCTGCAGGCCGAATTCGACGCTAGGTTTGCTGCCGAAAGGGAGGGGTTGGCAATGCTGCGCCAGCTTTGGGAGAAGCTTCAACCTCTGCGAAAACCGCTTAACATGGAAGTCGACGAGGGCCCCGACAGCGAGGAAGCTTCCGTTTGGATAGCGAAGACTGGGCTTTCGAAATGGACCAAGCGCGGGCGCATCTTGCTGTTTACTCCGGCCGGACGAGAAGGCCCACAGGCGCTCGCCCGTACCGTCGACGACGCAATCAGAATCACGAGCGAATTCGTGCGCACGGGTGAGTTACCGAAGGCGCAGACCCCGAGGCTCAGTTCATCCGCGCCGCCACCAGCTTCAGCCTCGTGCCGCGGCTCCCGGGCGTAGCCCGAACGATGCAGGCAGACGACAGCCTTGCCGCGCAGGGTCCGGCTCACACTAATTGCCGCGCTCGCCTTTCGGCCGGCCAGGGTCCGGAGTTGCCTGATACAGCTCCTCCATTTGCTTAGCGAGCCGCAACAGGTCCGCAGCGGTCAGCGCTCGCGTTTCGACGATGCGAGCAATCTCGGCATGATAGTTGACGAAGAGGCTTAGGGGCGGGATTGCGCCACCTTGGCGCGTTGCAATCTCATGGACGATGCGATGTTCCTCGATGGCGAGTTCCGAGACCATCTTCAAACGCTCGCGCTTGGTTTGGTAGTATGCCTGAATGGCGACAGTTGCGACCGCACCGGCCGCACCGACGATGGCGCCCATGAACCCGACGAGCGCAGCCAGCAATGGATTCATTTGTCCCACAGGTCAGTCGCGTTTTCTCTTTCGCGAGATCGGCGACGGTGTGAACTCAGAACCCGACCCCTTTGAGGCCGTCCATGGTCCACTGCTGGTCAGCCTCAGTTCACCCTAACGCCGGCCAAGGCAATTACCGGGCCGCGCGGCGCGCACGCCATGGTGATGGCGCCGCACGCCTCAAGCCGCCGCAGCTCCGCATGAACGGCGCTTTGAGGACTATGCAGAACAAAATTTCCAACCCTTGTGATGCGGGTTGGGAGTTTCTTGATACGTTCCCAATCATCTCAATGGCTCGCACGCATGGAACCGATGCCACCCCGGCATTTGAGTTGAACGCGGGTCAGCCCGATCCTCGCCAGCGTCGCGGAGCGTGACGCGACCCCACGGGAGGATGCCATGCAGACGACGAGGATGACGGTGCTGGGCTTCGCCTGCGTGATCTGCGCGGCTATCGCCCTGCTGCCGATGCTGGTCGAGACGGACCAGCTGTCCGCGCCAGCGGCGCCGGAGCCGGCTGCCCAAGGTCTCCAATTCGCCAGCGTCCGGTAGGCCAGGGTAGGCCAGATGCTCGTCTTGGCGCCCCCGCTTGGAGCCGGTATTGTGACAGGAATCGCAACACGCCGTGCCCCACGGGCCGCGCCCGCCGCAGGAAGAGCCGATGCCCGCCAGGACCATTGAGGAGGCCTTCGAGCAGGCGCGCGGCCTCGACGCGCCGCTGAACGAGCGGCTCGCCACCTATGCGAAATCGCTGCGCGCGATCAACAAGCCGTTCGCCGAGGCCGTCGACGGCCTGGTTGCGCGGCTCAAGAGCACGTCCGCGTTCGCCAAGGCGCCGAAGGTGGGCGATGCGATGCCCTCCTTCCTGCTGCCGGACGAGGCGGGGCGGCTGGTGCGCCTGGAGGACTTGCTCGCACAAGGGCCGGTGGCCGTCACCTTCGCGCGCGGGCACTGGTGCCCCTATTGCCGCATCGCGGTGAGCGCGCTCGCCGACATCGCCGACGACGCCAAGGCGGCGGGCGGGCAGATCGTCGCCATCGTCCCCGACCGGCAGCAGTTCGCGGCGCGCCTCAAGCAGGAGGCCGGCGCCCCGTTCCCGATCCTGACCGACCTCGACAACGGCTACGCCCTGTCGCTGGGCCTCGTGTTCTGGGTCGGCGAGGAGATGCGCGCGCTGATGCTGGCGCGGGGCGCCGACCCCACCAAGTCGCAGGGCAACGACAGCTGGTTCGTGCCGGTGCCCGCCACCTTCGTCGTCGGCCGCGACGGGATCATCGCCGCCCGCCACGTCGACCCCGACTACCGCCACCGCATGGAGATCGACGCCGTGCTGAAGGCGCTGAAGGCGGCGGGGTAAGCCGTGGTCAAGACCTCGGATCGGGTTGGGAAGCAAGCGCGGTCAGACGCCGGTTGGTCCAAACGATGCCGGGCCCAAGCGGCGCGAACCAGGCGATCATGACGAGGACATAGACCCAGTAGGGCAGGATGCCGACCGCGACCAACCAGACCAGGACGATGAACAGCAGGCCTATCGGCACCAGCCAGGCAAAGATGCGCCGATAGAAATTCCGCTGCGCCTCGTTTGCCGCGGCTTTGTAGGAAGCCCGCGCTCCGAACCAGCCGCCAAGGCAGCCGCCGGCCGTGCCGATGATGCCCCCGATCAGCCCCCAACTCCCAGCGTCCATGTCAGACCTCTCAAGATCAATTTTGGCGTCCATCCTAACGCCAGAAAGTTGAATTCCTGAGAGCAAGCACGGTTAAGCGCACGTAACGTCGACAGGTGTGGACCACAACTCAGCAGTAGTCCCAGTAACCGCGGCTTCCGTAGGGATCGGCCCAATACCAGCACAGGCTGGGATGCGGACGAGGTGGGACGTACCCGACGGCGGCGACGGTAATGAGCGTGCCGAGCGCGACACCCGCAAAGATGGTGCCGTAGTACGGCCGCCGCGCCCAGGGACGGCCAGACCAATAGGGTCGGCCGCTCCAACCTGACGGACCTCGCCAGGCCGGTGCTCCGCGCCAGCCAGGGCCACCGCGCCAGCCGGGATATGCGTGCGGGCCGGGAGCCGCGCGCGGGCCGGGCCGCGGCGGTTTGTGCCCATCGGGAACTCCGCCGTACTGGATAGGTTCGGCTTGGCGAGCCTGGCTGCCGCTGAGGTCCTGCGCGGCGTACACCGCCGCCGACGCTTCGCTCAGCGGCTGCGCCGCGAGCGCAAACCCCAGCGCTGCAGCCATCATCGAGTGTTTTCTCATGCGCTCCACCCCTTTTACTCTACGACGCGCTCTCAATAGGCACCTGCCTGCGGCGCTTTCATGGCTCCCGCCACGGACGGCGTATGCGCGCGACGCCCGGTCGCCCCCGCGATCCGGCTCGCGCAGATCATCCGGCTCCCCGACTCCGGATGCTTGTCCGCGGCCCTTTCCGAGTCTCGGATACGTTGAATGAGGTGGAAATTCTCGCGGCCGGAAACGCACGTGTTGTCGGATGGTCGGTTATCACCCTGTTCCGGTGCTCGCACACTGCTGCAGTGCCGGCGTGTCCGCTCTGCCGGTGACTATTGGGGGGTCGAGCGGACAAAGAGTGAACATCGATCAATGGTCGCGAATGACCCAAACCCACCCTGTCGCCCGACGGCCGTTTCGCCCGTGTCGAACGGCCTCGGGAATTCGTCTCATTGGCAGGTAAGCATGCTCCAGAGGGTTGCTCTGGCTGAAGGCACCTCATCCGCGGTAGGCTTGTTCGCAGGCGGGACCCCGTTGGCTCGCCTGCAATCTGTTAAAGGGAGGTAGACACCCAATGAAGATCAATTCGCTTACGGGAGCGGCTGTGGTCGCGGCAGTCTCCGCCACATTGGCGTTCGCCGGCACGGCGCTCGCCCAGCAGCCCCGAACCCTCAAGATACAGTCGGCGGTGCCGCCGTCGTCCACCACGCAGGATTCCCTCAGGTTCTTCGCCGATCGGGTCGACAAGCTGACCGGCGGCAACCTGAAGATCGATGCGCTCGCAGGCGGCGCGGTCGTGCCGCCGTTCGAGATCCTGGATGCCGCGCACAAGAAGGTGATCGATGGCGCCTACGGCATCTCCTACTGGTGGATCGGCAAGAACAACGCCGCAACGCTCTTCTCGAATACTCCGGCCGGCATCGCCGGCATGGATCCGATCGACTTCATCGGCTGGGTGTACGACGGCGGCGGCCTCGAGCTGTGGAACGAGTTCTATCAGAAGGAGCTGAAGCTCAATCTGGTCGCATTCCCGAGCATTCCGCCGAGCCCGCAGGCGCTCGGCTGGTTCAAGCGGCCGATCAAGGACCTCGCCGACTTCAAGGGCATGAAGTGCCGCCAGACCGGCATCGTGGCGCAGCTCTATGCCAAGATGGGCATGGCTGTCGTCAATATGCCGGGCGGCGAGATCCTGCCCGCTGCCGAGCGTGGCACCATCGATTGCGCGGAGTGGGTTGGCGGAGTCGAGGACCTGCGTCTTGGGCTGCATACGGTGTGGAAGTACCACTACACGCCGGGCATGCACGAGAGCGCGTCGGTCGCCGAGATCGCGTTCAACAAGGACGTCTGGGACAGCCTGCCGGACCAGAACAAGGAAGCCATCAAGTCGGCCATATCGGAGACCTTCCTGCGCTGGTGGGCGACCTGGCAGAAGATGAACGCGGAGGCCATCGAGGAGTTCGTAACAAAGCACAACGTAAAGCTCCTGACCACACCGCCTGAGATCAACAAGGCCTTCCTCAAGACCTGGGACGAGTTCGCCGAGGCGGAGGCCGCCAAGAACCCGTTCTTCAAGAAGGTCTTGGAGTCGCAGAGGGCCTATGCCTCCAAGGTGGTGCCGGCCAAGCGCTTCATGTTCCCGCCCTACGCCTTGCAGGCGGACCACTACTGGCCGGCCAAGACACAGTGAGACGGGATTGACGAACGTGTCGAGACGACTGGAAGGGCGGCCTCGGCCGCCCTTCTCAATTCTGAGCGCCGAACCTACCTGACCACATTCGGCAACCACAGAGCGATCTGCGGGAACAGCAGCAGCACGATCAGGACGAATACCTGGATGACCATGTAGTCGGCCATGCCCTTGTAGATCAACGCCAAGCTCCATTGCGGAACGACGTTGCGCAGATAGTAGGCCGACATGGCGACCGGCGGACTCAAGTATGCCGTCTGCATATTGACGGCGGTGAGCGCCCCGAACCAGATCAGCAAGTCGAGCTTGCCGAGGCCGAGCTGGAGCTTTTCGACCACCGGCAAAACGATCGGCAGAAACACCAGGATGATCACGGGCCACTCGAACGGCCATCCCAGGACGAAAAAGATGAACATGATCAACGCCAGCTTCCACCAATCGCTCAGAGGAACAGCGAGCAGATAGTTCGTGATCAAGTTCGCGGAGCCGAGCTTGGTGAAGACGGCGCCGAACACATTCGAGGCCATGGCCAGAAACAGCACCATGGCCGAGGTCACCATTGTGCCAATGGCTGCGTTGGTGGCCGACGTCACGCCGAGCCGGCCATAGAGCAGCGCCAGGAGGGCGGCGCCGAAGGCGCCGCACGAGGCGGCTTCGGTCGGCGTTGCCAATCCACCGACGATGGTTCCCAGCGTAAATCCGATCAGCGCACTCAGCGGCGCGATACCCAGCACGACGGCGCGGAAGTAGGCGTTGCGGACGTAGGGGAACGCGGCCAGCAACGCCGGCACCGACGCGACGGCCGATACGCCCAACGCGCCGATGGTGACGGGAAGACGCGGGGCGCCCACCTGTCTCAACAACAAGTCCACGACCAGATAGGTCATCACCACCAAGCAGGCGAGACCCAATCCGACCACGGGAGCGCCGACCTTTTCCGTGGTCATCGCGTCATAGGCGGACTTGCGCTCTTCCATCGTCATGGGTGGACCGAGCTTCGGATTGATGAAGCTGCGGGTGAGCGTATAGACGACATAGCAGCCGGCGAGCAGGAAGCCCGGACCGAAGGCCGCCGAATAGAGCAGATTGACGGGCACGCCCATGGTCGGGCCCATCACCACCAACATGACGCTGGGTGGGATCAGAATGCCGAGCGTACCGCCGGCGGCGATAGCACCGGCTGACAGCCGGGCGTCATAACCCGTCTTGATCATCATCGGCCCGGCCATGATGCCGAGCACCGTCACGGCGGCGCCCACGATGCCCGTCGCCATGGCGAAGATCGTCGCCGTCAGGATCACGGCCAGATAGAGCGAGCCGCGCACCGGTGCGAGGAGGCTGCGCAGCGCCCCGAACAGGCGCTCCATGAGCCCAGCCTGCTCGGTCATATAGCCCATGAAGATGAACAGCGGCACGGCCGGAAAGATTTCGTCCTTCATCGTGCCCCAGATCTGCAGGTAGGACAGATTGAACGTCTGCTCCCACCCCAGTCCCAGTCCACCGAAAATGATCGCGAGAAACAGCAGAGTGAAGGAAATCGGGAAACCGATGAAGATGACCGCGACCATGCCGACGAGCATGATGAGTCCGAGGGCCTCGGCAAGACTCATGATCTCAAACCTCGATCTTCTCGTGCTTGGTCAGGAACTCGCCGGTTCGCCACGCCCAGAGACTCTTCATGAGCTCCGAGATGCCTTGCAGAAACAGCATGAAGGCGGTCAGCGGAATGACGCCGCGCAGCGGCCACAAGACCGGCGTCCAGGCACCGGAGCTCGAGCGCTCGTTGATCGAAATCGAGTAAAAGAAGTCGTCGATCGAGATTAAGAACAACACGGCCATCGTCGGCAGGAAGAACAGTACAAACGCCAAGCTGTCGACCATGCCCTTGGTCCGGTCCGAGAACGCTTCCCACAGCATGTCGGTGCGGACGTGAGCACCCTTCAGGAGCGCCAATGCGGAGCCCAGCATGAACAGGGCCGCGTACGACATCGTCGTCACCTCGAGGGCCCAGATCGTCGGATCCCCGAGGACGTAGCGGGCAAAGACTTCGATCACATTCGCGAAGATCAGGGGAATGACAAAGAGTACGAAGAGGTAGCCGGTCCATTCCGTGAATTTGTCGATGGCGCGGATGACGGCCAGATAGCCCCGGGATGGCACCGGCTTTGGCGCAGAAGTGGTGCTGGTCATTGCAGTGTCCCCAGAGGCAGCCTGTCTTGGACTACCCCATGAGAAAGGGGCTGCACCGCCCAGTGCGACCGATCTCCCCCATCGAGTAGTCCCGATGTTAGTTTAGCGGCGGTCTCGGCGCCAGCGGGTGGAGGAGGCCGTCCAATGGCTCCGGCATGGCGCGCTGCTCACGCCACGGGTGACAGTTCAAGTTCTGATGAATGACTGCTCGTGGCACACGGCCGTCGCCTCGCCGCGATGCAGCATTGCGGCGGTACTTGGGGGGTGGAGCGGACGCTGCCTCCCGGTCTCCATGGCATGTAGCCAACTGCGCCCAGCGCATCCGGCGCACGGCGGTTGGAGTGCGCATTTACCGTGTGGCGGGCTATCCCCGCTTTCCCGGCCGAGCGCATAGTGCTCGCGTCTCTGGTCGGGACGGGACGTGGATCGATCCGTTCTTCACGTGGCCGGGGACCGGCGCCTGGAAGGCGGGTCGACGGATGGCCCGAGATCCGGGGTGCCCGGGACAACCGCCGCCGGCGAAGCGTCCAGCAATGGCGCGGGGTTTCGGCGGCCGCCTTGAGTGGCTCAAGGCCGACGCGAAGCTCTCGAAACGGGGGCGGAGCGGACGGCCAAAGTGTGGACCGGGTCAAAAATCGCCGAGCGCGGGTGCCGAAAGGCGGCCCGTTTGCAAATTGCCGGCTGCCTCAGGCACCCGTGCCCCGTCATTCACCCACCGACGTTCGCGGCAAGCGAGCGTCAGGGAAACGGCGCGTGCG
>ORMF011494733.1_pt1 | contig 16500 bp, 20 predicted proteins | sample 1779871 | NCBI WGS metagenome assembly ORMF01 (sample SAMEA104232316, study PRJEB22302) | groundwater metagenome | biome: forest; feature: aquifer; material: groundwater | place: USA | collected 2011-08-07 | depth 5.4 m
TGCTTCATCCCGCGCATGCCGGAGCTTCTTCCGGAGTCCGGCTTCAGTGTCGTGCGCAACGACTATGAGCTTTGCCATATGCAAAGAGCATACCACAACAAAGAGGTATTGTGGAGAGGTTAGTTGGGGATGGTATTACTCTCAAAAAAGTAAATGAAAAAAATACTGGGAACTGATTTTGGCCGAGTGCTAAGCAATTTTGATTGCCCGGTATCTCGGGGTGGAGATTCCGCTCAAAATCCCGCGAGAGATAATAAAGATCGCCGAAGGGCAATACCGTTTCATGGAGCGCTTGATACCCTTCGTTTTCTCAAGGAAAGCAGATTTGCAAGAATTTATATTGTCTCAAAGATAACTATGGATGGGGTGGTTGAGCCGAAGGCTCGTCAGTGGCTAAAGCGGTATGGTTTTGATGAAGTTATCCCACCGAAGCGCGTCTATTTTTGTGCAGAGCGCCATGAGAAAGCGCCAATTTGCAAAAAGCTTGGCATCACTCACTTTATCGATGACCGACTGGAGGTGCTTTCCTATATGGTGGGTATCGTTCCCCATCTTTTTCTGTTCCGCCCATGGGCAAAGGAGGATAAACCGTTTCAGCATCTCGTTACGGACGGAAAAGTTACCGTGGTAAGGTCATGGCGACAGCTTCGAGAACAGTTGTCGCAATAACCTCCTCATACGTACTTCATTCCCTACTTTACTTTACTTTTCGTGCCGAAGCGCCATTTCCAGAATTTCGTTTGCGATAACCTTTGCGGCGTCGGTTTTGGAGAAGTGAAGGGCTCGCTCGGTCATCTGCGCGCTGCGCGCGTCATCGTGAAGTATCTTCTGTATTTGGCTTAGGAGGAGCGTGGTGGTAAGGTTTCCCTCTTCAATAATGTCGGTTGCCCCCGTTTCGGCGTAGGCGTAGGCATTTTCGCGCTGATGGTCGCCGTTTGAGTCGGCAATAGGGACAAGAATTGAAGGCTTTCCCCACGCGGCAATTTCAAAAATGGTGGAGCCAGCCCGAGAAATGATAAGGTCGGAAAGTTTTCCCGCGGACGCTAGCTGTGCCGGAGAAAGATAGGCGGCGGGATGGTATCGCCGTGCATGCGGGTGGTCCTGCAGTACAACCCTTGCGCGCCCCGTGATGTCCGAGAAGTTGTCCGTGCCGGTTTGGTGAATAACCTCATATTCCGAAAGAAGGTCGGGTAAAATTTTGAGGAGCGCCTCATTCAGCGTTACCGAGCCGAGCGAACCACCGGTGACAAAAATAACCTTTGCCCCCTCTTCAAGTCCGAATTCCCTTCGTGACGGGTGAATGGCCGACAGCACTTCAGCGCGCAAAGGATTACCTGTGTAAGCGACACGATCCGTAGGGAAAAAAGAAGCCGTCTGTGGAAATGAAACGGCAATCCTACTAGCGAACTTTCCCGCCCACAGATTGGCACGTCCGGGGACGGTGTCCGACTCGTGAATAAAAACAGGTATGTTCCAAAGGCGAGCTGCAAAGAGCGCGGGGAAGCTTCCAAAACCGCCCTTCCCCACCACGATATCCGGATAGATATGGAACATAATAAAGGTTGCTCGTATGATACCCCACGCCGTCTTAAAAATATCGCTTATATTTTTTAATGAAGCGTAGCGACGTAGTTTTCCCGTGGGCACAGGAAGAAAGGTTATCCCGTTTTCAAACAGAAGTCCTTCGTCGTAGGCTTCGGGAGCCATAAAAAAAAGTTCCGGCGGGATAAGGCGCTCTTCCCTGGCGCGCAGTAACACTTCCTGCGCCATCGCTATGATGGGATAGAAATGTCCGCCCGACCCGCCACCGGTAAATACTATTTTCATACGTAATACGAATGCTACAAATTAACGCGCGAATGCTGCGAATATGCGAATGAAAAAGGTCGGGATTCGTGGATTGGTAGCATTCGCATAGTAATTCGTTGCATTCGCGTTAGGACTTTTGGTAACGCGATATATTTAACAGGATTCCCACCTCAATCAAAGTGAACACAAGTGCCGTGCCACCGTGACTCACAAACGCGAGAGGAAGTCCCGACAGTGGAATAAGCGCGAGCATTGACGCGATATTCATAAACGCGGAGGCACCTATTAGTATAACAATGCCGACGGAGAGCAGTCCACCGAAGCTGTCGGGTGCCCGAGAAGCAATGCGAAGACCTCGCAAAAGGAGCGCTAAAAATAAGGCAATCAGCAGGACGCCGCCCACAAAACCGAATTCCTCCGCCGCGACGGCAAAAATAGAGTCACCAATCGGCTCGGGTAGGTAGTAAAATTTCTGCACGCTTTGTCCGAATCCCCTCCCAAAGGTCTGTCCCGACCCGATGGCGATAAGTGATTGCTTCACTTGCCAGCCAGGACCTTGTGAATCAACCGATTGAGGTGATACGAAGGTTGCTACGCGCGCCTTGAGATACGGCTTGTACCATATGAGCAGTCCCAGTCCAAGGGTAGCAATGAGACCAAGCGCAACAATATGTTTTATTCGTGCTCCCGCCGTAATAAACATTGCCATAAGGGAGAGGAACAGGACGACAAAGGTATCGGTGTCGGGTTGCATAAGAAGTATCGCCCCGGCAATACCAAGAAGTGCGAGAAGGGGAAACACGCCATACTGAACGGTCTCAATTCTCTCCTTCACCGAGGCGAATAAAGCTGCTCCGTAGATAACAAACGCAATCTTGAGTAGCTCGGAAGGCTGGAAGGACACTCCAAAAAGTATAATCCATCGTTGCGCACCGCCGTGCGAGAGTCCGATGACCGGAAGAAAGACGAGCGCCGTAAGCAGGAGAGACGAAAGTAAGAGTGAAAGCGCGTGTACTCGAAGATTCTTGTAGTGATAGCGTGAAGCCACGTAGGCAAGCCCCACTCCAATTACGGTAGCGAACAACCTTGAAATTGCCACACTGCCAAAACTGGCGCCTGTGCGAGCAAGCAGTCCAATGGAGGCGGAAAGAAAAATAAGGAATCCCGATGATACGAGACCTACGAGTACCCACGTTAGCCACGGGTCTGGTTCGCCGGGGCTTTGAAACAGAGCGCGTATTTTTGTAAAAAAGCGAGAGTGCTTCATGGAAAAAAACTAGCTTGCGAGTGCGATGATAAGACCGAGAAGCGCAAACATAACGGAAAGTATCCAGTAACGCATCGTTACCTTGTACGATGGCCAGCCAAGTGCCTCAAAGTGGTGGTGAAGGGGGGCGATAAGAAATACTTTGCGATGAAAAAAATGCTTTGAGCACATCTGAATGACTGCAGACAAACTGGTAACGAGCAGTGGAAACGCGATAAGTGGAAGTACTGAAAGCCCCTCCCCTTCGCCGAGCGCATCGGTCATAAACGCAACAATCGCAAGGCAAAGTGTGAGTGCCATACTTCCCGTTTCCGACATATAAAATCGCGCGGGGGGGATGTTGAACCACAGGAAGGCCAAGATGCCTCCAAGGAGCGCGGCACAAAACGCAGCGAGATTGACCTGATTTTGAAAGAAGGCAATTGCTCCATAGGCACCAAACATAATCGCGAAGATGCCTCCCGCAAGACCGTCAATGCCGTCTATAATGCCCCCCGAATACACCGCGATCGTGACAAGTGTGAAGAGCGGAATAATGATCCACCCTAGCTCAAGTTGTCCATAAAACGGAAAGCCGATGGACGTGACATCAAGTTTGTAATAAAACCACATACTTACCAGAAGTCCCACGACACCAACCACACACAGACGCTTCAAAAGTGAAAGCCCTCCCGCCTTGTTGCTCCCCCCGCCTCGTATCTCGTAGAGGTCGTCAATGAGACCAATAAACGCACCGACAAGAAGTGCCGTAAGGGGAATCCAGGTTTGGTCTCGGCTCAAGAAGTCCAGCTTGGAAAAGAACGACGCATCAAAGATAGTGCCGAGAAAATATACGCCAAGAATGGCGATAGTAGCCGAGACCCAGATAAGCACACCCCCAAGACGCGGAGTGCCGGTCTCGCGCGTCTCGTGCAATTTGTTAAACAGTGGAGTGCTGTGTCCGTCAAGTCCTACTTTCCCCGCTTTTTTCTTCCACATTTTGTGCGTGTAGAGGTAGTGAGTAAGTACGGGGGTAATACCGATGCCGATAGCAAAGGAAAGTAAAGCGGGAATAAATATTTTTATAAGGTCAAGAAGCATGATTGATTTTTAAGGAGTGATAACGACTGTAAAAATCATCACCCCCTCACTTGAATTCCAGAATGTATACCTATTGTTATATCGAACATTTGCGCTGCTAACTTTTCTCACACCACCCTGGTGCGTTTCTCGATTCAAGTGAGGGGGTCTAGCAAAACATATTTGCTGCCGCTCATTGTTTTGCAAGATATTCAAGCGTGGCCCACACCAATTTTTCCACGTCGGTAAACCGTCCGTCCATCGTGGAGCCAAGAACGGCGATAATAATCGGATGGCCAAATCCGGCATCAAACGCGATGACAAGATTTCCTCCCGCAAGGTCAGTGTATCCCGTTTTTGACGCGATAAGCAAGGGGAGTTTGTTGGTATCGGTGTTGGTGTTTTTTGCCGACCGCTTTACTCCTCCGTCGCCTTGGAGTGCCAGTTCACTCCAGTGCGTCTCGGTAAAGAGTGAAGGAGATTTCTCAAGGGCATACGCAAGAAGCAGGGTGGTTTCGTGGGCTGTGCTGTACGCTCCGGCGCGCTCGGTATTGAGGTCAAGACCACTTTCGCTCTCAAAAGAGGTAGCGGTGAGTCCTATCGCCCGTGCCTCGCGGTTCATTTCTGCGACAAAATGACGACGGTGGGCGTCAAAGTCCTCGGTGCTGGTAGCGAGGAAACCGCCAATGGTGGATGCTACCGCTACGGCACCGTCGTTTGACGATTCAATCAAAGTGAGGGTAAGCAGGTTCCGCAGTCCCCATCGCTCCCCTGCCTTGAGCTTGCTGTCCCCCTCCGCTTTAAGTGCATCGGTAGATACCGTGATGTCGGTTGTTTCCGGAACCAGTGAAAGTGCCGTGAGTGCAGTCATAATTTTAGTAATGGATGCAAGGGGAAGAATGGCTTTCGCATTTTTTTCAAATAAAGACATTTTACGTTTAACATCGTAGACCGACACAGCCTTCGCTTCAAGGGTGAGGTTTTCGTAGGGATCGTAGGGATTTTCTTTCAGAGGAACACGCGCACCGAGCACTGCCGCTTCAGCGCCACGCGCAGGCAGGACCGGCTTTGCACCGCCAGAAAAAAAAAGAAAAAAAAGTCCACACATCGCGAGCCAGAAAAAATATTCCGGTTGGACAGCGGTGTATAGTTTGGAGAGTTGATTAGGCATGGTCAGCCTCGTCACTAACGGTATCGCTCTTTGTGTCAACCGCTTCTTCGGGAATCTTGGTGTCGGTAACGGTTTGAAGTTCGGAGGCGACCTTCTCAAACTCGGGCAGTTCTTCCACCGCGGTCACTCCAAGAAGCGACACCAGTTCCATCGTGGGGTGATACAGAAAGATGCGCTCGTCGCTCTCACTCTGTTTGCGCAGAATAAGTCCTCGGATGAGCAGGCTTCGCAGTATCGCGGTAGAGTTGACTCCGCGAATGTAGTCAATATCACGACGGCTTACCTTCCCCTTGTACAGCACGATGGAAAGTGTTTCCAGTGCGGCTTTTCCGAGGTCTCGTGAAAGCTCGTCCTTTTGCATACGCTCTATAAGCTCGTGCGCTTCGGGGACGGTTGCCAGGGCAATCTCATCTTCATTTTGAATAAGGGTAACCCCCCGTCCTTTGAGACTCTCCTTGAGTACGGCGAGTGCCTTTTTTACTTCGTTTGAGGGGAGCTTGAGGGTACGACAAAGCTCGGGAAGGGTCATTGGCTCTCCGCTCCAATAGAGCACCGCCTCAATCATGATTTCCAATTTTGATTCCATAGTGAGAATTTAGTCTAACATATATCCTTCGCGGAATTGTCTAATTCACCTAATTACCTAATTTCTAATAAAATCCAAAATTTAGGCTCTAGCGCTGACCTTTCATTAGGTGTTACTTGTCCCAGCGTAGCTTAGGGATTAGAAATTAGGTAATTAGAAATTGTCAGTACTTCGGAGTACTGACCTGTCCCGTCTCCATCATAATATCACCGTGAGGTTCTCTCTGGGTCACCTGAATAAGTCCGTCCTTTACCAGTTCCAGTAGAGCGAGAAAGCCGACAATAATGTTTATCCGCTCCCCTCTGTGGGCTCCGGAAAATTCCTTGAAGCTCATGCGCAGTGCCGTCGTGATACGCTCCTTCAAATTTTCAATCATATGTTCAAGACTGATAACCTTTTTAACTGTCACCCTGGACAACACCTGGGGCTTAGGAACAGAGGCCAAAACGGCACGCGCAGACGAAAGCAAAAGCGAGAGGGATAGCTCCTTTGGCGGAGCGAACACCGCCGTCTCTTCACGGTCCGCGAGCGGATAGAGCGGAGAGGCACCGAAACGATCTCGCACGTGGCGGGAAAGCTCTCGGAACCGTTGCAAAAGTTTTAGTCGGTTTTGAAGGTCCTCAATGTTCGCTTCTTCTTCGCGCGAGAGGTTCAGTTGCGGAAGAAGCGCTTTTGACTTGATGAGCAGAAGTGTTGACGCGACATAGGCAAACTGCGCGCTTTCCGCAATCGGGAAGTTCGGAAAGCTCTTCACGTAATTCAGAAAATCATCCGTGACCTTGGAAAGTCCAATGTCGTTAATATGAAGCTTCCTCTGCTCAATAAGGTTGAGCAGAACCTCAAGTGGCCCCTCAAAATGCACCTGTTTAATCTCAAACGCCATTTGCCCAGTATAGCATTTTAGAGGTACTTTTAGAAATCAAACCGAGGCCATACCTCCTCTTCATGTACCGATACCAGCGGTCGCTGGTATCGGTACATATCCATAATGGTATAGAACTTACGCATTTCGCACTTTTTTGTCATCCGCCCGGACGAATCTATTTTCAGAGTACTACTTTTTCGGCCCAAAAAGACAATACTCGTATATATTTTCACCTGGCCAATATCCCAAGGGCAAATTAAAGTTGGTCTGTTCGGAAGAGAAGAAAAGTACGTAGGTATAGTCGCTTATCGGTATGTCTGCAAGAACTCCCGAAGTACTGCAACGTCTATAGCCGTTGTCCGTCGTTTGAGTGGAATACTTGAAACAACTACGGTTTGCACCCGTAAGGCTTGTATTAAGTGGGTCCTTTGGAATAGAAGGTAGAAACTTTTCGGTCACGAGCAGTCCCATGACCCAGTCCCAATCGCCCATCGGTATACCCGTAGTATCGGTCGTCTGACAGGAGTCGCTTCGGCCGTTTTCCGTATAGTTGTAGTTATACGGATAGGCGCCGTATTTGTCGTAATACAGTTCAAGAGCTTTTTGTACCTGCGTCAAGGTAGCTATTCGCTTTGCGTCGCGTGCCTTTCCGCGTGCCGGACCTAGTGCGGCAAACACTATAGAAGATAGAAGTCCGACAATAGAAATAACCACCAGAAGTTCAATCAAAGTAAAACCTTTCAAGGTGCAAAATTTCTTGATGAAGGATGGATACATGTGCGGTGATTAATACCAGAATTGTATCATACACAACCACGTTGCTACTCGTTACCTTTTTTGTCCAGCTTGATACCAAGCTCTTGAAGTTGGTCGGGGCGGGCATCCGAAGGGGCGTCCATCACGGAGGTATGACCTCCGGCATCCATCGGGAACGCGATAACTTCGCGGATGTTCGGCTCGTTTGCAAGAAGCATCACAAGACGGTCAAGACCCGGAGCCATACCCGCATGCGGTGGCGCGCCGTATTCGTAGGCGTGAATAATGTGTCCGAAGCGTGACTCGGCCTCTTCGGGAGTGAGTCCCATAATTTCAAACACACGTCGTTGCACCGTGGGGTCCGAGATGCGGACGCCACCCGAGGCAAGCTCATAGCCGTTGCAGACGAGGTCGTACTGCTGGGCACGCAGGTTGCCAAGGTCTTCGCCCTTCATAAGTTTCTCTACATGTTCCGCGCGAGGCGCGGAAAACGGATTGTGGGCGAAGGTCCATTTGTCGGTTATGGTGTCTTTTTCCAAAAGTGGAAAATCAACCACCCACGCGAACGCCATAACGTTCGGGTCACGAGCTTGTGGTGAGCCAGTCGAACCAGTCTCGGGCCGAAGGTCAAATTTATCGGCACCAAATTGCTTCACGGCTTCTTCGTGGGTAAAGACTGGGAACGGCTTTTTGAGCACCGTCTTCCCCACCGATTCGGCAACGTAAGTCATCAGTCCCTCTACCAAATCAAGCACATCGCGCTCTTTGACAAACGCCATTTCAAGGTCAATCTGGGTGTGTTCAAATTGGCGGTCGCCTCGAAGGTCCTCGTCGCGCATTGCGCGGGCAAGCTGGAAGTAGCGCTCAAAGCCCGAGAGCATGAGAAGCTGTTTGTATTGCTGGGGCGCTTGCGGGAGCGCGTAGAATTTTCCGGGTTGCAGGCGAGACGGTACGAGGAAGTCGCGTGCGCCTTCAGGCGACGTTTTCGTCAGCATCGGCGTTTCAATTTCCACGAAGTCGTTCTTATGCATATACTCGCGAATAAGCGAGGTGACTTTGGAACGCAAGCGTAGGTTCTTTTGCATACGCGGACGACGCAGGTCCAGATAGCGGTACTTAAGGCGAGCTTCCTCGCCGATCTCGCGTCCGTCTTCGCGCACGTCAATCGGAGGCGTCTCTGCCGAACTAATAACTGCTAAACTTAAAACTTCTAACTCTATCTCGCCGTTCGGTTCGTTTTTATTCACGAGCTTGTCCGGTCGCTTGTTTACCTTGCCGGTTACGGCAATAACCCACTCGGGGCGAATGGTACTGGCGAGCGCGTGTGCCTCCGGGTGGCTGGGAAGTGCAATCATTTGCACCTTTCCGCTTTCATCACGAAGGTCAATAAAAATCAGCTTGCCATGGTCACGGCGAATATCCACAAAGCCCGCGACGATAACTTCCTGTCCGACCATCTCTTTGAGGCTCCCAATTTTTGTCCTATTTTCCGGTTTACTCATATTTTTTTATTAGATTCGTATAATTCTATCGCGATACCGTTCGGGTCTGTGGTGAACGTGTAGTACTTGCAACTTGTCCCGTTGACGATCGCACCGAAGTTCAAACCTGATTTTTTTAATGTTTCTACCGTTTCTTCTAGATTTCCTACTTTGAAAGCCAGATGCCGCAAGCCAATAATTTTTATATTTAATTGGTCGTCATCAGGTGGCTTGCTATCGGTAAACTCAAAAAGTTCTATACGGAAAGCATCTTTTCTTAAAAAACAAAATCTCGGACCGTCCGGCTTTTGATATGTGCCGTCCAACACAAAACCAAAGTGTTTTTGATAAAAAGCCGTACTTTCGTCTAAATTGTTTACGCTAAGCGCGACGTGATTGAACTCCATAAAAATAAAAATCGCCCTCACAAAAATACCCCGAAGGATACTTTTGTAAGGACGTTCTTGCGAGCGTGGTGCCACCTTACTGCGTCCCGCGTAGCCTCGTGAGAAGCAGGGCTAAGCCCCATTTCCACCGAAACAACCGCAAGACCTTATTTACTAGCTATAACGGGCTCTCCCGAAAGGGTCTACTGTGTCCTGCATAGCCTCGTGCGAAGCAGGGCGGTTCTTCCTCTAGCTAAGCCGTGTCATCGGCTTCATTGCTTTTCACGAACTATACCATAGGGCGGTAAAAACAAAAAGCGGAATCTTCTAGCAAAAAACGACTGGACTGATGCGTTCTTTTCGGGATAGCGACATCTCCAGTTGTTATCGGTTAAGAACTAAACGAGCAAAGGGTAGAAAATAAGTCTGAAGTGAGTGTGTATCTACCAAAAAGCGGGGCTTTTCGCTCACCAAATCTTCAACAACTTCCTGAAGTAGTGTTATCTCGGCGCGAGCTGGTTTCCCGAGTGGCAACTGCGAAAGTTTTTTGAAAATTGTTCTGGCGCGCTTGATGGCTCCATTTGCGAGTTCTCCATCACCGCGTGCGAGCGCAGACTGCAAACGCGACACCTCGCTTCCGAGGTTTGCGATATAAAAGGCGCTTGTTCGAGCCGGTGTCATTTTATTTTTTTATTTATAATCGCTCTCATTCTTTCCTGAAGCTCCGAACTCTCAATCTGCATTCCCGGATTGTGTTGAGCAGGGCGGATATTGATAAGCGAGATAAACTCAAGCCATTCGGAGCGCGGTTTGCCGGGGTAAAGGTTAAAACCCCACACCGCATCTTGTTTTGAACCGTTTCCCTAAGACAGACGTTTGCGTCCATATGGTATTCACCGCCGAGTGCCACAATTTCTCGCTCAACATCCACCACGCCCTTTATCATATCGTCATACCACGCGAGAGCGAGTGGTGCTAATTCTCCCATTGAAATGGCTTCAGTTACTATTCGTATCTCCATATTCGCGATTGTAGCTATAGATGCACAGCAATTAGTGCGTATATCCGGAATTAGTAGAGCTTTACCCCGATCCTCTCCCGTACCTCATCCATCCTTACTGAGGCTTTCATCTTTGCCTTTTCGCCTCCCGTTTTGAGCACCCCAAGTACGGCATCTATATCACCTGCAATCTTCTCTCGCCTCTCGCGAAGTGGGCGGATAAACGCTTTGATATCGGCGATAAGGGCTTCTTTGAGCGCCTTGTACTTCCCTTCGTGCTCTTTGTACAGCACTGCAAGTTCCTGCTCGGTGCGGAACAGTTTGTGAATTTCGTACACATTTTTCGGAATACCGCCTGATGAATCGGTCACAATGCTCATCACGAGCTTTTCTATTTCGCTATCCTCGGCAAAAAGCGGAATGGTGTTGCCGTAGCTCTTGCTCATCTTGCGTCCGTCAATACCGGGGACTACCGCGACGTTTGCGAGTATTTTCGGCTCGGGAAGCTTAAAGGTTTCTCCGAAAATTCGGTTAAACTTCTCCGCGGTATCACGGGTGATTTCCACATGTTGTTTTTGGTCTGCTCCAACGGGAACAATGTCGGTATCATAGAGGAGGATGTCGGTCGCCATAAGTATTGGGTAGTTAAAGAGTCCCACACTAATCTCTTTATTTTTGGCCTCGGCGTCTTTAAACGCAACTGCACGCCCGAGGTACGGCATTGTGGTAATGGTGTCAAATATCCATGCAAGCTCGGTATGCTCGGAAACATCGGACTGTTTGAAGATAACCGATTTGTTCGGGTCAAGTCCAATGGCGAGATAGTCTATCGCGAGGTCAATGATATTTTGACGCATTACCTTCGCGTCTTGAATCGTGTTCAGCGCGTGATAATCCACAATCATAAAAAAGCAGTCGTAGTCTGCGGTAGCGGACATATCCACAAATTGCTTCATCGCGCCAAAGTAGTTCCCGATGTGGGGTCTTCCCGACGGCTGTATTCCCGAAAGCAGGATTTTTTTGCTCATGCAGAGAATAATAGCAAACACCGCCCGTTTTAGGAAACGGGCGGTGCGTACTTTTGCATAAACTATCTTCTCAACCGCACAATGCCGACTTTCTGTTCAACCGGCTCCAGTCGTGACTCAAGAGTCTCTATTCGTCTTTCGTGTTCAGCAACCATGATTGTTGTAGGCTTGAGTATAATTTTAATGTCCTTAACTTCGGCGTCCAGCAATCGAAATTGGTCTACCACAACCTCTTGAGACTGCGAAAACTCCTTTTTAGAAACGAGACTAGCCTTAAGTTCCGAGAAACCATTTTGAACTATTCGGGCAAGTCCTTCAACCTGCGTGTCGGTATATGCTTGAGCCCCACGAAACCCATGCTCAATCTGTTTGGATAAACTTTCTAAGGTTACTTTTTTACTTTTAGACGCCTTCATAGTTTAAAGTATATCACCAGCTATACTTTTAGAGGTAGCTCTACAACAAACGTAGAGCCCTTGCCCTCCCCTTCTGACTGCGCGCTGATAGCTCCCTTGAGGGCGGTGATAAGCTGTCTCGCGACGTACAGACCAAGGCCGGTGCCGAGGATGTTTGCCTTACTGGCATCTTCGGCACGGCTAAACTTCTGGAAGAGCTTGGGTAGTGTTTCGGCCTTGATACCGACTCCGTTATCCTTAATGCTCACCTGCGCCATCTTTTCTTCCGTGCGCTTTGCGGTCACGATGATGGTCCCCTTCGGGCTGTACTTAATCGCGTTATCAATGAGATTTTCAAATACCTGACGCAGTTTGCCGATATCGGCGTTCACGACGAGGTTCTTTTCAATATCCAGTTTAATTTTGAGACCCTTGCGCACAATCGTGGGGTCAAGCTCCTGCGCAACGTCGTATACAAGCTTTCCCAAATCAAAAATTGAAAAGTCGTACTTCATCCTTCCCTGCTCAATGCGGGAAATATCAAGAAAGTCCTGCACGACACAGGTCAGCGCGGTACTGGAATCGTAAATGGTGTGAATGGTGTCCTTCAAATTGTCTGGAATAGTACCGAGGTCACCCTGAATCATCATTGAAGCATAGCCTTTTATGGCTGTAAGTGGTCCGCGAATCTGGTGTGTCGCAAGCGATACGAATTCCGATTTCAGTTGGTCCAGCTCGGTAAGTCGGGCATTTATCTTTTCCAACTCCTTCTCTTGCTTTTCAATCCGCTCACGGAGCGCAACCTCCTTTTTGACGCTTCGGATAAGATTGATACCAATGGCGCCCGTGATGACTAGGGTGATGGCGGTAAGGACCCGGTTTATATTCGTGTGAATAAAGAAAAATTCGGAGCCGATGATGACAATAAGGGAAAAGATAAGCGCCTGCGCCCCAAGTAGCTTAATGTCAAAAGTTTTAAACTTAACAATCATATAAGCGAGGAAGCCGATAAATACTGGCATGCCAAACAAGCCGTACTGGGCCAGTTCCCAGTCGGTGGTAATACTTCCGATGATATTTCCGTATGAAAATGCAAGTAAGAAGAGAAGAATACCAACAGTAATCAGGACTATCTCGTTTCTTTTCTTTAAAGTTGTGACGGTGCGAAATCGAGTAAACGAAAAGTGAAGCAAAAGGATAGCGATGAACACCTCAAAAAAGTATGTGTAATAAATCGGGATAAATGATTCTACCGCCAGACACGACTCAAGTTCTATTCCAGAAAGGTTATAATGTGTCGGTAGGAAAAAAATAACCGGGGAGAGCAAAAGACCTATACATAGTTTTTTCTTAAAGGAGACATCCCTGCCGTCTATAAATACCTGCAAGAAATAAATAGAAAAGACGTATATCAGAACTTCTATAAGTATAATAACCGACCACCAAAACATGACGAACGATGGACTGTTGGTTGCCCAGATAGAAATGTCTAGAAATACCCACAACGAAAAAAGTACACTAATCGTCAGTAGTATTTTACCGAGAAGTGCTTTTCGGTCTTTAAGAAAGACGAACAGTCCGAGTAGTAGAGCCGAAACGATGGCGACTCCGTGCGAGTAGTAAAAAAGGCTGGGGACGTTTGTTGAAAAAATAAGAAACGTGGGAGCATCCCACGGACAAAAAAGTTCATGCATCGTCTAATTATAGAATGCTACGCCGAAAATGTGAATAGGTCGTTTCTACTTTTGGGAAGCTCTAATCTTTTCTTCAAGGTACCATTGAAAATATCCGGCATATTTTTTTTGTAACGTTTTGTCCTTCCAGTCCTCATGTCTCGTCATGCCTCTACAGCTTTTAGTCTCACAAAGGCATTCAATGTCACGAAGCAATTTGGAACTGGTACACATTGCATAATCAATGGTAATTTCTTCCCCGGTTTTTATATCTCTCATCGCGACCACAAACGCCTGTCCCTTAAACCCCGAATTTGGTTCACAGCTATGGTTAAGGTAGTCAGCCGTTGAAAGCTCATGCTCCGCAATCTGCCCGAAAAATAAATCATCCGCAACCTGAAAAGGATGCTCCTGTAGGTGCTTCGGAAGAGAGGTTAGCCCCTCTTCGGTGAGCATATATCCTCCAAAAGCAATCACCCGCTCCCCTTTTGCTATATCCGTGATTGCAAATATCCCTTTTCCGTAAGGGGTTTCTCGTATGTACACTTTTTCACTTGTCCAAGAAAATGGTGTCGCTGACATTTTTAGTTAATTATTCCAGCAAAACTATACAGATACTTCAAAATTGATACTCCGCTCCCGATGATAACAATCCAGTATAGGTTGCTTATGACTGAACTTGCAATAAAGATAACGGCGTCGCGCGTGCTCATTCCATCGTACTGGTGGGCGCCTCTGCGCATAAAGGTGGTTACAATAAAAGGGGTGGTGAGGACGGAAAGAACTACAATGGTCATAAGTGCCCCTTTGTTGTGTAGCCACTTGATAACTTGTCCAAGCCGACCTTCTCGGGTTTCGGTACCCTTTAGTGTTTCAAGCGCAAGCCAATCTTTTTTGAACCAATCGTAAAATTTAAGTGTGCCAAGGTCGAGCAAAACTGAAGCGAACATAATGATAACCCCACCCTCTACGTTTCCGTATATCCAAAGAATGTAAGAAACAAAAAGATAATCGTAAAGCCATGAACCCCAATAGTAGGCACTTACTCCTCCAAACCAAAGTCCGAGACGCCGAGCGAACGGTTGTGAGAGCACTTTGGTAATCGGGTCACTCATTTTCCTGAACTTTGACTAATAATATGGTATGCTACGTGTGCGATAATTTTACCACATTTCTATTTACCATGCCACGAAAAACGACAAAAAAAGAGCTTCTCTCAACGGTAATTGAGCACGTTGACATAAAGAAGTTTGACGCAACCCCCATTATTGAGTCAATGGCGAAGATGTCATTCACCTCTCGTGACCTTGCAAACGCTGCCGAGATTTTTGACCAGATGATACGGGACAAGGATTGCACGATTATTCTGACGCTTGCGGGAAGCACAAGCGCAGGCGGGTGTATGGACCTGTATACCGAACTTATCAAGTCCAATATGGTGGACGTGGTTGTCGCAACTGGCGCAAGTATCGTTGATATGGACTTTTTTGAGGCGCTTGGCTTTAAGCACTATCAAGGCTCCCCTTTTGTGGACGATAGACTCCTTCGAAGTGTGTACATTGACCGCATCTACGACACCTTTATTGACGAAAAGGACCTGCAGGAGTGCGACAAAGCGATTTCCGAGATTGCCGACGGACTTGAAAAACGTCCGTACTCGTCACGGGAGTTTATCGCCGAGATGGGAAAGTATTTGGTTAAAAAGAGTAAAAAGAAAAACTCACTTGTGCAGACTGCCTACAAATATAATGTTCCGATATTCTCCCCCGCTTTTTCGGACAGTAGTGCAGGTTTCGGCTTGGTGCTTCACCAGGTAAAGCATCCGGAAGCTCATATGTCCATTGACTCAGTCAAGGACTTTTATGAGCTGACCCAGATCAAGATGAAGGCAAAAACAAGCGGTCTTTTTATTATCGGCGGGGGAAGCCCGAAAAACTTCGCGCAGGATACGGTTGTGTGCGCGGAGGTACTCGGTAAGAATGTGCCGATGCACAAGTACGCTATTCAAATTACGGTTGCGGATGTCCGTGATGGCGCGTGTTCCAGCTCAACACTCAAGGAGGCGGGTTCATGGGGCAAGGTGCACCACGAGTACGAGCAAATGGTTTATGCCGAAGCAACCTCGGTTCTACCGCTTATCGCAAGCTACGTGTATCACAAAAAAGGGTGGAAAGGGCGCACGAGACGCTCGTGGGGTGATATTTTTAAACCGACTAAGTAACTACTGGTTACTCTGAAGCGTGGCGTCGGAGGGAGCGACACTGGATGCCCTTCCCTCTTCCGTCTTAATTATTTCAAAGTCTTTTGAAATAAAACTGCGATAGTAGGTGAGAACAATACTCGCAACGATAAGTACCAGTAGTAGCACGAAAAGTATTTTTGACTTTTTGTCCATCGCTTTAGCTTACGTTGTGGTCGGGGTAACGAGTCCCTCGTTTTATAAAATGCTCCTCAACATCCGCCAGGGTAAAGGTGTCCCTAAAGTAGGCGACGACTTTTTTAGTATCAAGCCCGTTCTGACAGGTATAAACGTCAGCGCTAAGAAAACCCCTTCCAGGGAACGTATGCATACTAATGTGGCTCTCGGCAATGATGACAAAACCGCTCCATCCGCCGGGGTCTTTCTTTCCGTTTGGCTCTGCCCAGACGGTTACGGGGTCAATAAGAGTGTGCATCCCGAGGAGTTTGGGGAGTTCGGATAGGCACTGCAAAACAAGCTCCTTGCGGTTAAGCTTTTCTTTATCGCCGTTGTACCCGTCAATCGTGATGTGTTCGCCAAAATGCATAGGAAACTACCCGAGGTAGGCTTTACTATTTTACCATAGAAACTGCATCGTACACAAGAAAAAATCCCGTCACGAGCTAACCCCGCAGGCGAGCTTGTGGCGGGATTTTTCCTCAAACAGACTTCGGCCGAAGAAATTCCGCCAAAATGTTTGAAGAAATCTCCGCACTCGTGGGAACAATCCGCGGTAAGTATAATCGCGAGGTACTTTTGCGTCAACGAAAAATAATTGTGGATAA
>ORMF012397044.1_pt1 | contig 16500 bp, 13 predicted proteins | sample 1779871 | NCBI WGS metagenome assembly ORMF01 (sample SAMEA104232316, study PRJEB22302) | groundwater metagenome | biome: forest; feature: aquifer; material: groundwater | place: USA | collected 2011-08-07 | depth 5.4 m
CGACCACGTCAATCTATCAGCAATTGTGCCAAAGTTCCATTCTAATTGTCCGGAACTTACGGTAGTAAAATATCCATGTCCGTTTACCGTATTTATATAATTCACATGGCTCTGCCAAAAATACAAAGTAATCAAAGGAAAAATGATTAAGGCAATAAACTGCAATGAGAGTAAGGACTTTAGCGAATGCCTTCTGATAAAATAAGCACCGATGGGCAAAAGCCAAAAAGGACCATAGACTCCTTTTTGGATAAATCCTAAAGCAAGAAAAATTACTGCAAAAAACCAATCTTTTCTTTTAACAAAGTTAATCCAGCAGCAAGCATAATACAAACCAGCAAGAAGAAAGGCTACCACCGTCGGTTCAATCATGAAAGTCCGCTGATAGAACATATTAAGAGGAGCAAAGAGGAAGAAAAAGGAGGAGAAAAAAGCTACATTTCGCTTTCCTGTCAACAATTTAACTAATTTATATAAATACCAGGCACCTATATAGCCGGCGACGACTGAAAGCATTCTTCCCCATATCTCAGAGAAGAAGAGTGTCCGATAAAAGATGGCCACCGTTGCCTCATATAAAGGAAATTCTAAAGTTAAATATCTTTTTACGCCCAAACCAAAAATATCAAGTTCACTCTGAAACAGGTTTATCCCGTTCTTATAATAATTTAAGGCTATGGTAGCTGTCTGAGTCTGTCTGAAGTTATGTGCATCAAGAATAGGATAAGTAATATGGTAAAAACGGTAAGGCAATGAAATTACAATAAGTCCTAAAAGTAAATAATAATTTTTTATTGCAGATCTGATACGTATCATTTGATAGATCTCATCAGTTTATATATTAATAGTGCTATATAGTTATGATATCGATGTAAGAACAGTATTGTTTTTGAGTCTGTAAAACGTTTCGCTACCATAAGAGCCTCATTAAACAAGTTTTCGGGTGAAATATAAGATTTGGAACCGCGATGTATACGGTAATTGGCAAGAGTTGCATTAATATAACCTGGTTTTTGCTTTTGCCATAACTTGAACCAATAATCATAATCCATATTGTAATGCAATGATTCATCAAAATATCCAACATCCTTGATGACACTTTTTTTCCAAAAGGTAGCCGGTTGACAGATAAATTGGACTATCAATAATACGTCTATATTACGCAAATATTCGAGGAAAAAACTTTTATATTTCGTAACCGCTCTTTCCACCTCTCGACCGTTTTCATCAACTGTACGTCCTTTTCCAACACACCATAGGGATTTTTTGTTACGCATAAAATATTCTCCGACTTCGATTAGAGAGTCGTTTTCGAGATAATCATCGGAATTTAAGTAGGCAACTACTTCACCGGTTGCAAGTTTTAATCCCTTATTTATCGCATGCGTCTGACCATTATCCTTTTCTGATATGAAAGTAAGTTTATCTCTGTATCTTTTTAATATTTCAATAGTTCCGTCGGTTGAACCACCATCAATTACAATATATTCCAGATTCGGATAATTCTGACAGAGTACAGATTGAACTGTTTTTTCAATGAAATCGGCCTGATTGAAAGAAGGGGTAATGATACTTATCTTAGGGAGTCTTTTTTTCATCTTTTTCAAACTCTTTCAAAGCGAGTCTTCTTACCAATTCTGTTATTTCGTGTCTAATATCTTCAAGAAAAATATGGATCCTGAATATCAGGTAAAATAGTAGAGCGATTGAAGCATAAACTATCGCGTCTACTCCCCTTCCAATACCTATAAAGACTGCAAATTTGCTACTTAAGTCTGGAAGAAGAACTGTAACGATAGCAATGGAAAAAATCCCGCTCCAAAAAAAGAAGCCAATCTTTGAAAGTGATCCTCCTCGAAATCTTAAAATGACACGGCTTAAGGCAAAGAATAAAAATAGCGTTAAAATAATTTGCGTCAATGTCATAAATTTTTACCTTATCAGCCTCAATAATAACTGAAAAAACACATCGGGAGCATTATGCATTTTTTGCCCCTTTTTCTTTGAATAATCTGTATAAATAGCTTCTATAGGCACCTCCTTAAAAGTGAGTCTATTTCTTACAATCTCTTTGAAAAACTCGCTTGACACTTCCATTCCGTCTGACACTATATTTATTCTCTCTATTGCTTTCCTGTTGAAAGAGCGAAACCCAGACTGGGAATCTGAAGACCACACGCCAAACAGAAGAAAAGTGATTATGTTTGCCAGTTGATTGAATATATAACGGCTCCACACTTTTACTCGTGCATTTTTCCATCTTGATCCTATCACAACGTTTATTCCGTTTTTTACTATGGGTTCAATGATTTTGCTCACATCAACGGGATTATGTTGGCCGTCGGCATCCATAGTCACCAAAATATCGTATTTGTTGCTCCGGGCAAAAGTAAATATCGTTTTTAATGCCCCGCCTAACCCTCTGTTTAATATATGCCTTATTACGATCGCACCGCTGTTTTTTGCTGTAGTGAAGGTTTTATCACTTGATCCATCATCAACAACCAATATATCTTTTTCTTTTATTCCGGCAATTTTATCGGGAAATGATTTGACAATTTTCCCAACTATTGCCTCTTCATTATACGCTGGTATTCCGATAAGCAATTTCATAACTATGCAACCCAGTGCCCGCTGGTAAAAAGCACCGTAAATACAACCAGTAAAGCAAGATTTATAACCAGTACAAACAACTTGAGATATTTACTTCGTATCATACCCAAAATAATATAAATAGGAAAGGCTGTCAGTATATAGCGGGGCATGCTTGAAAACGTACCTGTAAGCGTTGGAGTGATTACCCCCAACCAAGAAAAAATTAGATATGAAGCTCTGACCTTTTTTTTGTGTCCGATAGCCAACATAAAGATGGCAAACAGCGTAAAAAAGACTTCAGAAAAAGCAACCCAGAAAGCTTCGGTTGTATATGTAACTGACGTAAGTATTTTAAAATAACGGAATATAACCTGAGGCAAAAGAATTATACCTTGACCACTTCTTTCAGCGCCAAACACCGGCTGCGCATGCCAGAAATATAACCAGTCTCCGAAAGCAAATTGAAGATAAACCATGTACATAATTAATCCCAAAGGTACTAGATATAATATGGGTGAAGATAGAAGACGGAAGATAGAAGACAGATTATTAATATTTTTGATCTTTGTCCGCCAGCTGGCGGATTGATCTTTGATTTTGTTTTTCTGCCATTCCCATAACAATGCCGGAAGCAAAAATATCCCCGCTAATCTGGTCGCCGAAGCCAGCCCTCCAAAAAGTCCGGCAAGCCACCATTTTTTCTTCCTCGCCGTATAAAAAGCCAGAAAGACCAGTAATATAAATAGACTTTCTGTGTATAGACTGCCGAAAAAGAAAGAAGTCGGAAAGATTAGTAAAAACAAAATGCTCCATTTAGCTAACTTATCTCTGTAGTCTAACCTCACTAGTTTGAATAACACAAACATCGCCATAAGGAAAAATGCATTTGTCACTATAAGTCCGGCTAAAATCGAATTAATCCAATAAAATATATTTGAAAAAAGTCTTATAATAATCGGATAAAGAGGGAAAAATACCTGTGTAAACTGGGCAGAATAACCCTGTCTGATAATGGTCAAATAATGAACACCGTCAAAATTGGCAAACGACCAAAGAAAGTAAGGTAGTTTTGAGGGAAAGAGAAAAACATCAGAATAAGGAAATGTAGGAGAAAAAGTTAAAATTCTCTCACCTAGCCAAGCAACAAAAAAAAGGTATGTTCTCCAAAATATAAATAATCCGAAGATATACTTCATATCCTCATAGCTTTTTGATATACGGCTAAAGATTGAACTGCACATTTATCCCACGTAAAAAATTTTACTCTTTCCAAACCTTTTTCGCTTAACTCTTCCTTCATTTTTTTATTTGAATAAAGGACAGAGATACTACCGGATATTTGCTTTACGTTATTTGGGTCTACCAATAAACCAGCCTCTCCCGCTATTTCGGGAAGACTTGTAGAATTACTCACGACAACAGGTATACCACACGCCATAGCGTCAAGTACTGGCAACCCGAATCCTTCTGCAAAAGAAACTTGCACATAGACTTTCGCAAGATTATAGACTCCCATCATATCGGTCTTATCTATATATCCCAAACGGTGAATCTTTTTCTCTAAACCACTCTCTTTAATTAAAGCAGTCACTTCCTGAAGTTCGCGTGAATCTTTAATAAATCCATTGCCGACCAAAACTAGATTTAATTCCTTATGAGATTTATTTAATAGACGAAAAACCTTGATTAGACCTAGAATATTCTTATTGTAATTTACTTCTCCTACATTCAGAATAAATTCCTTTGGCAGATACAAGTTTTGTCTAATTTTTTCTAGTTTCCCTTTATCATGAATAATTCCAAATTCATCATCCACTCCAAGATAAATTACATTAATCTTGTCTGGGGTTATACCTGTAAATCTCACTATATCTTCTTTAGAGGCATACGAATCAGTAATAATTCCGGAAGCATTTCTTAAAGAAAATTTCTGGATTTGCCACTTAAATCTGCCTTTAATGCCCGGAGGAAAATATTTCGGAAATCTAAGCGGAATCAAATCATGAACTGTAACAACGGTAGGTTTTACTCTTACAAACGGTAAAGTTAAAAAGAATGGATCAAAATAGGGAAAATGAATAAGATCAAAATCATTAATAGTATCCTTTATATCTATGAGTTTAACTTCAATCTCTCTTATTTTTAGCAGAGCCTGATATAACTCTTTGGTATATGTCCCTGTACCGCGATATTTGTGCCCGGAAAGAGGTGGAGCTATCAATGCAATTTTTAACTTAGGATTGCTATTCATCTTTCCCTCCAATATTTGATATACGACACAGGAAATCGAAGTGAAGAAAATAAAGAAAAAATAAAACCTGCAATGCCATCCATAAATCCTTTATGTCTTATAAAACTCGACAAAAACCAGTGTAAGGGTTTGATAAATATATGATTAATAATTGATCCTACCGAAAGGCTTAACTTATTTTCTCTGTATTCTTGGGCAAATATATCCGTGTAGCGGTTAAAATGTTCCAGATATTCATAAAAATCAGCATAAGGAAAATGAAGCAATGGGTTTTGAAGGTGGGCAGTTTCCCCTTCAACTTCTGTTTGTTCATGTACGCTTTTACAGGGAAGTCTCCCCATACCTTTTCGATATAACCTTAAAGTATAATCCGGATATTGACCGCCTTTAGCTAAGAATCTACCCAAAAAATAATTCTTTCTAGGTATCCAATATCCGTTAATTGGTCCTTTGTTATTTGTTCCTTGTTCTTTGTTAATAACTTCCAATATTTCCTTTCTTAACTCATCAGTAACTACTTCATCGGCATCAAGTTGAAGTGTCCAGTCGTTTGTACATGCATCGATCGCTTTCTGTTTGTTGATATGAAAAATGGAAGGATTATCGGTAATAATTATTTTTGTCTTATATCTCTTTACTATCTCAACAGTCTTATCAGTGGAAGAACCATCTACAACAACAATCTCATCAGTCCATGAAGCAACACTTTCTAGTAATCGTTCTATATTTTTTTCTTCGTTAAACGTGGCAATGGCTACAGATATCTTTTTCATACTTTCTTTGTTTTGATTATAATAAAAACTATAAAACCTAAAGTTACCAGAGTTAAAATATCACTTACCAGACGAAGAGACGTCTCTGTTAACTTGACTATTATTTTTGATCTTCCCTTATCAACGGCGAACTCCATCAAACCGCTTTGATTATAATCAATAATAACTGGCCTATTGTTTACTTGTATCTGCCAACCGGGATAATAAACAGTATTTATTCTCACTTTCCCTTTTTCTTTCGTACTTAATTCAAAATCCAGATAATTAGACTTATTTTTGATAATATTTATCTCGGCCGAACCATCTAAGAACTCGACTTTTTGTCGTGGCTTTTCTACCATTTCATTTCTCACCCACTTTGGAGTATATTCATCATAACTGTTGGTGGTTTTTTCAAGCTTGAGGATAAAAGACAGATCCCAGGGAAGAGTTTCGTTGATGCGTAGGTGATTACGGTTAAGATATAAAGCGGAGATGATGAAGATGATTGTCAGTATGATCTTCCCTTTCCCCAGAATTTTTATAAGAAGTCCTGTACATAGTGAGACTAGAAATACGGATACAGCCAAATATCTCCAGGGGAAATCTATAAAAACTGCGCTACTTACCATTTTCCAGATTGGCAATGAAACAGGCAACATCATAAAGACTACAAAGACGAAAAGGATAACCAAAATTACCCCTTCCCTTACCAATTTTTTCTTATCGCTAGAGTTTTTTTTATCAAAAATAAGAATTTTAAGAAGATATATTATGGTAAGTAGAACAACCAACCACTGGATAAGACCCAGCTGTATCGACATCGCTCCTTCTTTTGAGTGGAAAACTCCGTATCCCCATTTGGAGTAAATCAAATCGTTTATGTTGGCAAAATAATTACCTACGAAGATCTGGCTCATAAGCTCCTGAAACCTGGTATTTCCCCGCTCAAGTATAGAGGGGATAAAATAATACGCGGAAATACCAAATCCTCCAAGTATAATTATGGCACAAGATTTCATATACGAAATTTTATTTTTTGCGGTTGGCAGCGAAAACAAAAAGTACAAACCGAAAACGCTTAAGAAAAGGGCCGCCACCATCGCATGGGATAGGATTAGCCCGGCGACACTTAAACTCCCGAGTACAACCCATTTCCGCTCAACTTTTTCCTTGAACTTCCATAAAGACCAAAAAACCAAAGGCGCAAATATAAAAGCAGTAGCATCGCCAATTGAAGCACGGACAAAAATATTGGAAAACCTGTACGGTGCCAAAAGATAAAGCGCGGTGCCGGTAACTGCTGCAAGTCTTCCAAACATTTCTTTCTGAAGCAAATACATGGTGATCCCGGAAAAGATAAATCCGACTAAAAATGTATACTTGACACTGTCGATTATGGAAAATCCCAGAACACGGATAACTTCAGCGATAAACCAAGGCAGATGGTATGAAAAGACAAAAAGCGGATATCCAAATCCGTTCAGTAGTCCACCGGCCCATCTTGGCGGAAATTGCCCATCACGAATTGCCTGATCGAAATAATAGAGTCTTACTACCTGATGGATGCCGTCATGGCTGGTATATAAACCCGGTTTGAATAAATCTTTCAATACGATTATAGAGGCAACTAGGATAAAAAAGACAATGAGCCAATCAATTTTTTTCATGCATTGTATTTAAAGATCTTATTTTTAATCCCTAAGCTATCAAGAAAATAAATCAATAATGTATAAATTATCATTAAACCGTACTTAGCAGAACGGTGAAAATTGATGGATGAGGCTTCAGGAAAATATCTCACTGGAACAGCTATTTCTCCGATACGAAAAGAGGCGTTGTGAGCAGAAATTAAGATCTGTTGGTCAAATACAAAATCATTTGAAAAATTATCAACTGGCAATCTCTCTAATACCTGCCGTTTATACGCCCTGAATCCTGTATGATATTCCGATAAATTAAGACCAAGACAAATATTTTCTATAAAAGTCAATATCCGATTGCTTATATATTTATATAAGGGCATTCCCCCCTCAAGGGCTTCATGTCTACTCCTGATTCTTGATCCCAGCATAATATCAAACCTATCCTCAAGGATTGGCTGTACAAGATAGCCTGTTAATGTCGCATCATACTGATAATCCGGGTGAATCATTACTATGATATCTGCTTTTCTTTTTAAAGCCTGACTGTAACAGGTTTTCTGATTACCTCCGTAGCCGAGATTTTTTTTATGCACAAAAATAGATAAATTAAGCTTTTGGGCAATCTTTACCGTTTTATCGCGGCTGTCATCATCAACTACGATAACTTCATCAATTACATTTTTAGGAATATCTCTGTAAGTCTTCTCTATAGTCTTTTCGGCATTATAGGCAGGCATCACGACAATAATTTTCTTTTTGCTCATTTCTCCTCTACCCTTTCATCCTCAATATTTTCGATCTTTTTTTCTTCCAGATATTCCCGCTCAATGTTTACAGATTCTATATCATGAACCATTTTTCCTTTTATGATATTCCAAGCAGCGTAAAGACCCATTTCAACCGAGTGATCCATATTGTTATAACGGAAGGTACCATTTCTTCCAACCAATTGCAGATTGCTATATCTATCCAGATAGCGTTTGATCTTATCAACATCTTCTTTATAACCCAAATGATAAACAGGATATTCCTTCGGTACCCTATGAACATAACCTCCGAATATATCTTCTTTATTGATCAAGCCGAATTCAGAAATGTATGAGTCAGCAACCTTCTTGATTATCTCTTTATCTTTCTTATTCCATGTATCATCTCCTTCATTACATGCAACTTCAAAAACTAAAGTTGTGAAACCGGTAGGCGATAATTTATCACTCCAGTTATCCATCTCCATTATTCTTAAGAAGGGAATCTCTTTCGGATGAACGTATATCCATGTATCGGGAGTTATATGATTTTTTTTGACAAATAATGCAACTTGTAATTCGTCACGGTATTGAAGCTTGTTTGCCAATATTAGCACGTTTTTTCCTTCAACCGGTGATAACCTTTTGACCAAATCGTCTAAAGGTATACTCGAGATATAATAATCTCCAGATAACTCAATATTTTTACCACTCTTTTTAATTAAGACGGAAGTAACCAGATTGCTATTATGGTTTATTTTGATTACTTCTGATTCTAAAAGTATTTCTCCGCCTTTTTTCCTTATACCTTCTGCCAACTTTTCGGCTATTCTACCTACTCCCAGTTCCGGATAGGAAAACTCATCAACCAATGAAACTACTCCGCGGCTCTTGAAAAAGGTATCTTTAATAATTGTTAAAATATTCAACCCTCTTGTTCTTTGTCCTACCCAATCAATAGAAATTTTTCTGCAATCTATTCCCCAAAGTTTCTCACTGTAACGTTTAAAAAATATTTCGTACAATGTTTTTCCAAATTGATTGATATAACCGTCTTCCATTGTAAGAAGAGAAACTTTAACGACACGGGCTTTAACTCGTGCAATTATGTAGTCAAATACTGCTTTGATGGATTTTATCGCCCCTATTCCGCCTAAAGCATTCATTAGTCTTATTGGGTAATAAAAAAACTTCTTATCGAAATAAATTCTGGTCAATCGTGGTACCCTAATTACTTCCTTATCTAAAAGTTTAAGCATCCAATCATTAACACTATCATTTTTGGTGTACCAACGATGCGGTCCTGTATCAAAACGGTTACCTTTTATCTCTAATGTTTTGGCTAATCCTCCCACTTCTTTGCACATTTCTACAACCACTACCTTGAAACCATCGTTAGCCAATTCGAAACCTGCCGCAAGTCCGGCTAACCCACCTCCCATAATTATGACTTTTCCCTTTTTATTAAGTTTTCTCTTCATTTCTGAAATAGTCCAAAGTTTTGTCTAAACCCGTTTTGAGTGAAGTTATTGTCTTCCATCCAAGAAGTTTTTCCGCAAGTTTCGTTTCAAGACAACTTCTTTTTTGTTCTCCTTTTTTTGCTGGACCATGTTTAGCAAAAATATCTTTACCGTTTAATTTTCTTAACATCTCGAATATTTCCACAACGCTCGTTTCACGACCCGTACCTATATTAAAACAGCCGTAAGAAGAATAGCTTAGTGCTTTGATATTTGCAGAAACCACATCACCAACATATATATAATCTCGCATCTGTAGTCCGTCACCATTGATAATTGATGTCTCTTCGTTAAGTAACTTTTTGGAGAATATAGCGACAACCCCAGCTTCTCCATGGGGATTTTGTCTTGGACCATAGACGTTGGAATATCGAAGCGCAATATAAGGGATATTACAACTCATATAATAGAAATGCAGATAGTATTCACTCGACAGCTTTGTTATACCGTAGGGAGAAAGAGGAATAAGTGGAGTATAGCTTTCCGGAGTAGGCAGCCTCAAAGCTTCTCCATATACGACTCCTCCGGAGGAGGCGAATATGACTTTTTTTAGGTTATTTTTTATCCCGGCTTGAAGCAGATTCAACAAACCCAGAATGTTAATCTCCGCGTCATTGTTTGGATTTTCTACAGAATTCCTTACGCTTATCTGGGCTGCGTGGTGATTAAGAACTTCGGGTTTTTCGGTTTCAAATATTTTTACTAATTCATTTGCATCTCTGATATCTGCTTTATAAAAAGCTGCTTTTTTATTTATAAAACTCTTTTTACCCGTTGAAAGGTTATCTACTACCACAACAGTATGGCCTGATTTTATATAGGCATCAACGATATTTGAACCGATAAACCCCGCTCCACCCGTGACTAAAATTTTCATATTTGTAATTTTACCACGTTTTTATCTTTCGACTATTCTGAAAGCAACTCTTCCGTCAGGAAACTTTATTTCTTTTATCAACCCTGAACTACCCTCAGGAATTTCATCTGCCGTACCTATAAGAAGCGTTCTGGACAATTGGGAATCACGACTCCAATCAATGTTTCTGAACTCAAATTTTCCGAATCTTCTTTTATTTCTGTTTATTTCCCCTTCTCCCCAATTATTCTGATACCAAGATGGATCAATGTTGCCGTAAAACAGGAAATAAACGTACGGCTGATCATAGGCATAGGTCACGATTACGCGGTCATAGTTGTCAATGTGCTTTGAGACCTCCTCAACAACCTCTTTATAACCGTATTGCCATTCTTGGGCGTATTCATAAGGTGAATGGATGTAATACATATGGATGTAATAATAAAAATTAAAAATTAAAAAGGCAAAAGTGACAATAACACCGGCCACCTGGAAGGTGTTGCGAAGCGACTCCTTCCAGGTGAATTCTTTGATAAAGCGGATAAATTCAATCACGCCGTAGGCGGCAAATACCTGATAAGTAGGTATATATAACAGACTCCTTACAGCATGCGGAGTGCCTGAAGTAAGGCTTGAAGCCAAGGGGGCCAAAAGAAACCAAGATATAAGGATAAGATTATTTTGTTTGAGTTTTATCAAACAGAACAAACCAATAAGAATAAACGCCAAATCCCAAAAATACAGCATTCCCATACCTACCGCGTGATGGCGTCCAGGTGGATCTCCCGTCAGAAATAGAAAATCAAAGTTAAAATGATCAAGGTATCCTCCAAGAATGTCCCTGAAATACACAATCCTCCTGTTATGAGTCAATTTACCCAACCAATCTCCTCTTTCCTGGTCGTATTCAATGTCACTGATACTCGATCCCAGTCTCTCCGAAGGATTAATGACTGTCACCGACCCAAACCGGGCTTTAATTCCGCTATTCATCGAAATGAAAATCGGAGAAACCATCAATATAAAAACAGTCAGTGACAGTATGTAAATTAACTTTTTTGTCCATAGGTCTTTGAATTTTACTGCCGTAAGAACTAACATCATCAAAGGCGAAATCAGCCTGGCGCTATGATATGCATACATAGATAAGGCGAAAAAAATAAAAGACGTCACCAGGAATAAATTTCTTCTTAATCCCTTAAAAAACAGAAAGAGCGCGGAAACAAAAAAGAAGAGGGAAAGGTTGGCCTCAAACGCGATTCTGGAAAACTGGATATGCCAGGGAGATATTGCAAAGAAAACTAAAAATAGAAGATAAAAAATAAAAGATTTTTTGGGAAATAGTTCTTTAACTAAGAAATAGCCCATTATCACAGTTAGCGTTCCGAAGAATGCAGATATAAAGCGGGTTGAAAATTCGTTTAACCCGAAAATTGATACCGGGATGACAGTCAAATAAGTATACAGAGGCGGTTTATAATCGTTGAAAGAACGGATGGACAAAGGCATAAACGTTCCGTATTCATCGCGGCCGGTTTTCAAAATTGAATAGGCATTATAACCAAGAGAGGCTTCATCCCAATCCAGAGACGAAGGCATAGTACCCAAAAAAGCGAAACGGAGAATGAACGCTAAGATAAATACGGATAAGCAAATCAATTTAATTTTCATGTTTTTCCGCTATCAGAAATACCTCCTCATTTTTCAAATTGGTAATCCTCTCAATAATTGCGTATCCCGCAGGTAAGTTGCCCGGTGTAGTAACCATCAGTATGTTTCCACGCGCCTCTTTGAGCTTATCCATCCCGAAAAAGATTTTACCAAGAGCCGCTACCTTCCAAAAACCGAACCAGTCACGAGAAGCCTGTCTTATACGTAAAAACTCAGCAGGCGTCAATTTGTCATATAAAGCAAAAAAAATATATGGCCTTCCTAATCCATCTGTCACAAAAACGTAATCGTAATCATCCTTTACCTTAGTTACATACTCGACCATCTGTTTGGAACCGTACTGCCACTCCCCGCTAAAGTCCCGCGGATAATGGATATAATAATTGTGAAGATAGTAGTAGATATTAACAGATAACAATAAACAGATAACAGCCGCTATAGTCTTTTTGAATCCACCTGGAAGGAGTCCATTCGGCCACCTTCCAGGTGTTGCGAAGCGACTCCTGGAAGGTGTATTTCTAGAAAAACTGTACCTCCGCCAAAGAATTAGCTGATACAAACCATAAGCAATAATAATTTGATATGTTGGTAAAATGGAAACGATTCTTAAGGCATGAGGGGTTTCTTTAGCCATTCCTGCGGGAATCGGAACAATCAACATCCATACAGCTATCAATAATGCAATCTTATGTCTTTTTTTAACGAGGAAAAAAATTCCGAGAAGTAAAAATGGCAATTCGACAAAATACAACTCTCCCATATCCTGCACTGACAATCTGGGGTTAACGTCGCCGGATGTTATAAGAAACCGTCCGCTAAAGTTATCAAAATAATGCTTCAAAAACTCGCCTGCGTAAACAAGCCTTCTATTGTGCAGTAATTTTGCAAAAAGGGTCCCGCCGTCATACTCTATCCTCTGGTTTGAAAGCCTCAAGGGTTCAAGATTATTGAATATGGAAACCTCCTGAAAGCGAAGGCGGCTTTCAGGACTCATGAGGTAGCCGATGCTTGGAAGAAGCAGAAGAATTGACAAAATAACTGAGGTTAAAATCCATTTATAATTTTTCAGGCTGTCTCTCCAATAAATTATCAAAAGCGCAAAAATCAACAGGGGCGCGATAATCCTGTTGGCGTTAAATGTATAAAACGAGAGGACAAAAAATACAAACGATAAAATAACCGTCCATTTTTTCCTGATGGATAAGACAAAGAAATAAACCGCAGAGAGATTAAAAGCGGCCGCTAAATTTGCCTCAAACGCTGCCCGGCTTAAGTGAATTGACCATGGAGAAATCGCAAGTAAAAAGCTTGCAAGTAGAGCTATAATTTGTGACTTGAATAATTCCTGAACGAGTAAGTAAGTAACGACTACCATAATTATTCCTGACAATATTGATGGAAATCTTATACTTAGTTCATTCAGATCCAATAGCTTAATGAAAGGTACTGCAGTATATATGTATCCTGAAGGTTTATAGTCTCCGAAAGCAATAAAGCGTGCCAGAGGCAAAAATTCACCGTGCTCATCATATCCGCTTTCGGCAATTGAGTAAGCATTATAACCCAACGATGCCTCATCCCAATACAAAGAAGGCGGTACCTGTGAAATTTTATACAGTCTCAATGTTATCGCCAGTAAAATAACTGCTGCGATTAAAAATTTATACTTCATATCAGCAACTGTCCAAGTTGAACCGGTAACAGTCCTTTTTCAGGGTATCATGAATTACGTAAAGTAGACGTCCGTCATCAGGAGCAACAATTCTATCTTCACCTTCCGGTTCTTCCGGACGGCCGATATACAGACTTTTGGAAGGCATTATCTTACTTTTAAGGCGGTCCTCATCCAGATCCAGAGATCCGAAATAAAGTTTGCCAAACCGGAAAAAGTGTCTGCTATCTGCTAAAACTACAGGGTCGTTAATTACCCGTCTATATTCCAAAGGGTCTACTTTGTTATAAACGGCATATGCAAGAGTAATTCCGCTGTAATAATCGGACAGGAAAATCTGCTCATAACGCGACTCATTCAACTTGACGTAATCAAGCGCTGCTTTATTTTCCCATCCCCACCATGTAGCTGCATACACCGGATATTCACGATAGTAACGGATCAGAACGATAAATATGCTACAGACGTAAGCCAAAGTTAATAGTATTACTCCCAACATTATAAACCTCACGTTATTAACTTTTCTGATCAAACCATTCACACCGTACGCCACAATAAAGAAAGGTACCGGAATCATAGACATACTTCTTAGGGCAAACGGTTTACCTACAAAACTTGCCGGTATAGGAGACAACAGTATCCAAAATATAAAAAATATAGCCACTCTGTTCTTATCTCTAACCAAAATATACAAACCGTAAAGCATGAATGGCAATTCCAGTAAATAGAACATGCCCATATTCCCCAGGAAATAGCGTAAAGAGCTGTCTCCGAAGACATACCAGTAATTAAAAGAAAGCTGTTCCAGATAATTTTGGGTTACCAGTCTTATCCACACAGTTGCCTTGTTATGAAAAATTATTTTCCAGCTTGGAGATAGTTGAGAAGCAAATCTTTCTTTATTGACTGACTCTGAAATAGTTCTATTCATAGCTTCGTTCAGTTTGTTAAACCTGGATAAGCCAGAGTCAAAGATCGCGAATTTCAATAACGGTAAAGATATAAAAAAAAGTATAATTAAGCCTATCCAAAAACTTCTGTTTTTTACGGCTTTCATATACCAAACAAGAAGAGCCAGAAATATTGGAACAAGTATCCTTGGGGTAAAATAGCTGTATAAAGAAAGAGCAAAAAAGATCATACTCAAAATTACTATTCCGAGTCTATTTTTGTTAATAAGGAAAAAATATATTCCTCCAATAAAAAAGAAGAGAGAAAGAGTTGATTCAAAAAAACCGCGACTAAGGTGTACGTGCCATGGTGATACGGCTAGAAGAAAAGAAGACATGAGAGAAACCTTATTATTGAAGAAAATCCTTGCCAGTTTGAAAGTTAATAAAACAGTCATGGTGGAAAAGAGAACGATCGGAAGCCTAATGGTAAAAATTGACAGGTCAAATATCTTGATAAATGGAACCAGAAGGTAAATGGGCAAAGGAGACTTATAATCGTCGAAAGATCTAAACTGTAGCGGGTACGGATTGCCGTATTCATCCTGACCTAGTTTAAGAATATTATAGGCGTTCCAGGCAAAAGCCTGTTCATCTCCGTATAGAGTTTTGGGGAACTGATCAATGTATGCAACCCGAAGAATAAAACCCAAACTGATGATAAGTAATAACAAAATTTTAGTTTTCATTATTTTTTCCTACAAATGAAGTATAGTCGGCAAAATAAAATGCCCTACTTCCATCAGGATAAAAAATCGTTTCTAACGGTTGAATACGGCTTCCGAAATCTGAAGGATTTCCGACAAAAAGAATATCACTTCTCTTGCTCATGTCTCCGGGAAAATCATCAAAAACATACTTATCAAAGCCATTTACCCAGCCGAATCCAAACTCGTTGAGTTGGCTTAGTTTTGCCTGTTTTTGATATTTTTCAGGTGGATATTCTAGGTAAAATAGTGGATAGATATAACCCCAAACATTCCGGCTGAACCAAATTTTATTATAGTTGCTTTCAATTGTTTTTACTTTTGAGAACACCTGATCCATCCCAAAATGCCATTCTTTGGCATATCTTAAAGGCGTATTAACATAGTAAAGATGTAAATAATAGGCAAAATTCATGCTAAAAATTAGTACTATAGCTATAATAAATATTTTCCTTACCTTTATTTCTGATTTTATTACAGAGTAAAATAATCCCAGGGATATTATTTGAGATGTAATCCCGGCTAAAAGAAAACTTCTGCTTGCAGATGGAACAAATCGGGTCAAAGCAGCAGGCATCGGAGCAATCAGAAGCCAGAATAATATTAACCATCTATGGGAGATCTTATCGCTAAATATAAAATATAGACCTAGTGGAAGAAAAGGAGCAAGTGATAATAAAATAATACCGTTTCCAAGAGTCTGGTAAATTTTTACAGGGTCACCCGATAAAAAAAGAAAATCTGAGGAGAAATGATCTAAGTAGTTATCTATAAATTTCTTCGTGTAAACTAAAATCTTATTATGAAATAATGAAGAAAAAGCAAAATCTTTTCTTTTGTCTTCACCTCTTTCTATATTAATATCTTCAATCACTCCGCGGTCCGAGAAAATACTGACAAAACTTGCCCTGTTGAATATACCTTCTTTGGGCGTTGCAAAAAGAAGCGGAGATAAAATGAGAAAGAATAACAGGATGCTTTTGAAAAATTTTCCTTTTATTTCAGCTAAATTCCGTCTGTAAAGAAACACAAGAAGGATTAAAATAAGAGGCGTAACTACTCTTGCATCATTATGGGAAAAAAAGCTAAGAGTAAAAGCAAGTATGGAAATAAAAATATAATTAGTAGACTTCA
>ORMF010537142.1_pt1 | contig 16499 bp, 8 predicted proteins | sample 1779871 | NCBI WGS metagenome assembly ORMF01 (sample SAMEA104232316, study PRJEB22302) | groundwater metagenome | biome: forest; feature: aquifer; material: groundwater | place: USA | collected 2011-08-07 | depth 5.4 m
AGGATGATCACCGACGGGATGGAAATCATCATCGTCGTCGGCTGGAAGCACGTGCTGATCTTGGTGCCCATCCCGGTGAGATACATGTGATGCGCCCAGACGATGAACGAGAGGAAGCCGATGCCCAGCACCGAATACACCATCGACTTGTAGCCCCACAACGGCCGGCGGGTGTTGTTCGCGATGACTTCTGCCACGATGCCCATCGCCGGCAGGATCAGCACGTAAACCTCCGGGTGGCCGAGGACCCAGAACAGATGCTGCCAGAGCAACGGACTCCCGCCGCCACTGATGTCCAGCACGCTGCCGCCGCCGGGGGCCATCAGGCCGGTCGGCAGGAAGAAACTCGTGTGCGCAACTTTGTCCATCAACTGCATGACCGCCGCGGCTTCCAGCGGCGGAAACGCCAGGAGCAGCAGAAACGCCGTGACAAACTGCGACCAGACAAAGAAGGGCAGCCGCATCCACGTCATGCCGGGCGCGCGCAATTGGATGATCGTAGCGATGAAGTTCACCGCGCCGAGCAGCGACGACGTGATGAGGAACACCATGCCGATGATCCAGTAAGTCTGGCCGTCGGTGGGGATCACCGTCGCCAGCGGCGAATACGACGTCCACCCTGCCTGCGCCGCGCCGCCTGGGATGAAGAAGCTGACCACCATGATCACGCCGCCCACCACGTAGCATTGGTAGCTGACCATGTTAATGCGCGGGAAAGCCATGTCCGCCGCGCCGATTTGCAGCGGCACGACGAAGTTGCCGAACGCCGCGAACACCAACGGCACGATCGCCAGGAACACCATGATCGTGCCGTGCATCGCACCGAACGTGTTGTAGAGGTTGGCGGTGATCTTGCCGCCGCCTGCCGCGTCGCCAAAAAGAGTCTCCAGCAGCCCACCGACGACCGGGATGGCGCGGTCGGGGTAGGCGATCTGAAAGCGCATCAGGGCCATAAGGGCAAAGCCCACGAGCAGGAAACAAAGCCCGGTCACGCCGTACTGGATGCCGATGACTTTGTGGTCCGAAGAAAAAACGTATTTCTGCCAGAACCCCTGATCGTCATGGTGGACGTCGTGGGCCCCGGCGTGGGGTGTCGCGTGAGTCGTTGGCTGCATGTCAATCAGTTCGTTGTCGGTGGCCGCGCAATGCCCGTGCCGGCTGTTTGGTCGAGGTCAAAATTTTTAGGGGCGAAAGTAAACTGCTCTGCTCGACCAGGGTCAACGGCGGAAATGGTTGTTCGTTCATTTGACTTTATCCATCACCATCAGCCCCAGCAACAGAGGCAGGTAAAGGATCGAAGCCAGGAAAAGCTGGCGCGCGGCGCCGGTGCTCAAGCGCCGCGCGAATTGAATCGCACAGAACAAAAAGCCCACGCCCAAAATCAAAGCGCCAACAAAATAGGCCATGCCCGCCTGGCCAAACAGGAGCGGGCAGAGACTCACCGGCAACAAACCGAGCGCGTAGCTCACCGCCTGCCGGCCCGTGCGCGTGCCCTCGGGATCGAGCACCGGCAACATCGCGAAGCCGGCGCGCGCGTAGTCGTCGCGATAGAGCCAGGCGATGGCCAGAAAGTGCGGCAGTTGCCAGAAAAACTGGATCGCGAACAACGACCAGCCTTCGACGGTGATCTCGCCGCGCGCCGCCGTCCAACCCATCAACGGCGGCAAGGCGCCGGGGATGGCGCCGATGACGGTGTTCAGCGTGATGGTCCGCTTGAGCGGAGTGTAGATGACCACGTAGCTAACTAACGTGATCGCCCCCAGCACGCTGGTCAGCAGGTTCACCGTCCACGCGAGATAAACGAGTCCCACGGCGGCACACGCGCCGCCGAACACCAGCACGGTCTCGGGTTGCAGCCGGCCAGAGGGAAGCGGGCGGTCTTCCGTGCGCCGCATCTTGGCGTCGAGGTCGCGCTCCAGGAGTTGATTCAAAGCCGCCGCGCCGCTCGCCACCAGCGCCGTGCCGAACAGCGCATGAAGCATCAGCCCGTAATCCATCGCCCCGCGCCAGCCGACGTAAAATCCCACCGCAGTCGTCAACAGCACCAGCGCCGTGAGCCGGACCTTGACCAACTCGGCAAGGACCGCAACGGCGCTTTTCTCCGCAAGGCGTGCTTCGCTAAGAGAGGAGGAAGAGACTTTCATCCGAGACAGGTCAGGCCGCGCTCATCGCGCCGCGCGCACCGGAGACCGGGGCTGTTTCGACACGCTCGCGCGCGGGCAGCAGGCCCGCAGTCGCCGGTGCTAGCGACCAACGGAACACCAAGATTGTCACCAAGCTGCCCACGGCCAGACAGGCCGCGCCGACCATCACGTGCAGCGTGGCGATGTCGGCGGGCTTGTTCTGGAGGACGGTCAGCGCACCCAGGACAGCTTGCGCGAGGATCAATCCCAACCAGAGCGTTGACAGCTTCGAGCACAGCGATCTCAAGCCGTGTTGTCGCCAACATCGCGCTGCACAAAAACCGACCGCCAAAAGAATCGCCACCGCCAGAAGCCGATGAAGCATGTGCAAGTGGACTTGGAAGGCGGTCACCGGCCCGAAGTCGCGCACGTCCAAGCGGGACTGGTTGACCAGTTCGAGCGAGGCTGCATCAGTTGCCGGCCAAAGTGCGCCGTAGGCCAGCGGGAAATCCGGGATCGCCAGGCCCGCGTGCTGATGGCGCATCGTCGCGCCGAGCACCAACTGCAGGAGGATCAACGCGGAAGCGCTCAAAAAGAGGAGTCGCCAACCTCTCGGCACGCCCGCCGCCCGCTCACCGCCGAGGCCACGCCACCACGGCGAAGTGACCAGCGCGATCACGCAAATCAGAGCGAAGAACAATTGAGCTGCGGTCCCGTGGAGGATGCCGATTTCATTTCTGACGGCGACTACCCGCACACCACCGAGCACGCCCTGCAAGACCACCAGCACCAGCGCAGCCAGGCTCAACTGGCGCAGCCACCGCTCCGCGGGCTGGGACGTGGGCCAGAAGAAACTCACCGCCACCGCCACCGCCCCGGTCACGCAAAGGAACGCGCCGTTGTCCCACTTGCCCCTGCTACTCGCCAGCAATGCCGCTCCGACCAGCGTCACGACGGCCCCACCCCATCGGAGCCACGGCCGGCTTCGCACGCCGTAAAGCCCCAATGCCAGCACGAGCGTGAGCAAGCCAACCAACGAGGCCCAGAGGCGGTGCGTGTGCTCATACAGAATCCCGCCCACCCACTGCGACACCGGAAAGAAGAACATGTTGTAACCATAGCTGTTCGGCCAATCCGGCACCGCCAGCCCCACCCCGTGGCTCGTCACCAAGCCGCCAATGCCCAGCAAAAGCAGCGTCGCCGCCGCCGTGACGACGGCAAGCCGATGCAGCCACGGCGGACTGGTGGTTCGGGTCATTTTCAAAAACTACGCTATGTCCAAAAAACAGACCGCTGCGGCCGTCGGGCCGCAGCGGGTGTATTGAAGCCGGAAGATTTCCGACTGCAAGAACTATTCTCCGGTTTTGACTTCCATCGTGAAGTCCGCGGTGAGGTTGTCGGCGCCGACCGTGACTTGCTTCGTCAGCTTGCCGCCCTTGCGATGGTAGGCCTCGATCTCGTACTTGCCCGCCGGAACGTTCTTGAGCTTGAACGTGCCGTCCTTGCCGGTCGTGGAATGAAACGGGTGGGTGACCACGCCCGCGTACGAAAACATCCACGGATGCACGTCGCACTTGAAGCGCAGGAAAACCTCGGGGTTGTCGAAGGCGAACTCCAGATCCTTGCCGCCCGCCGGCTGGGCGCGATTGGATTCCTTGTTCCCCGACTCCTTCAACGGCGTCGTGTGGACGTTGTGGAGCACTTGATCGGAATTCTTCACGAGCAACTTCTGCTTGGTTTGCAGACCGAACACGTACGGCGTGTACTCGCAACCCTTCTGGTCGAGAATCGCGGGCGCGGCGGGCGCTTCGAAGGTCTTCCCGCTCAGGCCGTCCTTGATGTACACGAACACGTCGGCCAGTTCCCCACCCGAACCGACGACGTAAAACCGCGTTGTGGGTTTCGTCGTGTGCAGCTTGCTGCACTGCGGATCCAGCGGCAATTCCTTCTCGGGCGGCGGGGTGCCTTTGAGCGTGATTTTACCGATGATGTCCGCGGCAAAACCCGCCGACAGCGAAGTCAGCAGGCCGGCCACGATGAGATAGCGCAGGTTCATTTTCATAATCTTCGTCTCGTCAGTTCCAAAAAAAGCGCGGCGAAGCTATCAGCCGGCCGACAGGCGCGCAAGCGATTTACTGCAAGTTTTCACAAGGCGCTCGCTTCGTCCACGTTCGGCAGTTGGACGGGGCTTTGAAAGACGTATTCAGCATCTGGATCACGGGGCGACTTCGATCCGGGCTTCAACCAAGAGATGAGACGCATGCCCGCGGCTTGTGCGGCGACAAGGGGATCGCTGGACATCATCGACCCTCTCACTCCTCCCCATGAACCGTCGCTGACCCAACGCCGTCTTGGACTGCGGCGGCAAGCACGGACGCGCGCCGCCGCTTTGGCGGACTCCAACCACTCCGGCCGAAGCAGCCAAAGCGGCGTCGCACGTCGTGTTTGCCGCCGCAGTCCAAAACGCGCGCGTGCCAAGTGAACGGTTCAGGAGTTCAGAGCACGAATCCCCCCTTTTCGGATTTCGGATTTCAGAAGGGATTTCAAATCGGTTGCCAAGCGCCGCCAGCGCCTGTTACCGTGCTCGCCTCGCCCTGGCTGGCGCTGCGTCGAGCGCGGCGCTTGAGCGGCGGACGCGAGGTGGAAGTTCGGAAGGTCGGCGGGCGACACCTGGTCGGTCGCCCGCTCAGTCCTGACACAAACGACCAAACGCAGCACATGCAGACAGCACCAACGCGAGAGTCACATCGGGTCCCTGAAGCGGAAGCCGAGTTGCAGATGTTCGCGCAGCAGGTCGCGGCGCTTCAAAGCGGCGAGCGCGACCCGGATGACTTCAAACGCTTCCGGCTCGAGAACGGTGTTTATGGCATCCGCGACACGACGGACCAGCACATGATCCGCGTGAAGATTCGCTTCGGCGCGCTCTCCGCCGAACAGCTTGAAGCGCTCGCGGACATTGCCGAGCAATTCACGCCCACGCAGCAGGGACACATCACGACGCGCCAAGACGTGCAATTTCATCACATCGCGCTGGCCGAGGTGCCCACCGTGCTCCGTCGCCTGGCCGACTGCGAGCTGACGACGCGCGAGGCCTGCGGCAACACGGTGCGCAACGTCACTTGCTGCCCCTTCGCCGGTATCGCCTCCGACGAGCCGTTCGACGTCACACCTTACGCCGACGCCGTGAGCAGCTTCTTCCTCCGCAATCCGCTCAATCAAAACCTGCCACGCAAGTTCAAGATTGCCTTCGAGGGCTGCACCACCGACCACGCGAAGGTCGCCATCCACGACCTCGGCATCGTCGCGCAGCTCCGCGATGGCCGGCGCGGCTTTCAACTCTATGTCGCTGGCGGGCTGGGACCGATCCCGCTGAGCGCGCAGTTGCTCGAAGACTTCACGCCGGAGGACCAGCTTTTCCCCAGCATCGAGGCTGGGCTGCGCATCTTCGATCGCCACGGCAATCGCATGGACCGCAATCGCGCCCGGCTCAAATTCGTGCTCAAGGACTGGGGCCTCGAGAAGTTCCGCGAGCTGTGGCTGGCCGAGCGAAAGATCGCCCTGCTCACGCGCTCGGGCCGGAATGACTGGCGCGTGCCAATCACCGAGGAAGGCCCGCCGCCGCCGCCTGACACCGCGCCTCAGCCCGCGCCCCAGACTCCTGCCTACGCCCGCTGGCGCGTCACGAACTGCTTCGCGCAAAAGCAAGCGGGCCATTTCGGCGTGCACGTGCGCTGTCCACTCGGCGACCTCACGCACGGGCAAATGCGCGCCGTGGCTGCGGTGGCACGGCGCTTCTGCGGCGGACGGATGCGCACGACCATCACCCAAAACCTCTTGCTCCGCTGGATGCACGAAAGCGACCTGCCCGCGGTGTATCGCGAGCTGGACGCGGACGGTCTCGCGCTTCACGAGGCCGATCACGTCGCCGACATCACGCGCTGCCCGGGCGCAGACACGTGCCAGCTCGGCATCACGCACTCGCGCGGCCTGGCGGCGGCGCTGGACGAGCTGTTTCAAAACGGCCTCGCCTCCGATCCCGCGCTCCAGCATCTTTCGATCAAGATCAGCGGCTGCCCGAACTCGTGTGGCCAGCATCACCTCGCCGACCTCGGTTTCTACGGCAACGCGCGCACGCTCGATGGCCACCAGGTCGCGCACTACCGTCTGCTGCTCGGCGGCGGCACGACGCTGCGCGAGGCCTCTTTCGGCGAGGCGATCATGGCTGTGCCGGCGAAGCGCGTGCCCGACGCGGTGCGAAAGATCCTCCTGCACTACCGCGACGCGCGCCAGAACAGCGAGTCCTTCCAAGCCTTCGCACAGCGGCTCGGCGCGGAGCACTTCAAGCAGTTCCTCGCCGAATTCGCCGAACTGCCTCGCTACGCCGAACGTCCCGACCTTTACGGCGACCTCGGCTTCGAAGGCGAATTCAAAGTAAAGCTCGGCAAGGGCGAGTGCGCGGCGTGATCTCGTGGCCGCGAACGTGAGTTCGTGGCTCGGGGCTCTGGACTTTTCTCCGCGCCAGTTTGGCCGGCCCGTCCGCGCCTGCTGTCGCTCGCGCTGTGTTCCCGTCTTCCAGTCGTGGGTCGAGCGCCCTTGACGGACTGCGCCACACTTCGCGAAGTGTGGCGCAAGCGGTCTCAAACTTCCTGAGCCCACATGTGTTCCCGTCCTCCGGTCGTGGGGCGAGCGCCCTGGACGGAGTGCGGCACACTTTGCGAAGTGTGACGCAACCGGTCTCAGACTTCCTGAGCCCACAGCGGGCGGGTGGAGACCGCCAGGAATTGGCGGGAAACCCGTTTGGTGTCCAGCCTTCAGGCTGCCCTGCGCCTGGCACGCTGAAGCGTGAACACCGAACGCCTTTCGGTCTCACCATCATTCACGGGATCAGGAAGTCCGGGTCTTCCCTCCTTGCAGCGCGATTGACGGACTCAGGCCGGCTGAAGCTCGTGGTGGACGCCAGGCGCGTTTTGATTCTCGGAATGCGCGCAGCGAGGGCCAGACTCCCGTTTGCCGAAAATTCCAAAGCCTCGGGCCGCGAGGATGAGTTCGTGCCTACATTCGTGGGCGGCGGCCGGCACGCGGGCGGGATGGCAGGAGCAGCCGCGCCCTCACGAACGCCGCCACGACGAGGCCTCAGTCCGTCCGCCGGTAAGTGAACACCGCCGCGCTCGGCTGCTCGGTGAGCGCGACAGGCAGACCTTTCTCCAGCAGTTCCGCGCCCGCGAACTCACGCTTCGTGTCGGGCGTGTCGAGGTTCGTCACGAGGTAGCGCGCCCCGGGTTCGAGACCACTGAGCTTGAACCGCGCGGCTTCGTAAAGGCTCTTCTCGCGGCGGAACACCTGCACGAGGCCGGCGGCCAGGTCGTCGCGATGGAACTGCCAGCCCAGCCACACGTCGACGGCCTGGGAGTAAGGCGTCAGCGGATAGTAGTCGCCGAGGAAGCATGGCTGGAGGGCGCGATACTGCTGGAGCGTCGCCTTGGCTTTTTGAAACGGGAAATCATCCGGCGGCGCTTTGGCCTGCGCGGCGTCGCCGTTGCCAAAGAGGTTGAACGCGACGGTGCTCGAAATCGTGCTGCGCCAGGCGTAATCGCTGTCGCGTCCCGGCGTCACGCCGCCGGTGGAGTTGAGCGGCACCCAGAGGGAAAGGCCGTAGGTGTGGCATTGCTTGGCGGTGAGGTTGCCGGCGAAATCCGTGCGCCAAAACGGCGTGCTGCGCGCGAGCGTCTCCAGGTCAATCCGCCGCCCGCCGCTGGCGCAGTTGTCGATGAGCAGATGCGGATGGCGGCGGAGCAGCTCGTCCCAAAAAGCGTAGAGGCCCTCGACCCAGCGGATCTCGGTGAGGCCCTGGCGGTCGGGCGCATCGGCGGCACGCCAGAATTCCAGCGGCGCGATGTTCGCGTCGTGCCGGTAACAATCGAGGCCGAACTCGGTGATGCGGGCAGAGATGAAATCCGTCAGGAACTGGCGCGCTTCCGGGATGGCGAGGTTGAAGAGCCGGTCGTTTTCCTTGATCTGGTTGCGCAGGCTTTCGGACTTCACCCAGTCGGGGAACGTCTGTTTTTCCCAGCGATACACGCGCCGCTCGACGGGCAACGTGAGCAGCCAGCGACTCAGTTCACGGTCCCACGGCGTGCCCTCGCACACGCGCTCCGGCTCGAACCACAGCAGCAGCTTGCGCCCGGCGCGGTGCAGCGCGTCGCTGATGGGCTTGAAGCCGTCGGGGTAAAGGGCCTGCTTCACGCGCCAGTCGCCGGGATTCAAAAACCACGGGCCATCGCCGAACCACTCCGCGTCAATCCAGTAAAACTCGACCGGCAAGTCGTGCTGGGCGATGGCCTGGATGTTCGCCAGATGGTCCGCCGCGCGTGTGCCGCCCCAGTTGCCGTTGAAGACGGGCAGCGCGAACGGCTCCGCCCCGTAGGCGATTTCCCCAGAGGCCAGGGCCGGGAGGCCACGCGCCGGAGGCGGCTGACCGTTCACCTTGGGCCGGTGGTGTGCGAGCACGAAGCGGCGCCACAAGTTCTGTCCGCGAATCCAGTCGCCTTCGTAAAACAGCAGCGCCACCCGCGGGCTGCGGATTTCCTCGCCGGGATGGAGCTTCAGGTGCGTCAAGGCCATGCCGGCCCGGAGGCGCGTGCGCTGGGATTCGGATTGCGTGAACTCCGCCGCCCACTCGCCCGACCAACCAAGCCCGACGATCACGCCGCCGCGCGACGGTGTCTCCACGTTGAAGAACGGCAGAAAGTCGCTCGAGGAGCGCCCGCCGCCGGCTTGCAGATGCACACGCGCGCCAGGCTTCAGCGGCTCTGTCAGCGGCTGGAAATCGTCCATCGAGCACACCGCGCCCCTGGCGTAGTGCAACACGCGGTCACCCGCCGGCGCGTCCAAGTCCAGGTCCAGCGCGCGGATGTCCGAGAGGATGGGCGTGTCGTTGGTGCCCGTATTTTTGATGTAGAGCGTCCATTCCACCGTGGGGAAGTCCCGGTGCTCGACGGCCATCAAGCGCACGGCCAGGCCGGTTTTTGGATCCGTGCAGACGAGCGTGCGCTCGGTCCGGTTCGAGTCGATTACCCGCGAGGCGCGGCTGGAGTCCCAGCCCTTGAGCAAGTCGGTCGAGGCCACGCCCGCGTAGTTGAACGAGAACGGCGGAGCTGACCGGCCCTCGAACCGTGCGACGGTCCAGTCGCGACGCAGGGTCAGTTCGTTCGATGAGGCGGGGCCGCCTTGAACACGGATGGAGAGGAGCAGCAGCGGTGCCGCCAACCAGACTGCGCCCAACTTCAAGATCGCGTTCGATTTCAAGCTCACTTCAAGACTCCGGTGGTGGGCTGACTTCAATCCGGCGACTTGTTCCCCGGTCGATCGGCGGCGCGATATTCCACGAGGACCGGCGCCGCCCACGCGGTTTCCCCCGCCGTCAGCAAGTGGATCAAGACGGTGACGGTGGCAACCGTCCGCAAGGGCGAGATCTCGGTCATAGTCAGCGCGATTGATGCGTCGTGATTGAGAGTGTTTCTGATTCCACCAGGGATTGCGAATCGCTTTTTGCTCTTCCATTTCTTCCGCTGCGCGCCGCCCCGGTTTGGTGTCCACGCTTTAGCGTGCGGGTTTGAAGCTGCGCCCAGACCCAACCGGCTGAAGCCGGGACAGCAAACTTGAGGACACCGAACGCCGGGCCGCCCCGGTTTGGCTTTAGCGTGTCCCCGCAGCGCACCCGAACACCCTAAAGGGTGGACACCAAACGACACCAATCCCAAAGGGGTGGACAACGAACAGGCGAAGGCGCACGCTGAAGCGTGGACACCGAACCTTATGAGCCGCCCCGCCTACCTCTGGCGCAAGCTGACACCGAAACAGCGCGATGAACTCATGGCCTGGCGCAAACAGCAGGGTTTGCCGTGGCATCGCCCGCCGCACCGCGCCAGCGAGAAGACGCACTACCACGTCACCGCCGCGTGTTTCGAGCACGCGCCGTTCATCGGTCACAGCCGCGAACGGATGGAGTCGTTCTGCGGCACGTTGCTGGGAGTTTTCAGAAGTCGGAACGCGCTCCTCCACGCCTGGTGCGTGCTGCCGAATCATTATCACGCGCTGATCGAAACCACGGAGATTCTTGCAGTGCTGGCCGACTTGGGCCGGATGCACGGGCGGCTTTCCTTCGTGTGGAACGGCGAGGAGAACACACGTGGGTGTCAGGTCTGGTGCGGCGCGGCGGAGCGTTACATGCGCAACGACGCGCACATCTGGGCGACGATGAATTACGTCCACAACAACCCGGTGCATCACCGCTATGTCGAGCACTGGCAGGACTGGCCGTTTTCCAGCGCGGCGGAATATCTGGCGGCGGTGGGGCGGGAGGAAGCGGCGCGGCTTTGGAGGGAATTTCCGGTGCTCGATTACGGGAAGGGCTGGGATGACGCGGAACTGTGAGCCGGACACGCTAAAGCGTGGACACCGAACTCGGACACGCTAAAGCGTGAACACCCAACAGTTTGGTGTCCCGGCTTCAGCCGGTTCGGGCGCTCGGACACCCTGAAGGGTGGACACCCAACTGTTTTGCGCCGGGCTGTGTAAAAGTCGCGCCACTTGCGCGGAAGTGGAGTGAGTTTTGCACATCCTTTCGGGAGGACAAACAGCACTCATCCAGAACAAGTCAAAGCCCTGGCGCGGGCGGTAGCGGCGGAAGTAGAGCGATAGCGATCTCATCGGCTATTGCTGACGGGAGAATCACTGGGTTCCCGTCTCAGGAGAGCGGTCGCGTTCGGCCCCTCGCCTTCGCACACGACGCGGAAGCCGACATCGAAGATCCGCTGCCACGGCCAATAGCCGGTGCGACAGCCCGATCGGGCCAGGTCGGCGCGGTCGAACCACGAGCCGCCACGAACCGCTTTGCGCGTGGCCGCCGCGGCGTGGCCCGGATCGTCGGGACGGAACGGATACGGCAGATAGGCGCTGAGGGTCCATTCAGCGACGTTGCCGTGCATGTCGTGCAGACCCCACGCGTTCGGACGGAACGAGCCGACCTCGGCCGAGACGGCACTCCGATCATCCACCGGATCGACCGCGTAGAAGGGGCGAACCCGTTCCGTCCTGGAAAACGGCACCTGCGTCCGTGCCCACGCCTGGCCGCTCAGAAGCGAAGCATCGGCCAGGTTCGCGAAGGCGGCGGAGTCGGCGCCGGCCGGACCGAAGCTGAAGGCCGTGTCGGTGCCCGCGCGACACGCCCACTCCCATTGTGCTTCAGTCGGCAAGGCAAACTTCCGGCCTGTCTTCTGCGACAGCCAGCGGCAGAAGGCGTCCGCTTCCTCCCACGAGACGCGGCAGACGGGCTGGCGCGATCCGTGGAGGCTCACGTAATCTTCCCACGTCCACTTCAACCACAGCATGGGCTCGTTCCCGCTCCGGTGCGAGGCGTCGAAGCGCGCGTATTGCTCGTTGTTCACTTCGAATTTGCCGATCCAGAACGGCTGGCTGACTTTTGCCGCGCTGGACGGCGTTTCATCGGCGTAGCCCGCCGCGCCGCCCATGAGGAATTCGCCCGCCGGAATCCACACCAGGCGCAGCGTGACGCCAGCCCCCAGATCAACCTCCGTTTCAGTTCGGGCGCCGACGCCAGCCTGCCGCCGTCGGGCTTCGTCGGCGTTGAAAGGCCAGCCGGCTGGGCGCGGGGCCTCGTTCACGGCGGCCAGGGGCGGCGGCGGCACGGGCGTGACCGGCTCGCGCTGCAAGTCGGGCACGGCTTCGGGATCTTCCTCCAGTCCGCCGTAACGGCGGCGGGACTCGATGCGGCGGTCGCGGCATTGGCTGACGAGGGCGTTGCCTTGCACGCCGGGGACTTCCAGCCAGGTGCCGTAGGCCGGCGCATTCATGTCGATCCAGGTCACCAAGCGGTCCCAAGCCTCTTCGTCCAAGCGCACGTTCTGGTGCCCCTTCCGAAGCATCCGGACCAGCGGGCTGACATCGGCATGGTAATCGGCCACGGGCAGGACGCGCGGATCGCCCTCCAGCCCGGGGCTGCGCACGAAGCGGCGCAGCGCATAATACGACGGCGGGAAAGGCGCGTCCGAGAGCGGCAGTTTCTGCGGCTTGGCGCGGCGCAAGTCGGATGGCGTTTTGCCGTCGGCTTGCTGTTGGCCGTCGTGGCACCCGACGCAATACTTATCCAGCACCGGCTGGACTTCGCGGTCCCAACTGAAGCCGCGCACCGGGCCGTGCCACGGCTGGATGGGTGCCGGTTTGCCCGCCAACGCGCGGAGGTGCCGCTCGCGCGGCGCGTCGTTGACCTTCTCGTGGCAACCGACGCAGCCGACCGACTCGCCCGGCATCGCCGTGAACCAACTGCGCATCAGTTGCAGCGCCTTGCCCTCCGCGTCCAAGGGCTGCAGCGCGATGGGCGTGTTGGCCGGCACGACGAAGTAGGCCGAACCGTCTTCGGCCACAGGCACGGTGCCCAGGACCCGCCGGGCATCCCAGGGACCGTCCATGCCGAGGTAATCCTCGATGCCCGACGTGCCGAAATAATTGAAGTGGTAGGTGAACAGCCGGAGCTTCCGGACCACACCGCGCGGAAGACCTTTGAGGCCCTCGCCCGCGTAGATGTCGCTCAGATAAACGGTCGCTTCCCGGGAGTCGGGGATGGTCCGATCTGGAATGACCGGCGGGCGCGGCGTCTTGCGCAGCGGGATGGGCTCGAACAACAGCCAGCCTTCCTCCTCGTGCAGCAAGACCAGGTTGTCGAACACGTCCGCCAGATAAACGCCCCACCGCGCCTGGCGGGTGGGCTGGCACGACACCAGGAAATACTTTTCGCTGAGCGGCCAGGGGTGCAGAAACTTCGGCCAGGAGTCATCCACCAGGTTGTCGCGCAGGATCGCCTCCACTTTCTTGCCCCAGCCGGGAATGCGCTGCACGGCGCCTTCGGCCTGCTGCCGTCCCTGGGCGACGTCGAACAGCACGAGTTCGCCGGCGCGCGGTGTGCCGTGATGGCCGGTGATGATGCCCACGAACTTCGTTGGATGATCGGGCACCGGCTTCGCGTAGAAGATGCGATTCGGCCAGAAACTGCTGCTGCCGTAATACGCCCGCTGCCCGGTGCCGTCGGGATTCATCGTGAAGAGCCGCGCGCTGAACGCGTGGGCGATGTCCGTGTATTCCCAGCGCGTGTAGAGCACGCGCCCGTCGCTCATCAGCGTCGGATAAAAGTTGTGGTCCTGATCGAAGCAGAGCCGCCGGACCCCCGAGCCGTCGCGGTTCATCACGCACAGATTGGCGACCTCGTCGTAGCGGCGTTCGCAGGGCACCGACTGGAAACACGCCGACGAGCCAAACAGAATCCGGTCGTCGGCCAGGTAGCACGCGTCGTAGTTGTCAATGTCGTCTTCCTCCCCGCGCGTGACCTGGCGCCGCCGCTGGCCGTCGGTCCCGACCTCGAAAATCTGGAACCGGTCATGGCTGCCGATCGAAGAGAACAGCAAGCGGTCGGCCTCGAAGTGCAGCTTGAGATCGCCGACGAACACGGGCTTCGGGGGACGAAACAGCGTGGTCAAGCGGTCACCTGTGCGAAGCGGCGCTAGCAGGGCGATCTCGTCCTGGGGGGGCCCCTGCCGCAGCACGCCGTTGCCCTGGTAATTCAAGGGCAAGCCATTGAGGAGTGCCGGACCGCTGGCAAAAGGCGGCACGGTGAAGCGGGGCGCAGGGTGGTAGGCGCGCGCGTCTTTCCGCTTCACCAGCACCAGTTGCTCGAAGTCCAGGAGCGGATTGGCCAGCAGCGCTTCCGTGCGCAGGGCCTCGAACTGCTGGGCGGCGGCGAGGAGGCGCTCCGGGTTGCCGTCTAGGCCGCTGGGCCCGCGCGCCTCGGCGAAAGTCTTTTGCAGCGCTGATAGGCGTTCGAGATACTCCGGCCCCCGGGCATAGCGAGGGCCGTAAGTCCGGCACAGATCTTCCACGGCCAGCCGCAAGGATCGAATGTTCGCGTCGTTCAAGCGGGCCAGCGCCTGTTCCGCCTTGCGGGCACGCAGCCGGCCCTCGTCTTGGAGCACCTGGCAACTGGCGAACGAAACGGTGCAGAAATCATCACCGGGGCCGCCTGCCCCGCCCACCAGCGCCGGATAGCCCGTCACCTCGTCCTCGCCGCGCTGCCACGTCACCATCCACTCCGCTGGTTCCGGATCGCCGTCGGGCCACGCCTTGCCGTTCAAGGCGCCCGCAGTCTTGCCCAGCTTCATCCAGAACCAGGCCCCCACTCGATACGGGAACTTCACGCCGGGCCCCCAGGTCACGTAGTCATGCACGAACTCCAGTTTGCCTTGATGAAACACCAGATTGAAACCGTGGCCAGTCGCCGGGTCGGAGCAGACACTGATCCCGGCTCGGGCGGACTCGCCATCCTTCCACGAGTCCAATCGCAGTTTGGCCACCACCACGACTTCGCTGGAGAGCTCTTCCTGGTCGCCGGTGACAAGGATCGCCTTGGTGGGATCAGCGGGCTTGGGTTGCGTCTGCTTGAGGCAACCCGCCTCCACTTTCCACTGGCCGCCGATCATCCTCCACTCCTTGACGAGAGCAGTATTGAAGTCGCAGGCGAAGACCGCTGTCGTGTCTGCAGCCGCCAGAGGCAGGCCGGACAGAACCAGAGCCAGCGCCGGAATAGCTACCAAGATGGTTTTCATGTGTGTGCGGTTTGAGTTGCGTGTCAGTGCGAGGCAGCGACGAACGCGGAGAGCCCTGTAGCGGCGTCTCGTAAGAGCGCCGCCACCTTTGGCCGAAGTGAGTTTGCGGCGCTCTGACGAGACGCCGCTACAGGGAGAGATTCCACGGCAGGCGAAGCGCCGTGTTGGGTGCCCCGGAACCGCCTGGGAGCGCCGGCGTCTCGCCGGGGCCTTCCTCTCGCCACCGCCGCCGGCGAGACGCCGGCGCTCCCAGGTTCACGGCCAGAGTTCATGAGCGAATGAAAAGTTCCCGGTTGCCCAACACCACGCGCACGAGGACCGCCGCGTATTCGCAGTATTTCTGCGAGCCGTCGGCCGAGACAGAGCCGTCGGGCTTGAGGTGATACCGCTCGCGCCAGAAGCCGTCCTGCGCGGCCCGGCACACCTTGCGCACAGAATCCACGAGGCGAGCGCGGGCCTTCATCCGCTGGCAGGCCACAGCTTCGAGATACCAGACGCGCCCCATCGCGGCCACGTCGTTGAGCGCGTCGGCGGGGCAATCCGGCGACCGACGCGATTCCCAGTCCGCGTAGGCGAAGGGCTTGGTGACAATCTGCGTCGGCATGTCGCCAGCCCAGAACGCCGGCTCGTTCATCAGACGCGGCCAGAGGCGTCTGACCCGCCGATCGTCCGCGAGGCCGAACGCGACCACCGCCCAGTTCACGTCGGACAGACCGTGGGCGTCCACCAAGCCGTGCTCCGGGTGGACATACTCGCCGAAATGGTCCTCGCGCCAGAACGCGTCCACGAACGCCTGCGCCAGCTTGTTCGCGTGGCCCGACCACTCGGCTTTCTTGGCAGTCTGTCCGGCCGCGCGGAACAGTCTCGCCAGTTGGCGAAAGGCCTGAACCGCGTAACACTGGGTGACGCCATCGCAGCCTTCCCGCGGCGGCGCTTCGATGTAGAAGCCCGCGCCGCCGATCAGCCCGCGGTCGTTGCGCAGGGTCAGCAGGAACCTCGCGGCGGCTTCCACGGAGCCGAGCCGCTCCCTCAACCACGACCGCGAGCCGGTGGCATTGAAGATCTCCGCGGCCGTCAGCAGGTAACAGATCGGACCGAGCGTGCTGAGCGGAAAGCCTTTCGTCTGCCAATGCTCGAACAGGCCGATCCATTGCCGCGTCGCCTGGCTGGACGCGGGCAGGCCGTCGCGCCGTGGCGGTTTGTAGGTGAACACGTCGTCCGGATGTTTCAGGCCGCGCAGGCAACCGCCGGGGCGGGTGTTGCCGTTGAAGATCGCGAACGGGATGTTGCCGTCCTTCCGCTGCGAAGCGCGCACGAACTCGAAGTAATCCAGGACCAGCCGCGTGCGTCCGAGTTGCAGGTAGGGACCGATCATCTGCCACGAATCCAAGCCGGGCCAAGTCGTGTCACTGCCGTAGCCGCCGCCGTCGGCGTTGATCGTGAAGTGGCCCGGATAGGCTCGTTCGGTGGCGGCGGGAGTGAGGTTCTTGAACACGGCCGCCTCGACGCCCGCGCGGATTTCCGGATCGGCGATGCGGCGAATCCAGTCCGTCTCGCCGGCAGGCGCGTTGGCCGCGCGCAGCCAGGAAGGCATCAATCCCAATCCGCCGGCCGAGGCCAGCCCAAGCCCGGTGACGCCACATTGGCTGAGGAAGCGACGGCGTGAGACCATCGGTGTAGCGGCGTCTCGTGAGAGCGCCGCCAC
>ORMF012306871.1_pt1 | contig 16497 bp, 13 predicted proteins | sample 1779871 | NCBI WGS metagenome assembly ORMF01 (sample SAMEA104232316, study PRJEB22302) | groundwater metagenome | biome: forest; feature: aquifer; material: groundwater | place: USA | collected 2011-08-07 | depth 5.4 m
ATATTGGGAAGGCTGGCGCAAGCCGGCTATGGCGATAAATGGACGTCGTAATAAGCCTTTCGGACCCGGGGGCAGTACCCGGCGGCTCCACCCAAGCCCAAGCCCGCGCGTGGGTTTCGGCGGGGCCGAACTAGGATCGACGAGGGTGTAAAGGGCGCGCTTTTGCTCGGCATGGTTCCGCCGTTATCGGGCCAAAGCACTAGTTGCAAACGACAACTATGCTCCGGTTGCTCAAGCCGCGTAAGCGGTTTGAAAAACCAAGTCTGAAGCCCTAGCGGGTTAAGCTCCGTTAGGCGGGGTTCGGAGGCACCTGGCAACAGAAGCCTCCACTTCTCTTCCCCTCCCTGCATTTTCTTTCTTCTTCCTGCACTTTGTTGCCTCGCCTCATTCACCTGAGGCCAAGCGCCGCAGCCTCCCTCTCCCAACGGCTGATTGCCTCGCCCGCTTGCGGTGCCGATAATCGCCGCACAACAACCAACAGTGCTGCCCCATCGAAGGGCCGGCATGGGAGGAAAGCTAATGTCCCGAACAACTCTTTATGCATTCATGGTCGCCGTTGGCGCGGCTTTCAGTTCACCGGCCGCGGCGCAAACCGCTCAGGTCGCGCTGGGCGATACCGTTTCCGTCGAAACGCTCGCCATGGTCATCGCGCTCGAGCGCGCCAAGGAAAAAGGCGTCGACGTCAAGGTCACGTCCTTCGCCAAGGAAGACCTCGCGATCCAGGCCGTGATCAGCGGCCAGGCCGAGATCGGCATCGCCACGCCCTATGCGGTGATGCAGAAGTCGAAAGGCACGGTGAAGAACCTCGTCTCCCTCACCCGCCTCGTATTCTTCCCGATCGTCGAGAAGGCAAGCTACAAGTCCTGGAAAGACCTGAACGGCCAGCCGTTCACCTTCCATGCCCGCGGCAGCGGCACGGAAGCCATCGGCAACATCATGGCAAAGCGCCAGGGCATCCAGTTCGGCCAGCGCAATTACATCGCCGGTTCGGATAACCGCATCGTCGCCCTGATGAACGGCCAGATCAAAGCCACCATCCTCGACCTCGCCAACACCAACATCCTCATGGCCAAGGCCGGCGACCGCTTCGCCACCCTGCCCGGCGTGGATAATCCGGCCAGCGACGAAATCCTTTTCGCCCGCAACGACTGGATGGCAAAGAACCCGCAGAAGGTCGACATCATCGTCGAGGAGTTCGTGAAGCTCTGGGGCGAGATGGCCAAGAACCCCGGCATCATCGAGCAGGAACGCGCCAAGCGCGGACTCTTGAAGGATCTGCCGAAGGAAGTCGTCGAGAAGACCACCAAGTTCTATACCGACGGCATCAAGGCGGGCCTCTACAAGGTAGGCGGCGGCGACGCAGCGAAAGCCGACTTCGAATTCTATCTCGAAGCCGGCCAGCTGCAGGGCACGCTCGACTCCTTGAAGGTCGAGGACTTCTGGAATCTCGCACCTTACGACAAGGCTGCCAAGAAGTTCGGATCGTAACTGCCGCGTTGTAGCCGCTCCCCTCGCTGGGGAGAGAGCCTAGGAATGAGGCCGATGAAATACTCGGCCTCATTTCATTCCATTGCAGAAATGAGAGACCAGCTTGTCGCGCTTTGACTACCGTTCCGCCAGTCTAAGGCTGGCCTCCGTCGCCATCGTGCTGGGCGGGTGGGAATATGCCGGACGACTCCCCGTGAGCGAGGCTTTCCCGTCGTTGTCGGCCACCCTTGCCGCCGCCTGGGAGATGGTGCGTAACGGATCGATGATCCAAGCCATCGGCATCACCATCGTGCCGATGATCATCGGTGTGACCATCTCGGCCCTGGCCGGTGTGCTGCTCGGGCTTGCCACCGGATTGAGCCGGCGTGTGGAATGGCTGGGCATCCCGCTGTTCCTGGTGTTGCAGGCAGCGCCGCTCGCGGCGCTCATCCCGATGCTCGTGCTGGCCTATGGCGTCGGTCTTACCACCAAGGTGCTGGTGGTCTGCATCATGGCCATACCGGTGATCGTGCTGAATTCCTACAAGGCCGTGCGGCACACGCCGGCGTCGCTCCTTGAGATGAGCCATTCCTTCCTCGGCTCGCGCCGGCAGACCATCTTCAAGGTCATTCTGCCGGCCGCCAGCCCCGTGATCTTCGCCGGATTGCGGCTTGGCCCGGCCGCGGGATTCGTCGGCGCCATTCTCGCCGAACTGCTCATCAGTCCCACGGGGATTGGCGACCTCATCACCTATCATCAGTCCATCGCCGAATATCCTGAGATGTATGCGGCCATCGTGGCCGTCATCCTGCTTTCGGCGCTGTTCCTGGAACTTCTCGACCGGCTGGAAGTGACATTGTTCCGGCCTGAAAGGCGGGCCGTGTGACGACAGTAGCAACAAAAGAAACTTCCTCGAAAACCGCACCGGCTGCCGTGAGCGTACGCGGCATTTCCATGATCTATCCAGGTCCGGTGAAAGCCCTGGAGGGCATCAATCATGACTTCCAGCCCGGGCAATTGACGAGCCTCCTGGGGCCGTCCGGTTGCGGCAAGACGACCCTGCTCAAGATCATCGCCGGGCTTATCAAGCCGGTGAGCGGAGAAGTGTTCGTCAACGGCCGCAAGGTCGAGGGGCCGGGTCCCGAGCGCGCCTTCGTGTTCCAGGATTTCGCGCTGCTGCCGTGGGCGAACGTTATCCGCAACGTGGCCTTCGGCCTCGAGTTGCGCGGCGTTCCCGTCGCTGAGCGCGAGGCGGTGGCGGAGAAATATATCCGTGAAGTCGGGCTTGCGGGATTCGAGCGCAAATATCCGCACGAACTCTCGGGCGGCATGCGCCAGCGCGTAGGATTGGCGCGCGCGCTCGCAGTGAGAGCCGATGTGCTGCTGATGGACGAGCCGTTCTCCGCGGTGGACGAGCAGACCCGCCGCAAATTCCAGGAAGACCTGCTGCGGCTCGTGTCCATCGAGCGCCGCACATTCCTTTTCGTCACTCACAGCATCGAGGAAGCGGTGTATCTTTCCGACAGTATCGTGCTGCTGTCGCCGCGCCCCGGCAAAGTCTGGAAGATCATCGAGCCGCGTCTGTCGCGAAAGCTCTCGCCGGATCAGATCCGCCGCGAGCCCGGCTACCTCGATACGGTGGAAACGATCTGGCAGAACCTCAAGGACTACGTCGAGTAAGCGATGGAAATCTTCGGCTACCGCGTTCCGCTCCCGTTGTCGCTGCTGCTCTGGGCGGCGCTGTGGGAAATCGTCGGCCAGGCGCAGGTCACGATCCTGCTGCCGCCGCTTTCCGCCGCCATTCTGCGGCTGTTCGAGATCGTGCCGACGGAAACATTCATCACCGCATTCGGCATCACGGTGCAGGCCTATGTTCTCGGCGTCGGGATTTCCATTCTGGTCGGCGTTCCTCTCGGCGTCATCATGGGCCGCTCGCCGTTCCTCGACCGCCTGATCCTTCCCTGGGTGAGCCTGTTTGTCAGCGCGCCCTTGACCGCCCTCGTTCCGGTCATCATGGCCTTGTTCGGTTTCGGTGAAACAACCATCGTGCTCACGGTGGTGTTGTTCGCCATCTGGATCATCATCCTTGACGCGCGCGCGGGCAGCCGCGGCATCTCGCCGTCATTGATGGAAATGTCGCGCAGCTACGGCGCGACCCGGTGGCAGGCCTTCACAAAGATCTTTCTCTGGGCGGCGCTGCCGGAAATCCTCGCCGGCATACGGCTTGGCCTCGTGCGGGCGGTGAAGGGGGTCATCATCGGGCAATTGATCGTGTCGGTGATCGGGTTCGGCTATTTGTTCGAAATCTATTCTTCGAACTTCCTGATGGAACATATGTGGGCCCTGCTGCTTGTATTATTCTTCTTTGCCTATCTTTTGGACGCCGGAATGGGCGAACTGGAACGGAGAATCGACTACTATTCGGCCGCGCGCGGCTGATCAGCCCCGCCGGGCTGGCATTCGCTTCCGCGCGACACCAGATTATGATCTGACCGTCTCATTCGCGCCGAGCCATGACCACCGATCACATCCGCTACGACATTCTCGCCCAGGAAGCCTTACGCGGCGTCGTGCGCACGGTGCTGGCCGACGCCGCCAAGCGCGGGCTGCTGGGCGACCATCATTTCAAGATCACGTTCGACACCAGGACTCCCGGCGTGCGCCTGTCGCCCCGCATGCGCGAGCAATACCCGGAAGAGATGACCATCGTCCTGCAATTTCAATTCTGGGACCTTACCGTGAGCGACGACGCATTTGAGGTCGGGTTATCGTTCGGTGGCGTTCCGGAGCGCCTGCGGGTGCCGTTTGAGGCGATCAATGGTTTCTTTGACCCGTCGGTGAACTTCGGTCTGCAATTCGCAACCATCGTGGAAGAAGAAATAGACTCCACCGAAGCCGCGGCGCCGCCCTCAAACGACTCTCCTGTCAAACTCGTTGGGCGCGAGCCGGCTTCCAGTGCTGCGGAGAAACCTCCGGCTCCGTCTTCCCCTCCCCCGGAAAGCGGCACTGGCACGGACAAAAAGCCCGACAAGCCGGGCGGGGGCGCAGAAGTCGTGCGGCTGGATCGCTTCCGCAAGAAGTAGCGCATGGCGAAAACACGCATCGAGACGGATTCGTTCGGCCCCATCGAGGTGCCGGCGGACCGTTATTGGGGCGCACAGACGCAGCGTTCGCTGCTGAATTTCCGCATCGGCGAGGAGAGGATGCCGCGGCCGTTGATCCGCGCCTTGGGCATCGTCAAGCGCGCCGCCGCCGAAACCAACCTGGAGCTGAACACCTTGGATGCGCGCCGCGCCAAGGCGATCGTCAAGGCGTCACGGGAGGTAATCGAAGGCACGCTCGACGATCATTTCCCGCTGGTGGTCTGGCAGACCGGCTCCGGCACCCAGACCAACATGAACGTCAACGAGGTGATCGCCAACCGCGCCAATGAAATCCTTGGCGCACCGCTCGGCTCCAAGGAGCCGGTGCATCCCAACGATCACGTCAACATGAGCCAGTCGTCGAACGACGCCTTCCCGACCGCCATGCATATCGCGGCGGCGGAGCAGATCGCCTATGTGCTCGATCCCGCGCTCGCCCACCTGCAAGACGCGCTGCAAAAGAAGGTCAAAGAATTCGCCTCGATCATCAAGATCGGACGTACGCATACGCAAGACGCGACACCGCTGACTTTAGGGCAGGAATTCTCCGGCTATGCCGCTCAGGTGAAGTCCGGCATCATCCGCATGCGACTTGCGCTGAAACAGCTTTACCCACTGGCGCAGGGCGGCACGGCGGTGGGCACCGGCCTGAATGCGAAACCGCAATTTGCCCGGCTCTTCGCCAAGAAGGTGGCCGAGATCACGCGGCTGCCATTTGTTACCGCACCCAACAAGTTCGAGGCGCTGGCATCACACGACGCTTATGTCTTCGCCCATGGCGCGCTCAATTCCGTCGCCACCGGCCTGTTCAAGATCGCAAACGACATCCGCTTCCTGGCGAGCGGACCGCGCTCGGGATTTGGCGAATTGATCTTGCCGGAAAACGAGCCCGGCTCGTCGATCATGCCCGGCAAGGTCAACCCGACTCAATGCGAGGCGATGACCATGGTCTGCACCCAGGTATTCGGTAACCAGACGACGATCACGCTGGCGGGCAGCCAAGGGCATTTCGAGCTCAACACGTTCAAGCCGGTGCTGGCCCACAACATGCTGCAATCGATTCGGCTGGTGGCCGACGCGGCGCGCTCATTCACCGACCATTGCGTCCTCGGCATCGAGGCCAATGAGCCGCGCATCCGCGAATTGATGGAGCGCTCCCTGATGCTGGTGACGGCGCTGGCGCCTGAGATCGGATACGACAAGGCCGCCGAGATCGCGAAGGCGGCGCATGAACGCGGAACGACGCTGCGCGAGGAAGCTGTCCGTCTTGGCTACGTTTCCGCCGAGGAATTCGACCGTCTCGTGCGCCCGGAGAAAATGACACGCCCCGGCTGAGGGGCATCCGTATTCATGCGGATGGCGGGGCCGCACCGGAATACGATGCGAACATCGCCGACATTCACGCGAAACGCCAAATCATTCGCAGCTTACGAAGCGCGAACGCGGCGCTGTTTCCCGGCAATTCTAGTGAACCGGCCGTTTACGGGATGAAATCGCGCGGCATGCCGTAACGTTTCCGGCCTGGATTATGAAAACATTTCTAGAGAATGAACCTAGCCAAGAGCAAGTACTTCCCTGGACCTCGAATTCAATAATTATACTGTCCTAGTAAGAATACCTGAAAGCTCTAAAAAGGTATCCAAACGCGGTATCTTCAACTAACCGTGTATTGCCTCACTCCGAAACAACTGCATTCTGGTACGGTGTTGAGTAATGCTTTTTTCGGCTAGTTTTCGCCACCGTCTCCGCGTCATTGGCGAAGCAAGAATGGCCCTCGCAAGGCCGCGGATCATGCATCCGACTACCGTCGAGACCAGACATGGCTGAAGTCGTCAATCTTCGAACCGCCCGTAAAAGAGCCGAGAAGCGGCAAGCCGAGCAACGCGCCGCCGACAATCGTCTCTCACACGGACGCTCGAAATCCGAACGTGACCTTCAAGCAGCGCGAGCCGACAAAGCCCGCCGGGTTCTGGACCAGCATCGGATCAAAACGGGAGATACCCGATGAAATCACCGGTCGTAAAACGCTCAATCGTTATTGCTGGTCATAAGACCAGCGTCAGTCTCGAAGATGCCTTCTGGAGAGGTCTGAAAGACATTGCGCACGGCCGTAGCATGACTTTGTCCGAGCTCGTGGCATCGATCGATACCGAACGGCGCCACGGCAATCTGTCCTCGGGCATCCGCCTGTTCGTGCTCGATTACTACCGGTCGCAGACCGAAGATTCCCGGAACGACTCGAACGGACGCGCGGACATACTGCCGTTGCGCAGCGCGCCCTCAGTCGTCGCGGCTGGCCGATAGATCCTGCGGCGTGAGCCGGATCGGCGGAGGCGCTGGCTTCGCCTGGCTGGGCCGTGATATTCTCGCTGGTTGGGCCGGAGCCTGCGCGGAAGCAGCCGTGGGCTGCTGATCGGAAATTCGCGGCGTGGCGTGGATCTCGACAGGCGGCGGAAGTGGCGGCGCCTGGTCGCTTTCAGGGACCGGCGAAGATGCGCGCGAATCTTCGGCGGGCCGCCGTGGTTGGGCCTTCTCCTCCAATGCCTCAAGACGCTTCGATTGCAGATCGACCGCGCGTAGCGTGAGCCAAGCGGTAAGCGCGCCCACGTCGACCGTGCGCTTGGGACTGCCGACCGGACCCTTGAGAGAAACGAATACAACCGGACGCTCCGCGACGGCGCTCGATGCTTCGCCACGCGCCGATAACGCCAGGCGCGCGTTGAGATCGCCTTCGATCAGATCGATATTGCCGCTCATGGTCAGGTCGGCGCCATCCGCCTGCGTGACCGTATTGGTCAGCCGCATTTGGCCTCCCGTGACTGTGATCACGCCTTCAGCCGAGGTCACCGCCAGCCGCCCGGCACTCAGCGCGCCGACGACGATTTCGCCGATCTTGGCCGCATCCAAGGCCGCTCCGTGGTTTACCGCCTCCGTGGCGACGTCGAATGCTTTGGCATCCAGGCCCGCGAGCTGTGCCCGCGCGAGTGAAACCATGCCATTACCCGTCAGGGATCCCATCACCGCCATCGGACTTAAGCCCGCGCCTTCCAGGTCGATTTGCAGGGCGAGCCGCCCCACGATGGAAGCCCCAATGCCGGCCGGAAGGAGCACCGCTGCGTCCGCATCGTTCAAGTGGAAGCGCGCGCGCGCCGAGAGCCCTTCGTCATACTTGGAAAAGGTGAGCTGACCCGTAGCCCGGCCGTCCGCCATCGTCCCTTGAACGTCGGTAAACGAGATTTCCGAACGGTTGAAGCTGGCGACGCCCTGGGCCTGGCGGAGCACAACTGTCGGTGTGAAGCTGGCGCGCGCCGCTTTGAATTCGATGCGGCCGTTCACCCCTTCGAACAGACCTTGACCGAAGGGCTCGGTCGACCACGTAGCGCTGCGAGGCGTGGCAGGCATGCCGGCTGCTGCCGCGACCGCGGCCGGCACATCCAGATTGTCGGCTTCGAGGCGGCCATCAATGCGCATCGGCTCAGCGAGAGCTACATTGATGGCGCCACGCACGCTGCTGCCGGCAACCAAGCCGGAGAAATCACGCAATGCGAGAGACTGTCCCGTGATGGTTAAATTGCCATCCAACGTCACGGGCAGCGGATCGCCGGTCTCTGGGCGGGATGAGCGGCGAAGCGGTCTGGCGTCCGCCGCCGCTACGGTGAGGCGCAGATCGGCCTTTGGTTCGCCCAGGCGCAGCGTGCCTTTGGAAGAGGCGTCGAGACCGCCCGCGAGCAAACGCCCGTCCACTTGGAGATCGCCCCCAAGGGGGCCATTGGCCACGATATCGAGCTGGCCGGGCTTACTGGCATCGGCGGTGACGATCTTGCCTAGGCTGAGAAGATCGATGATCGCAGTACCGTTGTCGGCCTCAAACTTCCCTTGCAGCCGCACGTCAGCCGCCGCGAGCGCCTGCAAATCGCCCGCGGCGATCTCGGCCGCGTTGCGCCTTGCTTCCCCAAGCAGGGAAAGGCGAATGGCGCCCGACTGTCCTTCGATGGCGAGCTTGGCCACGGTGGCCGCGCCGGCATCTTCCAGAGTCAGATTGGCGTTCAGGCGCATTCCCGGCAACAGCTCCGCCACGCGGCGGACGGAAACGGCGGCCGCTGGTGCAAATTTGTCAGCGAATGTAGCGACGCCCGAGAGACTGCGCGCATCGAGCCGCACATTCATCGTTCCCTGCGGCGACGGCAGGTGAGTGTCGATATGGCCGCTGGCTTCGAAGCCTGCTCCGCCAAAATCGGCGATGGAAAAGCGGCCAACCCGCAGACCCTTTGCGTCACGGCTGATTTGCGCGTCGATCTGGCGTGCTTCGATGCCTGCAACCGTTGCACGGCCGATAGCGAGCCCGAGTGTCACCTCGCGTGGCGTCTGGAATGCCATGCCTGCCTGCGCCGAATTGGCCAGCGCCAGGAGCGCGTCCACATCGAGTTCGGCAGCCGTGAGATTGGCGTCGAGGCGCGCTGAATGGTCCGCCGATGCCCACGCATAGGCAAGGCGGCCTTCCACGACTTTGCGGTCGATCTCGGCCCTGAACCGCTCGATCGCGATTTTTTCCGCGCCAAGCGTGATCTCTCCGCGACCGCGCAGCGGCTTCATCCGGTTCACCGCCGAATAGGTCGTGCCTTCGAGCCAAGCGACCAGTCCGCTGGGATCGCTGGAATCGACGCTCACCGGCCCGACAAATCCAAGACGCTGGCCTGCCACATCCAGACGGCCGCTCAGAGCAACTTGCGTGAACCCCGGCGCGTTGAATTCAACGCCTTCGAGATTCCAGCCGTCTCCGTCCGCCGTCACGTCGCCGCGAAGCGTGTGGACGGTCGCGCCCGCCAGGGTGAGGAGGTCGATGCTGACGCCCAGCCGAGCTGGCATCCCCGGCCGGAACACGCCGGAAAAGCTGTTGCTCAAGCTTTTGACAGCGGCAAACGGCAGCAGGCGGGTCGCATTGGGCGTCGCGAAGGCCCGGTCGAGATCGACTTGCCGGGCGGAAAGCACGCCGTCGAAGCGCGGCTTGCCGCCGAATTGTATTTCCGCGGTGCCAGTCAGCTTCGCGGCCCGTTCTTCCGGCCCGTACTGAAATTCGATTTCTTCGAGAAGGGCCGACGCCGCTGTCGCTTTCACACGGCTCGCGAGACGCCACGGCTCGCTGGTGAGGGTTTGTCCATCCGCCAGCGCGATACCCGCGGGCCGCGTAAGATTAAGCGCTCCCTCAAAGCGAGGCGCGCCATGCTCGAACGAGAGCGTGCCGTCCGCATCGATGGCCAGGGGCCGGTTCACAGGATCGATATTGAACCGGAGTTTAGTTGCTCCGTCGTCGCCGGTCCGGCCTGTCGCGATCCGGTACGCATAAAGTTCGCCCGCGATCACGAACGCGCCGTCCCCTTTGAAGGGGCCGGCAAGGGAGCGAACGTCGCCATTGAACCAAAGCTTTTCGAGAACCAGCCGCGATCCATTTCTCGCATCCGTCAGAGTGGCGTGGCCATCTTCGACGTTCAGACGCTCGATGGAGAAGGTTTCCGGCTCAAAGCTCGTGGCAAGTCTTGGCAAAGCGAGATGACCCGAGGGGGTCAGTCCGAGCTGGAAATCGGGCCCGGCCAGATGCATCTCACCGGCACGCCATTTGCCGCGCATCAAGGATCCAAGGCTGAATTCGATGGCGAGAGAACGCGCGCGAAGGTGGCTGGGGCTGTCCGGCGGACCGACTTCGATGCCGCGCAAGGTCAGCGAGGGCGTCGGCAGGAGAACCGCATTGATCGGGCCGGTCACGCGGACCGGCACCCCGGCGAGGCGGCTCGCCTCCGCCTCGATGGTCGGCCGAAAGCGCTCCCAATCAATAAGGAACGGCCCCGCCAGCGCCGCAACCAGCGCCAGGATAAAGGCAATCGCTATTCCGAGCAGCGTGGTCTGCACGCGATCTCCGCAGTAAGGCTACCCGGGCAAAGGCAACCCAATTGAAGGCGCATCGGCTTAAGAATACCTAAAGTATACAGGCATTTGGATGGGTGCGCGACGGGTCCCGCTTGCTCAGCGCCCCAAACCCCGGCCATGGTGAATTGCCTGCATTTGACGGCGATTCTATGTCCGGCAGGCCTCAGCCCTGGGCGACGATCTTGTCGGGATTCATGATGTTCAGGGGGTCGAGCGCGCGCTTGACCGCCCGCATGGCATCGAGCGCGGCCGGGCCATGCTCGGCGAGCAAATACTTCATCTTGCCCTGCCCTACGCCATGTTCGCCCGTGCAGGTGCCGTCCATCGCCAGTGCCCGCTCGATCATGCGCTCATGCAGTCCCCTCGCCCGTGCGACTTCGTCCCCATCGGCCATGTCGACAAGCAAGGTCACGTGGAAGTTGCCGTCGCCCACATGGCCGAGGATCGGAGCAACCAGATCGCTTGCCGCAAGGTCGCGCTGGGTTTCCGTGACGCATTCCGCCAGCCGCGAGATCGGCACGCAGACGTCGGTAGCGAAGGCTTGCACACCCGGACGCAACGCGCGGCCGGCCCAATAGGCGTCATGCCGCGCCTGCCACAGCCGGGTGCGTTTTTCCGGCTTGGTCGCCCAATCGAACGGACCGCCGTCGAATTCGCGGGCGATGCCGCCGAACTGCTCCGATTGCTCCTTCACGTTCGGCTCGCTGCCGTGGAACTCCCCGAACAGCATTGGCGTCTCCGCCAGCGTGAGCTTGGAATAAGCGTTGCAGGCTTTGACTTGGAGGGCATCGAGCAGCTCGATGCGCGCGACCGGGATGCCAGCCTGGATCGTGCTGATCGCGGCATTGCAGGCGGCTTCCACCGACGGAAACGGACAGACGCCCGCCGCAATCGCTTCGGGAATGCCGGCGAGCCTGAGCGTGATTTCCGTGATGACGCCGAGCGTGCCTTCCGAGCCGACCAAGAGGCGGGTGAGATCGTAGCCGGCGGAGGATTTTTTCGCGCGCCGCGCGGTGTTGATGATCTCGCCATTCGAGAGCACGACTTTCAGCGCGATGACATTGTCCTTCATCGTGCCGTAACGCACCGCATTGGTGCCGGAGCAGCGCGTCGCCGCCATGCCGCCGATGGATGCGTCCGCGCCCGGATCGATCGGGAAGAAAAGCCCCTGATCGCGCAGATGCTCATTCAACTGCTTGCGCGTGATGCCCGGCTCCACGGTGCAATCGAGATCGCTCGCATGAACGGCGATGACGCGGTTCATGTCGCGGAAGGCGATGCAGATGCCGCCAAACGGCGCGTTGACATGGCCTTCGAGCGACGTGCCGGCGCCGAAGGAGATCACCGGCACGCGATGCGCCGCGCAAAGTTTTACAATTTCCTGCACTTCACCGCCGCTCTGCGGGAAGACCACCGCGTCGGGCGGCTGGTTCTCGATCCACGTCTGGGTATGCGCGTGCTGCTGGCGCACGGCGAGTGAGGTCACGACGCGGTTGCCGTAGTGGCTGGTGAGCGCGCCGATCACGCTCTCGATCGCCTTGGGGTCGCGGCGCGCCTTCGGCGTTTCTTCAAGCAGCGACATGCTTCCGCCTCAAACAACTAATTGCTAGGGGACATTCATAAGGGAATCCGCCAGATTTGGCGAAGGATTTGCTGGACCTGAGGGACGCCGTTAATGCCCGATCGCGCCGACATCGAGCCCGTGTTCTTCGCGCCCTTCGTCTCCTCGGTGATGCAGGTCGAGCCGCAATGGATCGACTACAACGGCCATCTGAACATGGCCTATTACAACGTGTTCTTCGACCGGGCTTTGGATGAAGTGCTCGCCCTGCTCGGCATGAGCGCGGCCTATGTGAAAGAGAAGCGGCTATCGATCTTCACCGCGGAGGTTCATGTTCGTTATCTGCGCGAGGTGAATTTGAAAGACCCGGTGCGGGTCTCGGTGCAACTGCTCGACTACGACAGCAAGCGCCTGCACTGCTTCCAGAAGCTGTGCCACGCGACCGAGGATTGGCTGTCCGCAACATCCGAAGTCATGTCGCTGCATGTGGACCTTGAGGCGAAGAAGACCTCCGCGTTCCCGGACGATGTGGCAGCCCGGCTGGCGAAGATGAAAGCCGCCCATGCGAAGCTGCCGCTGCCGGAAGGCGCCGGGCGGCGGATCGCCATGCCGGGTAAGGCCTGATCCGCCCCTCCCTTTCTGACGCCATCATCGCCATCTTTAATGTGAAGAATCGCACCGCATGCGCTATGCCCGCATGGTCCGGCCTCGTGGCCGAACCCCAGGATAATGATGGCTGAACCCGTAAAACTTCCCCGTGAAAACAACGATTTATCGGCCGCGCCAAAAGCGGGCGGGATTGCCGCGCGCGCCATGCCCGGTGGGCCGGAGGGCCGGGGGAGCTATCTCGCGGACCTCAATCCCGAGCAGCGGGAGGCCGTCGAGACCCTCGACGGGCCGGTGCTGGTGCTGGCGGGGGCTGGGACGGGCAAAACCCGGGTGCTGACCACGCGCATCGCGCACATCCTGGCCACCGGGCGGGCGCGGCCCGCGGAAATTCTCAGCGTCACCTTCACCAACAAGGCGGCGCGCGAGATGAAGCTGCGCGTGGGCCAGATGGTCGGCCAGGTGGTCGAGGGCATGCCGTGGCTCGGCACCTTCCACTCCATCGGTGTGAAGATCCTCCGCCGCCATGCCGAGCTCGTGGGCCTGAAGCCCGACTTCACCATCCTCGACGTGGACGACCAGGTCCGCCTGATGAAGCAGCTTCTGGAAGCGGAGAACATCGACGAGAAGCGCTGGCCCGCGCGGGTACTCGCGCTGCTGATCGACGGCTGGAAGAACCGCGGGCTCACGCCCGATCAGGTGCCCGCGGGCGAGGCCGCGAGTTTTGCAGGCGGCAAGGGCAAGAAACTTTACTCGGCGTACCAGGATCGGCTGAAGGTGCTGAACGCCGCCGACTTCGGCGACCTGCTGCTGGAGAACATTCGCCTGTTCCGCCAGAACCCGGAAGTGCTGCGACAGTATCAGCAGCGATTCAAATATATCCTGGTGGACGAGTATCAGGACACGAACGTCGCGCAGTATCTGTGGTTGAGATTGCTGGGGCAGTCGACCTCCGCTTCCACTTCCGTCATTCGGGGACGCCGCGAAGCGGCGGACCCGGAATCCAGCGACACGGAAGATGCATCTGGATTCCGGGTTCGCGCCGAGGGCGCGCCCCGGAATGACGAGAAAATTGAGCGCGTCCAAAAAAACATCTGCTGCGTGGGTGACGACGACCAATCGATCTACGGCTGGCGCGGGGCGGAGGTGGACAACATCCTGCGCTTCGACCACGACTTCCCCGGCGCGAAAGTCATCCGGCTGGAGCGGAATTACCGCAGCACGGGGCATATCCTGGCCGCGGCCTCGCATTTGATCGCGCATAACCAGGGACGCCTCGGCAAAACGCTGCGCACGGAAGACGTGCTGGGCGAGAAGGTCACCGTCACCGGCGCGTGGGACAGCGAGGAAGAAGCCCGCGCGATCGGCGAGGAGATCGAGCAGCTCCAGCGCGGCGGCCACAAGCTCGACCAAATCGCCATCCTGGGGCGGGCGTCGTTCCAGATGCGCGAGTTCGAGGACCGTTTCGTCACGCTCGGCCTGCCCTATCGCGTGATTGGGGGTCCGCGCTTCTATGAGCGCGCGGAAATCCGCGATGCCCTCGCCTATCTGCGGGTGATCAACTCACCTGCGGATGATCTCGCCTTCGAGCGCATCGTCAATGTGCCGAAGCGCGGGCTGGGGGACGCGACGGTGCAGATGCTGCACGACCATGCGCGGCGGAAACGCATTCCGCTGACGGAGGCGGCGCGAGCCATGGTCGAAACCGATGAGCTGAAGCCGAAGCCGCGCGGCTCGCTGCGCGGCGTGCTGGAATGCTTCGACCGCTGGCGCGCGCAGAAGGACGCCCTGCCCCACACCGAGTTGGCGGAAATCGTGCTCGACGAGAGCGGCTATACCGAGATGTGGCAGAAGGACCGTTCCGCCGACGCCGCCGGCCGTCTGGAGAACCTGAAGGAGCTGGTGCGCTCCATGCAAGAGTTCGAGAACCTGCAAGGTTTCCTCGAACACATCTCGCTGGTAATGGACACCGACAAAGGCGAAGGCGTCGACAGCGTGTCGATCATGACCTTGCACGCGGCGAAGGGCTTGGAATTCGACACGGTGTTCCTGCCGGGCTGGGAGGAAGGCTTGTTCCCGCACCAGCGCGCGCTCGACGATCAGGGCCGCGCCGGGCTGGAGGAGGAACGCCGCCTCGGCCATGTCGGCATCACGCGCGCGCGCAAGCGGGCGAAAATCTATTTCGCCACCAACCGGCGCATGCACGGCACCTGGTCGAGCAACATCCCCTCGCGCTTCCTCGACGAGTTGCCGGAGCAGCATGTGGAAGTGACCGAGAGCAAGGGCGGCTTCGGCATGAGCGGCTATGGCGCTTCGCGCTTCGACGAGATGACGTCCTTCGGCTCGAGCTACGAGACGCCGGGCTGGCAGCGGGCGCAGGCCAACCGCGCGCGCAACGCCCGCTCGGGCGAGAGCCAGCGCGGCGGCTTTGGCGAGGAGGCCGCGCCGTTTCGCCGGGCGCCGCTGACCATCGAAGGGGAACTGGTGGGAAAATCCACCGGCGCGGTGTCGGACTTCGCCAAGGGCGACCGTGTGTTCCACCAGAAATTCGGCAACGGCAATGTGGTGGCCGTGGACGGCAACAAGCTCACCATCGCCTTCGACAAGGCCGGCGAAAAGCGCGTGGTGGATTCATTCGTCGAACGGGTTTGATTTTTCTCCCTTTCCCCGCACGCGGGACAGGGAAGAAGAGCCTCGCGCCGGTGTTCTTGTTATGAGACAAGCCGCGCGCCGAGCCTAAAATCGCCTCAGTCATCTCACTTCGGGAGGACGCCATGAAAATCTTGCTATCGACTGCCGTCGCCATAGCCGCGACACTCTCAGCGGGCGGAATGCGAACAGCGGGCGCGGAAGAATGCACGGGCCCGTTTCGCCAATGCGCGATCAGTGTCGGCGCAAAATGCGAACGCACGCCGCAAGGCACACAAAAAATCGTCTATTACGATTATCCCGGCCGCGTGATGAGTTTTGAAACATGTGTCGGCAGTATCTTTGAGGCGGCGGGCCAGCCAAGCCCCTACAAGCCAGCCCCGGCCGGCGGGCAGAGCCGGCGCGCGACCCTGCCTTTCCCTGACTCGGAGCTCATCTCCCCGCTGGTGGATCGGTAGCATCTTCCCCCGAGACCCCTTCTCGTATAAGTTGCGTGCGTGGGGTCACGTTTCCATAGGGGGGTAACATGAAAACTCAAGCTTTCAGCATGACGGCTCTCGTAGCCGGACGCGCCACGGCGGTGTTCGGCGCCGCATCGTTTGCGGTGGCGATCGCGGCATTTTCAGCAGGCGGAATGCGAACGGCATCGGCGCAACGGGTCGAATGCACAGGTCCGCTGCGCCAATGCGCGATAGATGTCGGCGGATGGTGCGAGCGCGAGCCCGGCGGCAAAATCGTCATGATCTACTACGACCGATCGAGCAATGTGATGCAGTACGAAAAGTGCGTTGGCGCAGTCTTCGAGAAGATGGGCAAGCCGAACCCATACAAGCCGGCGCCCGAGAAACCTGCATCAACGAGATAACGCATCTCCGCTCGCATTTGTGCACAGCCACCGCTGCGCTTTGTTCTTCATGGCTAAGCTCGTCCCGGCCATGACGGAGGAAAGCTAACGCTCCGCTGGCCCTATTCTTTGCGGCGCGGGCGCGCCGTAATCCCTTTTTGCGCCCCCGCAAAAAAGCGAGGGGAGCGGAGCGCCGAGAGGGCGCTTCAAACTTCAAAGAGCCGCGGCCTTGCGACCACGGCGCGCCTTTCCTTTTGGAAAAGGCGCACGCCCTTCGGCGCTCCACTTGCGGTGCTTTCCGGCTG
>ORMF010954172.1_pt1 | contig 16485 bp, 15 predicted proteins | sample 1779871 | NCBI WGS metagenome assembly ORMF01 (sample SAMEA104232316, study PRJEB22302) | groundwater metagenome | biome: forest; feature: aquifer; material: groundwater | place: USA | collected 2011-08-07 | depth 5.4 m
AAAGATTAAAATTCCCACTTACAAAAATCTCTGTAGACCTTATCAATAAACATTTATTTGATGATGCTGAGCTGGATGAGCTTTCAAACATTCTTGGAAAGATAATAAAAGTTTATTTTAGAGCTACTGATGAAATTTTTGAAGATAGAATAGGACAGCTTTCATTTATAATTTTAATTCCTGGAACTTCGGAAAATGATTCTATAATCGTAATTAAAAAACTGAAAGATGTCATATCAAAAAATCAAGATTCTATATTGAACAGGGCAAAGCTTACTTTTAGCACAGAAGGATTGATAAAATAATAAACTTTATGAATTCGAACGTTAAAAAAAGCAAATTAATGTGCCTGCTAATGATAATAATTTCCATTTTTACCATAATTTATGAACTCATAATAACATTGAATTATTTGGGGAATCTTAACATCTTTACTTTTTTATTTTGGCATCTGCTGCTTGTTATTATTTTATTTTTCATATGTTTAGTCTTCTATCGCCTTAAATTTAAAATTAACATTATTTTAATAGTCACTGTTGAAGTTGCTTTTTTGGGGATTTTTGGTGCATTTATTGCAATTATTGCTCTGTTATTATCGTTCAAAGAAAGTTCTTACGTAGAGGAATTTTTGCCTGAACTAAAAAAAGAGATGTTAGATAAAAAAGAGCTGGCTTATACTCATGTTTTGCATTCATCAAATTTGATAGAAAAAGAGATATTCACTGAACCGCTTGGAGATGTAATGAATTATGGTTCAGTTGGAGAGCAGATAACGGTATTAATAAGAATGAATCGTTATTTTAAACCTGAATTTACTAAATTTATCTTAGATGGTCTTAATAGCAGAGAAAACACAATACGTGTTCAATCTGCTGCAATTATAACCGATATCGAACAAAAGACCGTGATTGACCTTAACAAAATTTTATTAATATCTGACTATGATAAAAAAATTGAGATGCTTTTAACTTTTTATGAAAAGTTTTTAAATACAGGTTTTATAAATTATGGCAGAGTAGGTTCTATAACAGAAAAAAAACTTGTTATTTTTAGCGATTATTTCAAAACTCTTGAGAGAGATTTACGCTCAAAAATAATTTATGCTCAACTTTTATATGAGTTCAATGACATTGATAATGCTGAGACAATTTTAAATTCGTCTATATTTCCCAGCACAGAATTTTTGTCAATACCAAAGCCACTGAAAACTGTACTGTTATCAATGTTGTATAATATGCGTAAATATGAATATGTCAGAGAAATTTCAAAGTTCATAATTGAAAATTCATCTAACAAAGAAAATGAGATTTCTGACTGTTTTTCTTTTTGGAGTTATGGTGCGATAAGATGAATGATTTAGAAAAAAATGCTGATGTCTGTATTATAGCCGAAGGATGTTACCCTTATGTTTCAGGCGGTGTTTCTTCATGGATACATACATTGATATCATCACAACAGGAACTCACTTTTTCTGTAGTTTCTATTCTGCCATATAAATTTGATGAGCCTATAAAATATAAGTTTCCCAATAATGTAATATTTCATAAAAATGTCCATTTACAGAAAATGCCAAGTGGTAAAAATAAACTCAAAAGCGACATAAACCTTGGAGGATTTCTTGAAACAACACTTTTAAAGCTTTTTAAAGAAAACGATTTAAAGGCTTTTAAAGAACTTATTGATTTTGTTAAAAAAAATAAAAGAGAATTGGGTTACAAGATCCTTTTTCAATCAGAGACAACTTGGTATGTCATTACTGAAATGTATAAAAAAACCATGAATAATAGTTCATTCTTAGATTATTTTTGGTCATGGAAAAATATTTTAGGGAGCATTTTTTCCATATTGATGGATGAACTTCCGCAAGCTTCATGCTATCATGCTGTGTCTACTGGTTATGCTGGACTTTATCTCGCTAAGGCACATTTTGAAACTTCAAAACCAGTAATTCTTACCGAACACGGCATCTACACAAATGAGAGAAAGATAGAAATAGCGACAGCTGATTGGCTTTATGATCATATACCTTTTAATCTTTCTGTAGAAAAAGGGCGAAGTTATGGGCTGCAAGAGATGTGGACAGATAGTTTTACCATATTTTCAAAACTCTGTTATGATGTATGTTCAGATATAATAACATTGTTTGAAGGCAATATGCGTTTGCAACTTTTGGATGGAGCGAAACCTGAAAAAATTAAAATCATACCAAATGGTATAGATTATGTTAAATTTTCAAAGATTCCTCGTGTGAAAAAAGATAGACCAGTTGTAGCCCTTATTGGCAGAGTTGTTCAGATTAAGGATGTGAAAACTTTCATAAAAAGTATAGATTTACTGCGCCAATCAACTCCTGAAATAAAGGCTTATATCATTGGCTCTACAGATGAAGAGCCTGATTATTTTGAAGAATGCAAAGAGTTGGTTCAGGCATTAAATCTTCAAGATAATATTACATTTACCGGCAACGTAAATGTTGTTGATCATTTAGGTGGAATTGATATTGTAGTTCTTTCAAGTTTAAGCGAAGGACAGCCATTGGTGATTTTGGAATGCGGAGCTGCCGGGATACCGACTGTTGCCACAGATGTAGGTTCGTGTCGAGAATTAATTCTCGGGAAAAAAGATGAATTACCTAAACTTGGTGATGGTGGAATAGTAACACCACTTGTTAATCCAAACGCAATTGCCTTTGCTATTCATAAATTACTATCGGACTTTGAATTTTATAAAAGTTGTTCGAGTGCAATAAAAAAACGTGTTAACACATATTATACACTTGAACTGCAGACTGCATCATATAAAGAGATTTATTTAAACCTGCTTAGTAAATAAGGTCAATTAATAGGAGTTAAGATGGCTGGTATTTCATATACGTTAAAACGATTGACAGAGAAAGATAACATTCATTCTGTTATAGAATCTTTCGCTTATGCCGTTTTTGTATCTTCCGGACCATGGTTGTGTTCAATAGTTTCAGTTGGAGCTGTTTTAATTGTTGGGCCCTTTTTTGCACCGCTTTCGATAATTAGAGTTTTTCAAGCTGTAATTGTTTATAATTTTTCATTTGCTTTTCTTGTCTCGGGAATTTTTTCGATAGTAATATGCAGAGAAATATCGGATAGAATTTATGAAAATAAATTTGAACACATAACAGGCATATTTTTTGGAAGTTTAATCTTGTTGTATGCGATTTCAATTCCAGTGTCGTGTTACCTTTATTTTTATATTGCCTCATTTCCATTGGATATATCTTTGGCAGCAATAATTAATTTTTTATTACTCGTAACTGTATGGCATTCTTCAAATTTTTTAACTGTTTTAAAAGAATATAGGACTATTTCTACAGCCTTTGTTTTGGGAATGGCTATTGCTATTATATTTTCGTTTCATTTTGCGGCTTCTGGCAGCTCCTCAGGCTGGATAATAAATGGATTTAATATTGGGTTCGTTGTAATACTTGGAATTATATACGGAACAATTCTTTCAGAATATCCAAAGAAGATAGTCAAGCCCTTAAGCTTTTTAAAAGGATTTGTCAAGTATTGGGAATTTGCACTGGGCGGCGTTATTTTCAATGCTTCTATTTGGGTTGATAAATGGGTTATGTGGAGTGCCCCTAATCAGATTCAGTGCAGCTCTGGTTTGGTATGCGATCAGAATTACAGTAACCCTATGTTTTTGGCTTATCTTACTATAATACCGTCACTTGCATATTTTTTCTTTTCTATTGAGGCCGAATTTGAAAAGGTTATACTTCCTTATTACTCGGGAATTAATAACAAAGCGACGCTTAATCAGATAGAGACTTTAAAGAAAAAAGTGATCACTATTTTGTTTAAAAACATCGTAGGCTTTATTGTAATTCAGGGTACTTTTACGGTTATTGCACTAATGCTGGCACCTATGATATTAAGCTCGCTCGATGTTCCAATGCAACAGCTCTTTATCTTTAGATATGGAGTACTCGGGGCATTTTTCCAATTTTTCTTCATTATGTTTATTAATGTGCTTTTTTATATAGATGCAAGGAAGAGCATTTTGTATGTTTTCACTATTTTCTTTTTTTTGAATTTTTTGTTGACGTATTTTACTGTTATTTTGGGATATCAATATTACGGAATAGGTTTTTTTGTTGCATCTGTTGTTACTTTTATTATTGTGGCATTCATCACTTTTAGAAAAATGAAACGCCTTGAATACCACTCATTTATCAATTAATTTTATTTATTTTCTGTCAACCAATTTTACTAATTAATTTATTTTATATTTATCTCCCGCAGAGATTTAGATAACGCAGAGAATTTTATTTATCTTCGAAACGGTTCATTTCGACATTTTTTATGGATTTTTCAGGATCGAAGATTCTGCCGTTCATTGATATATAAACACCTGGACTAAGTGTCTGAACTGCAATTAATGCACCGCCGACATTAAACACGGCATCACTGTCCTTGAATATTGCAGGTGACATTGAACCTGTGAAAACAACTGTTTTTGTCTTATCTATCTGTTTTTTTACTTCCAATGCACTTTTGATCATTGTGTCAGTGCCATGTGTTACGAGTATTCTGGTGTTTTTATCTTTTGCTATAGCCTTTGCCAACAAGATTCTGTCTTCATCTGTCATTTCAAGACTGTCTTTTGCCATTAAAGGTTCAACGCTGTAATTTACGCAGATGTTAGATTCATCAAGCAGTTCTGATATCATCGGCTTGCCTACTTCATATTTGCTCTTTGCATCAAAATAAATCTTGTCAATTGTCCCGCCGACTGTAAATATCTTTATATTCATTTTTATCATCCTTTGTTTTGAGTAAAAGTTAAAGGTTGTTAATATAAATGGTTGGATGTAAATATCTATTTGGAGGATGAAAAAAGAGTGGGAAGAGTTGAAGAAAGTAAATGGACAAAAAAAAAGAGGCCCGAAAGCCTCTTGGGTTTAGAAGTTTAAGTTATTCTGCTGCTACGTGACCATCAGCGTATAATTTGTTTGTTTTATTTGCGTTTGAAACTGTGCCTGTGAGAATCACAGTACTGCCAGCATTATCATCGGTCAATTTGCTGTCAGTTCCGCTAGGTACTTTGTAATATGCATTAGTAAATGCTGTTCCTTTCCAGTCTTTCATGGTATTTGACGTAACACCATAGTTAGTTAATTTAGTCGTTAGATCAGATATGGTTGTTGAATTTGGAAATGAGTCATTGTTATCTCCAGCATACATATGCATTGCGAGACCAATCTGTTTCAAGTTATTAACCTCTGTTGTAAGCCTAGCTCTTTCTCTTGCCTGATTAAGTGCGGGGAGCAACATGGCCGCCAGGATAGCGATGATAGCTATAACTACCAAAAGCTCGATCAGTGTAAATTGTTTAATCTTTTTCATTATAAACCTCCTCCTTGGTTTGTTGATGGTACCTAAGCTCTTCAAAATCCAAAGCTTATACTATAAATTATATATGATAGTAAATATGCGTCAATAAGAGATAAACAATTTTTTGCAAAAACATAACTCTTTTATAATTAAATAAATATCTAATTATTTAACTAATCTATCGCAGAGATTTGGAGAACGCAGAGAATTATTTTCGTTTGTTTCGAGTTTTTCGTTGTTAATAATTTACTCATGTTACGCATAGAATGCATTTTTACATATTTTGAAGAGTTGTGCTCTGTCACAACCTATTAAAGTAGAAGGTTCGAACAAAGCATTCGCCCTCCATTCAGTGTTAAAGACGGGTTTGCGTAACATCAGTTAGTTCAAATTAGTTGACAGTGAATTAATTCATTTCCAAGGTGATATTACTTTTTCGAAGATATTTTTATCTTGTGCGTAAGACAGAAATAAACCGTAATTTGTGTATGGTATGCCAAGTGACGCTAGGTCTCTCAGTCTGGCTGATATTTTTTGAGGTGTTATCATGCAGCCGCCACAGTGTATTATGAGTTTATATTTTTCTGGGAATTTTATACTGTCAAATTCTCGTCCGAAACAAAATTCCACAACAACTCCAGGATATTTTTTTGCTAAGATTGAGGGGATTTGTACTGTCCCTATATCTTCTGCTATTCTTGAATGGTTGCATGCCTCTGCAATAAGGATTTTATCACCCGACTTTAATTCATCAAGTTTCATTGTTCCTTTTATGAATTCATCAAGTCTGCCGTTGCTCATGTAGTTTATCATAATAATTGAAAAGGTAGTGAGTCTAATATTGCTTGGAGTCCATTTTGACATGATATCAATTGCCTGAGAGTCTGTTATTATCAAATCAGGGGGGCGTTTGAAATTCTCAAGAAAGTGAATAAATCTATTTTGCTCAGAAGCGTCATTTACTCTCGCTTTTTTCAAATCCATGCGATAGGTTGTAGCATATGAAAATTTTCTTGTAATATATTCTACAGACATGGATTGCGGCCGCAAAAAACGTCCTTCGGGTGTTTCTTCATCCATAGGAATATTGAGGATAATATGCAAATTTTCTTTTAAAAACGGCATGAGCTCAATATGTTTATTTAAGGGAGTAAAATTTTGTAAAATGAAGTTTATAAGGGCAGGACGTTGATTTGGGTTTATTGCTGAAATTTGAATTTTCTTATAAAATCTTAGTGCAGTAATGGTAGACTCAATATTTGAGATGAGTTGTTCCGAAATATTATCAAAGAGATTGTATATAATTAAGATTTGTTTATCTAATTCGCGTGCTTCATTAAGGATATTTTCTACGATGTTTATCCTGCTTTGAAGCGGATTAATGATGATAATTGCCAAATCGCACTCTTTTAAAGCAGATAATGCTTTACCCCTTTTCTTCTCGCCCAAAGTGTTTTTTTCATCAATTCCAGGCGTGTCGAAAATTTTTATCGGACCAAGACCATGCAGTTCTATCAGTGATATTTTTACATCTGCTGTTGTACCAGGTGTCTCATCAACGATAGAGGATTCCTGCATGGTAATGAGGTTCATTACGCTGCTTTTGCCAGCATTCATCAAGCCAAATAAACCTATATGTATTCTATTAATGCTCATATTTTTTATTTCAATATTAATGTATACATAAAGAACATATTCTACTTAAAGATTTAACAGACAATAGTTTTACATCATTTGAAAGGAAATTATCCTTTGCTGGTTCATGTCTTAACAGATCTGTGCTCAGATATTTTTTGTTGTCATCTGGAAAAACAGTTACTATAATGCTTTTGCTTCCCAATGTGTTTTGGACTTTTAGAGCACCCAAGAGATTGGCTCCTGAAGATATTCCTACACCCAAACCAAGTTCTGAAGCAAGTTTTTGCGCCATAATGATTGAGTCGCCATCATCAACTCCTATTATTTCATCAAGCTGATTTAACTTGACTATAGGTGGAATAAATTCATCAGATATTCCCTGTATTCTGTGTTTTCCAACTTTATATCCAGTAGACATTGTCGGGGAGTTTGATGGTTCGAGTGGATAAAGTTTAATTTTAGGGAACTTTTCTTTTAAAAATTTACCAACGCCCATTATTGTGCCGCCAGTACCAACACCTGCTATAAATGCATCTGGTGTTAAGTTTGCTTCACTCATTTGTCCATAAATCTCAGGACCTGTAGAATAGTAATGAGCACTGCTATTATCTTCGTTTGAAAATTGACGAGGGAGGAATGTATCTTTGTTGGATTCAGCTAGATCTTCAGCTTTTTGAATACTGCCTTTGAATCCGCCTTGTTCTTTGCTTACAAGTGCGATATTGGCACCAAAACTTCTTATAAGGTTTTTTCTTTCATCGCTCATCCAGTCAGGCATAAATATTGTAACAGGGTGACCAAGAGAACGTGCTATAGCTGCAAATGCAATCCCTGTATTTCCGCTGGTAGCTTCTATTACCATGTCGCCAGGCTTTAAAATACCGCGTTTATAGCCCTCACGCAAAATATAAAATGCCATTCTGTCTTTAATGCTTCCAGTCATATTAAGATTTTCAGCTTTGGCAAAAAGTCTTCTTTCTTCTCCTTTGTAAAGTAAATCAATCTGTAAAAGCGGTGTATTTCCTATAAGACCAGCAATACCGTTAATTTTTGAACAACATTCTTCTTTATTCATGATCCATATCTCCTTTTTTATGTTTGTTGTACAGCAGACAATCTATATATATTTAGATAAACTTTCAATATTTCTTAATTTTATAATGCTTTAAATGTCATATTGGTAAATACAGATTGAGATATTAAAATAACGTTTATCCTAGTTGTATAAAATATTTAGTTTAATGGAGAATGAGAGTGAAAAAAGATTTTGTCTTACATTTTATTTTGGTAGCAGCATTTATAATTGCAGTAGTATTTTTGGTATTATATGTGCTCAATAAAACAGCTTCAAATTCATCTACCTACATTATACTTTTCTTTGTTTTTGCCGTAATCGAGCTGTTCTGTCTTGTTATAAAACAAGAAATTAACAAAAGACGTGAAGATGGTAATCACAAGAAAAACCATTAATCACGTCATGGTATTCATCATGCAAAAAAAACACCCGAAACAAACGAAAATAATATTAACTTATTTTAACTCAATTCGGGTAACAACACCGTGAAGTTCGACAGGGGGCAGTTTATAAAATTGCACATATGTAGAAGTATTTCTTTTAATTAAAGCGAATATTTTCCAGATTATTTTATCTGTTACTATTTCCTCTTGACCATAGAAAATAACTTTTTCCTTTATGCCTGCTTTTCTAATAAGGCTTATTACAGGTTCACGTTCCATATATCCTAACCGTATTTCAAATACACGCAATCCTTTTGCAATATCATCCCTAAAAAAAGAGTGAATTCCCCACGGTCCATTTTTTCTTATTATTGAAACAAAAATATTATCCTCGTAGATTATTTCGTTTTTAAACATAGTGTGAGCAACATACGGTGGGATAAAATCGATATCTCTTAAAAAGAAAATAGCACTGCCTTTGATCTTTGAAAACTTTTCATACGCTTCATTATAAGCCATGAGAAAGATATCTTTATCCAAAGGTCGTAATGTTTTGAAAAGTTTCTTTTGTCCTCTTGTGAATATTATTATGATAGAAAGCGGAATTGCTGCTAAAATCAAAGACCAGTATCCTCCATATGGGATTTTAAATAAAGTTGAGACAAAATAACATGCAATAATCGTAGTTGTACATATACAGACAGATTGCTTTAAACGTTTTTTTTGCTTGTGAAATATCATGATCATTATGAAACCAACAAAAACCATTGCTCCTGTTACTGCTAAACCGTAAGCGGCAGCAAGAGCATCTGATGTCTGAAACCAAAATAGTATAATAATAATGGCTATTAATAAAAACCAATTCACTGAACCTATGTAAATTTGTTCCTTTATTTTATCAGAGGTATAGCTTATTTTTAGAAGTGGCAAAAGTCTCATATTTACAGCTTGATAAACAACAGAAAAAATGCCTGTTATCATAGCCTGAGATGCAATAACTGTAGCAAAAATGCTTAATATCAGAAACGGTAGATATAAATATTTTGTTTGTGAGTTAACCATTAAATAAAGAATGCTATGTCCATCACTGACAGGATTTTTAAGAAGATAAACAGATTGTCCAAGATAATTTACAATTAGAGATATAAAAACTAATACCCAAGCTTGAGTAATGGGTTTTCGCTTTAACTGTCCCATATCGGCATATAGTGCTTCACCGCCTGTAGCACACAATATTACTTCAGAAAGCGTAAAAAAACCGATGAAACCATGTTCCCATAAAAATTTTATACCGTAATAAGGAGACAACGTTTTAATAATAGCAGGCTCGTTAAAACAGCTTATCAGCCCCGAAATAAAAAGTGCAATAAACCAAATCAACATTATAGGAGCAAATGTCTTTCCAACTTTTTCGGTTCCTTTTTTTTGAAATGCAAAAAGGACTATAGCAATAATGGCCGCAAGGTAAACTAAATGAATATTCTTAACGTTTTCCAAGCTCGGCATTAAGTTAATTCCCTCTACCGCACTTAAAATAGAAATAGCTGGAGTTATTATTCCGTCTCCTATAAGAAGGCAGACTCCAAGATATGCAAAAAAAGTAAATAATCCTATTGTTCTGCCTGATTTTAAAAGAGGAATCAATATTTCTAAAAGAACAATCGTGCCCCCTTCACCCCTTTTGCTTAAACTCATAGCAAGCCAAACATATTCCACCGTTACTATTAGTATAAGAGTCCAAAGAATAAGAGAGGTAATACCGTAAATATTATCAGCTGTGGGAGCTAAAAGAATAAAAATTACACTCATAGTGTAAATTGGACTCGTCCCAATATCCCCAAAAACTATTCCAAGAGATTTAAGAGTGCTTGAAACTTCATGCTTTTCAGAAAATTCTTTAAAACTCATAATTTGCACATACCTTTAATTTTATATAAATACTGAAGTTGATTATAATGAATCAACTGTAATTTTTAAATGGCTGATTTTACCGTTATGAAAAAATATTTAAACTCTTGCTATAGAGAATGTTTTTTAAAAACCTGTTAAAATCCTCTCGCCTAATAGATATATTTGCTAATACGAATTATTTTAACAGTTTACTTTAACAATGTAATAAGCATGGTGATATTTATGATTGTAGTACTGAAACCTAATACTTCTGATGAGAATTTAGATTTAGCTTTAAAAATAATTAAAGATTTGGGTTATGAACCAAAAGTTATAAAAGGAAGTGAACAAACAGTCATTGGTGCTGTAGGAAATGAACATAAAAACCAATCTTTAGATAGGTTGAATAACCTTGATTTTGTTCAAAATGTTCTTCCCATACAAAAGCAATATAAGCTCGCAAGCAGAGAGTTTAAGAAGGAAAATTCGATTGTTAATGTAGGCGGATATCTTTTAGGTGCAGGGCATTTTCAAGTAATTGCAGGTCCTTGCTCAATTGAAAGTTATGAACAGATGAAAGAAACAACTCAAGATTTAATAAAGTGCGGTATAAAAATCATTAGAGGTGGTGCATATAAACCTAGGACATCGCCTTATGCATTTCAAGGACTTGGTGAAGAAGGTTTAGACATTTTACTTGCAATGAAAAAAGAATTTGGTGTAGCTGTTATTACTGAAGTTGTCGGAGTTTCTCACATAGACAAAGTGGCTGAAATAGCTGACTGTCTGCAAATAGGTGCAAGAAATTGTCAGAATTACCATCTTTTGGAAATGGTTGCTGATAAAGGAAAGCCTGTTTTATTGAAACGCGGTATGGCTACAAGCGTGAGTGAATGGCTTTCAGCGGCTGAATACCTTTTAGTTAACGGATGCCCTGACGTTATATTATGCGAGAGAGGAATTAGGACATTTGAAACCTGCACTCGAAATACCTTGGATCTCGGTGCTGTAGCAGTAGCCAAACTAGAAACTCATTTTCCTGTTATTGTAGACCCTTCGCATGCAGCAGGGAAAGTTAATCTTGTACTGCCTCTATCTAAAGCAGCGATAGCAGTAGGTGCTGACGGTTTGATTGTAGAAGCTCATCCTGATCCTGTAAAGGCCTCAAGCGATGCAGCGCAACAGATTAAGTCTTCTTCATTTCATATTTTTATGAAATCTATTGAACCTTTCGTTAATGCAGCGGGCTTTAATTTACAATAGCTGAAGGTTTTCGTTATGTGCGAAACGTGGTTAATAAAAAGTAGAGAAAAGATTTTAGAAACACCAGTTTTTAATATATTTAAAGAGCGTGCACAATCTCCAAGAAATAATACGGAAGGTGATTTTTTCACGATAGATTGCCCTAATTCATGGGTTACCATTATTGCTGTTACTGAACATGAAGAATTAGTATTGATTAAACAGTATAGGCATGGCTCTAAACAAGTTGAAATTGAAGTGCCTGGAGGGCTCGTAGAAAATGAAGAGAATCCAATTGATGCTGCTGTCAGGGAATTAAGAGAAGAAACTGGTTACGTAGGGATGAACCCAAGAATAATTGGTTCTGTTTGCCCGAATCCTGCACTGCAAAGCAACATATGCTACACCGTTTTGATTGAAAATGCTGTGCTTAAAGAAAGTGTAAATTTGGATTGTTTCGAAGATATTGAATGCTTTACCCTATCATTTCATGAAATTGAAAAAAGAATAAAAGATGAGTTGATAACAAATGGTTTAGTTATTAATGCATTTTATTTTTACTCTTTTTTAGCAAAAAAATAATAAATGCTAACGGCGTAATGTCAGATACAATAATAGAATAAATGAGTTTTAATTGGTGTATATCCCTTTATTTATAGGAGTTTTAAAATGAAAAGTGCATACGAGCTTGCAATGGAACGAAAAGGAGTAATGCCCTTAACAGAGCTGAATCAAGAACAAAAAGAAAAAATAGCTGAGATAGAATCTCTTTATAAGTCAAAACGTGTTGCAGCAGAACTTTCTGCACACGATAAAAAACAAAAAGCCTTTGGCAATCATGAATTAATAAATCAAATTATTGATGATCTTGCAGTTGAATTGGCTTCTATAAATTCTGTTATGGAAAGAGAAAAAGAAGCAGTCAGAAACGAGGCAAAATGAGCATTAATATAAATGATTTATCCACAAATCAGCAACAGTACATAGAAACGATTTATGCACTTTGTGACAAAGAAGAACACGCACATACAAAAGAAATAGCTGACGCCTTAGGGATAAGCATGCCTTCCGTTACAGAAGCACTTCAAACTTTGGGACGCATGGAGCTTATAAATTATAAAGCCAGACAGGCTGTCACATTGACAGAATCTGGTTTTCATATTGGGAAAGAGCTTCATTACAGACATAAAATTTTTGCGGAATTTCTCACCTCTGTTTTAGGTTTTGACTCCGTAGAATCAGATGAAATCGCATGCAAAGTAGAACATGTAATAGACGATAAGGTTAGAAAACGTCTTTCAGATTTCATGCTTTTTCTTAAAAAAGAAAGCCAATTTGGGTATGATGGCATTATAAAAAAATTTTTAACAACCACACTAAAATCATGAATATTGCAACGTTAAATATTGATATGGAATTATTATCAGATTTTCTAAAAATTTCCGAAGCTGACTTTTTACCATTTAATTCTATCGAAAAATTACTTTTGGAAGAAAAGAAATTCGCTATATTTTTAGCTATTAGCAGTTATGCTGATTTAACTTTGATTATGTCAAAAATAAGACAAAGCAACAATAATTATCTGACGCCTGTTTTTAATCTTAAAAAAATAGATAATTTTGAACTTACTGATGGGCATTTATCTACAAAAGATGCCTTTTTAGAAAAAGCAGAAAGAATAAATAATTACATAAAAAAGATTAATCTTGCAAATTACAGGCACTGGAATAATAAATTTCTAGCATTTTTTTACACGAGACAGCCTCAAACATTACTCCCAACTAAAAATAATTTGAATCCTTTTTATATCCACTATCCGATATTGGATCTTTTTAATACTCATGAAGAAAATAATTTTTTCTGGCTAAATGATATGGTAAATGAAAACATATTAAAAAAAGAAACCTTAATAGATCAACTTTATCAATGTCCATTTTGTTATTCTGCACATCTAAAATTCAGCGAACACTGCGAAAATTGTAACAGCATAGATTTAAAGAATGAGAAATTTTTGCATTGTTTTAGTTGTGGCCTAGTAGCACCCGAAAATGATTTTTTAAAAAGCGGAAAGCTGATTTGTTCAAAATGTAATGCACGCCTCAAGCACATCGGTGAAGATTATGATCTGCCTCTAGAATCTGGACAATGCAAATCATGTGGTCATCAATTTACCGACTCTAAACTGATAGCTTCGTGCATGTATTGTAATAAAAATTCAGAGACGTCATCTCTATTTAAAAGATATATTTATGAATATTCATTAACTGAAAAAGGGATTAACTACACTCTTTTGAATTTTGATTTTTTTGGTTCAGTTTTTACCGATTCGATAAATTATGTGAATAATGATTTCTTCTACTCAATGTTGCAGTGGTTTATTGAAATGAATAAAAGATATGAAAATGAAATTTTCAGTTTAATAGGATTAAGTGTCCATGCTGAAAATGGAATGGATAATAATGCGTTTTATGAACTTGCTAAGCGCATACGTGAAATGCTTAGAACTACTGATTTTTGTACAAAGTTGGAAAATTCGACTATATGGATAATCTTTCCAAAAGTTGACAAAATTGGATTATCAATAATATCTCAAAGAATAAATGATGCTGGGGCTCATATTAAATCACTATTTAAATCAGAACCAACCATAAAAATAGCCACATACCTTTCTTCTCACGAAAAAGTAAAAAACGAAACAGCAAAACTGCTAATAGCAAAGTTGAACTTTTAGCTGATCTTACGCACAATAGTCTTTAGCACTTAATGGAGGGAAACGCTCTGCGTTTCCGTTTATAGTTCGGTTTTGACAGAGCAAAATCCTCCAAAATGCATGAATAATATTTCCTCTGCATACCATTAGATAATAAAAATCATTAACCACGCCATGGTATTCATCATGGTTTAAAAAACTCGAAACAAACGAAAATAGATTAAGCTAAAAGGCATATAAAATAAAAAATCAGCTGTAGATGATGGAAAAAATCTATAACGAGGCTGTCCTAAAAATTGGTTGACTTCCATTAAGATAGTTTCAAATTTGTTACAAGTTTTTCTAAAACAATTTGTTATTGATATAAAATTAGTGTCAATTAGAATAGTTTAATTGACAAAAAATCTAAAAATCGCTGAGTCCTCTGAGAGCTCGTGGCTTAATAAAATAATTAATGATAACTGCGTAAGGTAGTTTTAAGTATGTTAACTTTTCTAAACGAAATTCATTTTTTCACCTTATATTTTTCAGAATTCGTGCACACGTGGGAATTCTATATGTTTTTTGTACCCATTGTTCTTTTTGTTGAATTTCCACTATATTTTCTTGTGTTGATGGGAATGCTGAAAATATTGACCAACAACATATTTAATCCCGAATTTACGCCAAATTATCATCCGAAAGTTTCTTGCATCGTAACTTGTTACAATGAAGGAGATAGTGTTATCAGAACCATAAAATCGCTTTTGCATCAAATTTACTATGGTATTATAGAGGTTATTGTAGTTATTGATGGTGCCGATATAAATATTGAAACTCTTAAAGCTGCTTCAAACTACAAAAGAAAATTTAGTATTCCAGTTGATCGGATTCTTAAAATTTTGCCAAAGTCATCTCGTGGCGGACATGCTTCATCAGAAAATTTAGGTGTTAAAATGGCTGAAGGCGATATAGTTATAATTCTAGATGGAGATTGTTCTTGTGATAATAATATGGTTGAGGCTGTAGTACAAAATTTCAAAAATAAAAATGTAGCAGGTGTTTCAGGCAGTATTAAAGTTAGAAATTATAAATGTAACTTACTCACCAGGCTTCAAGCTCTTGAATATATTATCGGCTTGCATCTTTCAAGAATAGGGCTTGGAAATATAGGAATGTTGAATAATATATCAGGCGCTTTTGGTATATTTAGAAAAGATATAATAGAAGCTGTTGGTGGCTGGAAAAATGGAACAGCTGAAGACTTAGACCTGACGATGAGACTTAAAGCCTATGAGAAAAGGTATAAGGGCTTTAAGCTTGTTCATGATCATACTGCAATTGTTCATACAGATGTCCCAGAAACATGGAAAGGCTATTTTAAACAGCGATTGAGGTGGGAAGGGGATCTTTATTATGTATATTTTAGAAGGCATTTAAAATCTACTCTTCCTAAATATATGGGCTGGAAAAATATTTTTGGAATCTACTGGTATAACATATTCTTTTGTGCTGCAGTTCCTCTTATCACTGCAGGTTATATGATTTTTTTGCTTTTTGAGTTTAATATCTCTTTTGTAGTAGCTTTGCTTCTGATTACGTATTTTTATTATTTAATAGTAACAAGTTTTATGTTCATAATTTATATCCTTTTAGCCTGCGATAGAAAAAAAAGCGACATTAAATTGGCTCTTATTATACCAATTATGCCACTTTATCAATTTGTTGGTCGTCTTTGGACAGCGTTCTCTCTTTTAGCTGAAATCTTTCTTAAAACACATAAAAATTCCAATATGGCTCCGTGGTGGGTAATTAAAAAAACTTTATAGGGATACATTTAATGACATTTCAATTCAAAAAAAATAAAATAGAAACAGATAAAAATGTAAAGTATGGATCAAAAAGACCAACTAACAAGTGGCAATGGTATATTTTGGTTATCGTAATACTGATTCCTATTTTTTATTTTATTTATGGTGTAACGAAGGGATATATTTTTTCAATAGGAGATGGCTTTGTTGTTACTGAAACATTTTATGTCCGCTCACCTTCTGATGGGTATATACAAAACATTTTTGTTAAAAATGGAGATTTCGCTAAAAAAGGCAGCACACTTTTAGAAATTATTTCGCCAGCAAGCACTATTGAACTTAATAATCTAGAAAAAGAACGAGATACATTAAATAAAAAAATCCA
>ORMF011161076.1_pt1 | contig 16484 bp, 14 predicted proteins | sample 1779871 | NCBI WGS metagenome assembly ORMF01 (sample SAMEA104232316, study PRJEB22302) | groundwater metagenome | biome: forest; feature: aquifer; material: groundwater | place: USA | collected 2011-08-07 | depth 5.4 m
CGCGGTGGCTCGGCCGTCCATGAAGCGCCCGGACTGTCCTTTGTGATCTTCGTGTCCACAAGGGCCGCCGACTTCACCTCAGCGACGATCGAAACTGCTGGCGGCGGGGCCACGGGCGTGGCAGCCGTGAGCGGTTTCGCTGAGGGTTCCAGGGGTACGGGCAGAGCGGCGACGGCCGGTGTGGACTTCGACATGGGGCCGGGGGCCAGCCGCTCGACATCGATCACCACGCGATACGGGTTGTAGAGCGCGTAGACGCTGTGCCTCGCGGCGTTCGTCTGCAGGTCCAACACCACGCGCGTCACATTTCCATCCTGCCGTCCTACGCGCACCTGCTTCACGACGTCATCGCCGAAGCCGAGCACCGCGTCCTTCAGCCCCGCCGCGACGTTTGTCCTCCGCAGGTCGATGAAGACGCGCTCGGGATCGGGGAGGCGCTCGTCCTGGAATCCGGCCTCACGTTCGAGCTCCAGGATCACTCGCAGCGCTCCGGGCAGGGCTTCCCGGCGGATGGACTTGAGCATCGAAAACACCATGGGTGGAGCCGACACTGGCTCGCTCGCAGCCAGCGTCTTGTCGGCAGCCGTTGGTACGGCCGTGAGGCGTTTCGTTTGCGAGGCGACCTCTCGGTTCAGGGAGCTTGTGGGAAAGTGCGACTGAAGCGCGCTGAAGAGTCTCAGCGCAGCCTTGCGATCGGTCTCGCCGCCCCAGGCCCAGAAGGCGTCAGCGGATAGCCGCGCCGCCTGCCAGAGGGCGTTGTCGCTGTACCCGCTTGCGGGAAATGCGCGCGCCATCCGTTCGTACTCGGCAATCACCTGTCGAACTCGGTGTACGGTGTGGCCCGGCTCGGAGCGTGCCGGCTGTGCGTCCATGTCACGGCGAACGAGGTCCTCGCGGCCGCGTATGGCCGTATATCGTGAGCGCGGATCGGACACATCGCCTGGCGCCGCGATTCCGAAACCGGCGGGCATCGCAAGCAGAACTGCCAGGACGACGCGAGGAGCGCTAGTGCAGCTGCGCATCCCCCTCCTCGAAGTACCCGCGGTCCACAAGGACCTCACGCGGCTTTCCGCCGGCGCCCGACGACACCAGCCCTTCCGCCTCCATCATGTCGACGAGGCGCGCCGCTCGGCTGAACCCGATGCGCATCTTCCGTTGGAGGTACGAGATCGACACTTGGCCGCTGCTCACCACGATTCGCGCGGCTTCGTCGTAGAGGTCGTCCTTTTCGTACTCCACGCCGCCCGGGCCGGCTTTGTCCTCTTCCGCAGTGATCGATTCGTTGAAGACGGGCTTGCCCTGCTTCCGCAGGAAGCTGGCCAGGCGTGCGCTCTCCTGCTCGGAAATGTACGGGCCGTGGAGACGGATGCACCGTGAGGAGGCCGGCGGCATGAACAGCATGTCGCCCCTGCCGAGAAGCTGCTCCGCGCCGTTGGCATCGAGAATCGTCCGCGAATCGGTCTTCGACGAGACCCGGAACGAAATTCGCGACGGCAGGTTCGCCTTGATGAGGCCGGTAATGACGTCGACCGAGGGTCTCTGCGTCGCCAGGATCAGGTGGATACCCACGGCTCGGGCCATCTGCGCGAGGCGTGCAATCGATTCCTCGACCTCGTTGCTCGCCACCATCATCAGGTCGGCCAACTCGTCGATCACGACGACGATGAAGGGGAGCGGACGAGGCGCCTCCGGATCGTTCGCGCTGCCTTCCTCGATCAGCTGACGCACGTTACGGTTGTACTGGTCGATGTTACGGACGCCTTCGGCCGCGAGCGTTTTATAGCGCTCCTCCATTTCGCGCACCGCCCATCGCAGCGCGTTCGCGGCTTGTTTGGGGTCCACGACGACGGGCGTCAGGAGATGCGGAATCTCCTCGTACATCCCAAGCTCCAGCCGCTTCGGGTCGATCATGATCATCCGCACGTCGTCTGGCGTGGCGCGGTAGAGGATGCTTGTCAGCATCGAGTTCAGACCGACGGACTTGCCAGTGCCGGTGGAGCCCGCAATCAGAAGGTGCGGCATTGTGGCCAGGTCCGTGACGTACGGTTCACCGTGAATGGTCTTGCCCAGAGCGAGTGTCAATTTCGAGGTCGAGCGCTGATACGCGTCGGACTCGAGCAGCTCGCGCAGGGAGATGGCTTCGCGATTGGGGTTCGGAATCTGGATTCCGACGGTCGACTTGCCCGGAATGCGGTCAATGAGCACCGATTCCGCCTGCATCGCAAGGCACAAGTCGTCGGCCAGGCCGGTGATCTTGCTGTACTTCACCCCGGCGTCAGGCTTGAACTCGAATGTCGTGACCACGGGTCCTGGATGAATCTGCATCACCTGGCCCTCGACGGCGAACTCGCGGCACTTCTCCTCGAGCAGGCGGGCAGAATCCATCAGTTGTCGTTCGTCGATCTTGTGCTCTGCCTTGGGCGCGTCGAGCAGGGAAGCGGGCGGCAAGGTAAAGGCCCCCTGCCGCCGGGCGGGCTTGACGGGATCGGGCTCGGGCAGCGGCAGCGTCGGCCCGCTCTCATGTTTTCGCTGCGCGACCACCGGAGCCGCGGTCCGAGCGGCCGACCCCGGGCGCCGTTCTTCCGCGAGTCGATCGGCGACCCGCATCGGCGCCTCGGAGGCCGCACTCGCGGTCGATGCAACCGCCGTGGCCGTGCCGCCCTTCTTCGTGTGCTTCGCAAGGACCTCTCGCCGCTGTTGCGCGCGCCGCCGGTCTTCGAGCCATCCGCGGATGCGGCCGAGACTCCGCGCCGAGGCGTCGCGCGAGCCCTGAGTCGCGCTGGCGAACATTCTCCCCAGCGAGACCTGTGTGGAAAGCACCACCGCGAGGATCATGAGCGTCAACACCACGATGACTGAACCCGTGCGATTCAGATACGCGGTCATCCACGCCGCCATCCACGACCCGAAGGAGCCGCCGGCGTGGAAGGTGACGTGCGCAAGCTCCGTGCTTCCGAACGCGAGGCTGAGAAACGTGCTCACGCATCCGAGCAACAGCCCTACGCCAACCACCTTCGTGTAGAGTGCGTCGACCGGGTGGCACCAGAAGTAATGCCAGCCGGCCGCGCCGACCAGCACGGGAAACAGGTACGACCCAAACCCGAGCAGCTGGAAGGAGAGCTCTGATAAGAAGGCACCGACCCGTCCCACAAAGTTCGCCGGAGGATGCGCAGCGTCGGTCGTGAAGAACCAGACCGGATCGGTCGGCTCATGGGTGACGAGCGCTATCAGCCATATCAGCGCTGCCGCAAACAGCGCGACGCCGATGAACTCGCTAATGCGCCGCGAAAGCGTCGAATCGCTCACACTCATGCGGTCAGATCTCCATGAGGACCGGGAGCACCAGCGGCCGTCGCCCCGTCTGTTTCTTGAAGAAGCGCCGGAGCTCCGCTCGAATTTTTTCCGTCATCAGTCCCTGATCGGTGCGTGCCTCGACCTTCGTGGCGTCAATCAGCTCGACGATCGCCGTGGCGGCATCGCGGAGCGTGTCTTCCTGCCCAGCGCCCACCACGAAGCCTCGGGAGATCAGCTCAGGGGCGCCGATGGCTTCACCGGTCTGTCGGTTGATTGCGACTACGGCCACGACGACGCCATCCCCAGCAAGATGCCGTCGATCGCGGAGCACTTCGTCGCCGATCTCGCCCACGCGGGTGACGTCGATCAGGATCCGCCCCGCCGGCGCTTTGTCAGAGATGCGCGCCCCGAGGGCGTCGAACTGGATGATGTCGCCGTCCTCGGCAAGGAGCACCTGCACGCGGCGATCGGGTCCTGACATCACACGCTTGGCGATCTGCGCGTGGCGCGCCAACTGCCGGTATTCCCCGTGGATCGGCACGAAATAGCGCGGGCGGACCAGCGAAAGCACCAGTTTGAGCTCCTCTTCGCTGCCGTGACCCGACACATGGATGTGCTTCATGCTGTCCGTGATGACGTCCGCGCCGCGCCGGGCGATGTGGCTCATCACGCGAGCGATGGCCTTTTCGTTCCCGGGAATCGCGCGTGCCGAGAGGACGACCGTGTCGTCGGGCCCCAGCCTGACATGCCGGTGGTCATCGATGGCAATCCGAGGAAGCGCCGCCTGCGGCTCGCCCTGTGAGCCGGTGGTCACGCAGAGGACATCCTGCGAGGCATAGTTGGGCACATCGGAATCCCGGATCTGGACGCCGGTTGGAATCCGCAGATAGCCGAGGCGCTGAGCCACCTCCGCGTTTTGCACGATGCTGCGCCCGACGAAGGCGACCTTACGGTCGAACTGCACGGCGAGATCAACGAGCACCTGCATGCGATAGATGCTGGACGAGAACGTCGCCACGAGAAGCTTGCCGTGCGTGCTCGTGAAGATCTCCTCGAACCCTTCGATGACCTCGAGCTCGGAACCGGTAAAGCCCTTACGGTCGACGTTGGTGCTATCGGCGAACAACGCCAGCACGCCGCGCGTGCCAAGCTCGGCGAATCGCTGCAGGTCGAAGTGCTGCCCGTCGAGTGGAGTCTGGTCAACCTTGAAGTCGCCGGTGTGAATGATCGTGCCGACTGGTGTCTCGATGGCGAGCGCGACGCAGTCAGGCATGCTGTGCGTGACCCGCAGGAACTCGATGCGGAAGGGACCCACCGTCACCACATCTCGAGGGGCGATCGTCTTGAGGCGGTCCCTGGCGTCGATGCCATGCTCCTGCAGCTTGGGCTCGATGAGGGCCAGTGTGAACGGCGTCCCGTACACCGGACCATCCACGAGCGGCAGGAGATGGGGAACCCCGCCGATGTGATCCTCGTGGCCGTGGGTGAGGACCAGGGCCTTCACCTGCCCGCGCTTCTGCTCGAGCCACGTCAGGTCGGGGATGATGAGATCCACCCCCAGCTGATCCGGATCGGGAAACATCACCCCGGCATCAATCACAATCGTGGTGTCGCCGTACGACACCGCCATCGTGTTCATGCCGAATTCGCCAAGGCCGCCGAGGGGAACGACCTCGAGCGACCCCGCCGCAGGAGCCGGACCGGGAAGATTCATTTAGGTGCTGAACGACCCCTGCACACGCGACCCTGGCGGGTCGGTCTGAAGGAGCGGGCATTCACGCCCTGGAGGCACCTGGGAATGCCTCAAACTCTGGCGGGCTCAACGACTTCCGGGAAAATATAGCACAGTTCGGCTGAGCCTGGCCGCGTCGGCGAGTGAGAGGGTCTCGGGGCGCCGATCAGGGGCGATTCCCGCCTCGTCCAGCACCTGTCGAGCGGAGGTGCCGGGCGGAAGCAATGGCTTCAGGGCGTTCTGTAGGGTTTTCCGCCGCAGCTGGAACACTCCCCGCACCAGCCTCTCGAAGAGCGCCGGATCGCCCACGTCCTCCGCCGGCGAACGGAAGCGAAACCGAATCACAGCGGACGTGACCTTCGGGGGTGGTCTGAAGGCGCCAGGGGGCAGCGCCAAAAGCCGCTCGACATCCGCGTGCAGCGTGGTTTGCAGCGACAGAACGCCGTAGGCGCCTGACCCCGGTTGCGCCACCAGCCGATCGGCGACTTCGCGCTGCAGCATCAGCGTCGCATCGCTGAACCGCTGCCCGGCATCGTGCGCTGCCAGCAGCCTGAAGAGGATGGGTGACGACACGTTGTACGGAAGGTTTCCGATCACCCTGACTGGAAGACGTTCCGCGGCGAGCAGGGCAGTTAAATCCAACGCAAGGAAATCGGCTGGAACGACGCTAACGTGGGGGGGCACCTCCTCGGAGAGATCCGCCGCGAGGTCCCGGTCGATCTCCACCGCAATGAGGCGCTTCACACGCGCCGCCAGTGGCAAGGTGAGTGCACCGCGACCTGGCCCGATTTCGAGAAAAGTCTCGTCGGCGGCCGGGTGCACGGCATCGACCAGCTTCGCCACCCACGCGGGCTCCAGGAAGTGCTGCCCGAACCGCTTCCGCGTCCTCACTCCTGATCCTCGCGGCCCAGCGTTTCCATCGTGCGCCAGTAGCGCTCCTCGATTTCTTCGATCTCGTCTTCGCTCAATCCAAAGTAGTGGCCGAGCTCGTGAATCAGCGTCTCGCCCACGACAATCCGGATCTCATCGTCTTGTTCGCAGTCTTCCTCGATGGACCGCTGGAAGATGGTGATGCGATCCGGCAGGGAATTGCTGTAATCCCATCCGCGCTCGGTGAGCGGCGTTCCCTGGTACAGGCCGTAGAGAGAATCGGGCGGTTCAACTTCCATTTCGGCCAGGAGCTCCGGGCTCGGCTCGTCCTCGACCACCAGCACGAGGGTTTTGATCTCGTCGCGAAACCGCCGCGGAATGAGCGCCACCGCATCGGCGACGAGTTGCTCGAAGTCGCGGCGATTCATGGGAGATGAGCCGGCTAAAGCCGGCCCCCACGTACCTGTTTCTTGCGGGGGCCGGCCTTTCTTTCGTGGGGGCCGGCTTTAGCCGGCGCGTTTCTCTGGTAATACTCGCAATCCTTGCGGACCGAGCACCGCGGACAGAGCGGCTTCGGTTTGCAGATGCGCCGGCCGTGAAGAATCTGGACGTCGGAGGCCAGGGTCCACATTTCTTGAGGAAGCGCTCGGCACAACTGCGCTTCCACCTTGCCAGGGTCATCACCACTCGCAATCCCGATCCGGTTCGAGACGCGAAGCACGTGACGATCGACCGGGAGTCCGGGCATGCCGAGTGCGTGCCCGAGCACGACGTTGGCCGTCTTTCTTCCGACACCGGGCAGGGCCGTGAGCAGCTCCATGTCCGCCGGCACTTCGCCCCCGTGCTCCGCGACGAGTTGGTGCGCCATCCCAAGGAGCGAACGGGACTTCTGGCGGAAAAAGCCGGTCGAGACAATCTGCCGCTCGAGGTCTGCTGTCGTCGCCCGGGCAAGCGCCTTCGCGTTGGGATAACGCTCGAACAAGGCCGGCGTCACGAGATTGACGCGCGCGTCGGTGGACTGCGCCGAAAGAATCGTGGCCACAAGGAGCTCGTACGCGTTCCGGTACTGGAGTTCCGTGTCCGCGTTCGGGTGCTGCTTCGCCAGCGTGTTGATGACGCGGCGAACGACTGCGGCTGACTTCAGTGGATTGGACCCTGCTTCGTCCAGCCGACGTCCGTGTACGTTTCGGAGAATACCCGCATGTGTTCCTGGAGGGCGGCGATCAGGTTCGGCACGAACTGCACCGGCACGACGACGCGGGCACGAACGGGGGCCCTGACGAGATGCTCGCTGGCCGCATCGCGCACCTCCTGTTCGGACAACGGCATCACTTCGCAGAAGGTCAGCGTGAAATCGAAAGGCGTGTGCGCGATGGAGCAGAAGTTGGCGTAGGTTCGGGGCTCGCCAGGTTTGTCGTCGGGCACGATGGTGAAGTTGATCTGCTTGCGCTCGGGCTGGTCGGACATGATGGGCAGGATTGTACCTTCTGCCCCGGGTACGTGGGGCGGGTCTTGCTTAGGAGACCCGCCTGGCGCGCTGGGTCCAACCAGGACCCGGCCTACGAACCTCAGTATTTCCGCATCACACCGACCACGACTCCCTGAATCTGCACCTGGTCCGGGTCGATCATCAGCGGCTGCATCGCGGGATTCGCGGGTTGGAGCCGCACGCGGCCATTCTCGCGGTAGAACTTCTTGAGCGTGACGTCCAGGCCGCCCACGAGCGCGATCACCATCTCACCGTTGTCCACGGATTTGCGGTCCTCGACGATGACGAAATCGCCGTCGCGAATCTGCTCGTCGATCATCGAATCGCCCTTGACCCTCAACACATAACTGTCGCGCTTTCCGGTGAGGCCTTCGGGCACGGCGATCGTCTCGCTTCCCGCCACCGCCTCAATGGGCACGCCGGCGGCTACGTAACCGAGGAGCGGCAGCTCGACCGCCCTGCCGCCGGTGCGGGTAGGAATGAGTTCGACAGACCGGCTTCGATTCCAGGCGCGTCGGATGAACCCCTTCTCCTGAAGATTGGTGAGGTGCTTGTGCACCGTCGCCAGCGAAGAAAGGTTGAAGCGCCGGCCGATTTCCTCCAGGCTGGGCGCATAGCCATGCTGCTGGATGAAGTCGCTGAGGTAGTCCAGAATTTCGCGTTGTCGTTTTGTGAGTGGTAGCACTGTTGCCTCCGAGCTCGAGGCGAACTATACGCGAACAGAAGGCGAAAATCAATGTTGATCGCTATCGACGTCCTTCCTGACGGCGCGCGCCCGTTTGACGTGGTCGGGCTTGGCGAGAACAGCCTGGACCTTGTTGCGGTCGTGGACACCTATCCGCCCCGGAATTCGAAAGCACCGATTCGTCAACTCCGACAGCTTCCTGGCGGCCAAGTGGCGACTGCGATGGTCGCGCTGAGTCGCCTCGGCTGGCGCGCGCGGTATATGGGACGCTTTGGCGCGGACGAGTACGGACGAATCGGGCTGGACAGCCTGGTGCGAGAAGGAGTGGATGTGTCGTTCGCACAGCAGGTGCCCGAGGCGACCAGCCATTTCTCGCTGGTGCTCGTCGATGAAGAACGCGGCGACCGCACGGTGCTGTGGCATCACCACCCGGCTCTATCGTTTCCGGCCGACGCTGTGCCGGTGGACGCTGTCCAGAGCGGGCGAGTGCTTTACGTGGATGCGACGGACCCTCAAGCGGCAGCGCGCGCGGTATCGATTGCCCGCGCGTCGGCAATGGTGACCGTTGCAGACGTCGAGGAGGTGGGGGCCGGCGTTGAAGCGCTTCTAGAGCAAGTGGATGTGATCATTGCTGCCGAGCCGTTTGCGCGCACGCTGACCGGGCGAGGTTCTGCGGGTTCCGCGCTCGAGGCGCTGGCTGCGCGGTTCCAGTCCGCTGCCGTCGTTTGCATCACCTTGGGCGAGGAGGGGAGCCTCGCTCGCTCCAAAGGCCAGGAGATCCGGACGCCGTCATTTCGCGTCACCTGTGTTGACAGCACGGGCGCCGGGGATGCGTTCCGCGCGGGGTTTATCGCAGCATGGCTGCAAGAGGGGCGGGATGCGCAGCTCGAGGAGGTGCTCCGAATGGCCAATGCGACCGCGGCGTTGAACTGCCGGGCACACGGCGCAAGAACTGCGCTGCCGACGAAGGATGAGGTGAAGGCGGTGCTGGAGACAGGGCGGGTCTAAAGACCCGCCCCTACGAAGGCAGATGTGCGTTGACCCGCCCCTACGAAGGCAGATGTGCGTACGGGCGGACCTTCAGGTCCGCCCGGATGCTACACTCAAAGAGCCAGCCGAAAAGAGTATCTATGCGCATCACCTTCGTCGTCCTTCTCTTCGTGTCCTCGCTGCACGCGCAGGTTGTGAACCCCACGATTTCACGCCAGCAGGGTGATCTGTTCGCCAAGAAGGTGGACGTCATCGCCGCTCACGACAAAGCCAAGGGGACACGCCGCACGCCAGTGACCGAGACGGAGATGAATTCCTGGTTCGCGTACCAGGCGGCACCCCTACTGCCGCCCGGTGTGACAGACCCGTCTGTGGCGATCGTGGGGCAGGGGAAAGTGTCTGGTCGCGCGATGGTCGACCTCGATGCTGTGGCGAAGAAGCGAGGGACGGGCCGGACGCTCGATCCATGGAGTCTGATTGGCGGGAAGGTGCCGGTCACCGTCACCGGCACCCTGCACACCCGCGATGGCGTCGGCCGCTTCGAGATGGAATCTGCCTACGTGTCCAGCGTCCCGGTACCCAAACTGCTGTTGCAGGAGCTCGTGAGCCACTATTCGCGCACGCCCAACCATCCCGACGGCCTGAGCCTCGACGCTCCGTTTCAGCTTCCTGTGAACATTCGCCAGATTGAAGTGGGGCAGGGTCAGGCGACCGTCGTGCAGTGATCATTAACCACGAAGAACACGAAGATCACGAAGCGAATCTGACCTTCGTGTCCTTCGTGCCCTTCGTGGTTTGATTCCGTTCATGGCGGAGGATCTGCTCGCCACCCCGCTGCAGTTCCTGAAAGGCGTCGGTCCGCGCAAGGCCGCGGACCTCAAGCGCGCCGGCCTCCTGACCGTCGAAGATCTGCTCTACCGGCTCCCTTTTCGGTATGAGGATCGGAGTCGCATGCAGCCGATCGCGTCGCTGCGCGCCGGCCAGCGCGCGGCGGTGCTCGGCGACATCAAGAGCGTCAACCTCACGCGAACCCGCCGCCGCGGATTTGTCATCTTCCACGCCGTCATCGGTGACGCGAGCGGCGCCGTCCGATGCACGTGGATGAACCAGGCATTTCTTGCGGACGTGCTTCGACCCCATCTCAAGGTGGTGATCTTTGGCGATGTGAAGCTTGACTCCACCGGCCTGCACTTCATGAACCCCGAGTACGAGCTCATTGGGGACGACGAAGACAATCCCCAATCCCCAATCCCCAATCCCCCCTCCTCCGTGCACACCGGCCGCATCGTGCCGTTCTACGAGAAAACCGGCTCGGTGACGCCGAATATGCAGCGGAGGCTCGTTCGATTCGCGCTCGACCGGCTGCCGCCTATTATTCCCGACGCACTGCCCGACGACGTTCGTGCGCGCCTCGAGCTGATGCCGCGCCGAGCTGCTTTGGAGGAGGCGCACTTTCCGCCGAACGACCTCGCCATCGAGATCTTGAACGCATTTCGGACCCCGGCACAGCGCCGCCTCATTTTCGAGGAGTTCTTCTTGTTTCAGCTCGGCCACGCCTGGCGCCGCCACGCCACATCCTCGGAGCTCAAGCCGTACGTTCCGGCAGTGGACGATCGCATCCGCGCATCGGCCGCACGAGTGCTGCCCTTCAAGCTCACACCAGGCCAGCGGACCGCGCTCAAGGAGATCGTCGACGATATGCGGAGTCCTCAACCGATGCATCGGCTGCTCCAGGGCGACGTCGGAGCAGGCAAGACGATCGTGGGCCTGCTGGCGGCCGTCGTGGCGATGGAGAACGGCCTACAGGTGGCCTTCATGGCTCCCACTGAGATCCTTGCCGCCCAGCACTACGGCAACATCGCGCGGCTTCTGGCAGCCTCGCGGTTCCGCGTCGATCTCCTCACGGGTAGCACGCCGGGTCTTCACAAACACACGCTGCTTGCGCACCTCGAGCGCGGCACGACGAACCTCGTGGTCGGGACGCACGCACTGGTGCAGAAGAAGGTCAAATTTCACAAGCTCGGGCTCGTTGTCATCGACGAGCAGCATCGATTCGGCGTCGAACAGCGGGCATCCCTTCGCGCCAAGGGCCTGCGCCCCGACGTTCTCTTGATGACCGCGACACCGATTCCTCGAACGCTCGCGCTGACGGACTACAGCGAGCTGGACGTCTCGAAGATCGCGGACCTTCCGCCCGGCCGAAAGCCAGTGCGGACCTGGGTGAAGCCGGAGTCGCGCCGCGACGAGATCTATCAACTACTGCGGCAAGAGCTGGATGCCGGCCGGCAGGCCTACATCATTTATCCGCTGGTCGAGGAGTCCGAGAAGATCGATCTCAAGTCGGCCACCGAGATGGCCGACCATCTCCAGGCGGAGATCTTTCCGGCCTATCGCGTGGCGCTTCTGCACGGCCGTATGAAACAGGATTCGAAGGACCGCGTGATGCATGCCTTTGCCGCCGGCCAGGTGCACATCCTCGTCTCCACCACGGTGGTGGAAGTTGGTGTGGACGTGGCGAATGCCAGCGTGATGGTCGTCGAGCACGCGGAGCGGTTCGGCCTCTCACAGCTCCATCAACTGCGCGGCCGGGTCGGTCGTGGCCCATGGGAATCGCACTGCATTCTGCTGTACCAGGCGCCGTGGACCGACGATGCGCGGGAGCGCCTGAAGGCGCTGGCGTCCACCACCGACGGGTTCGCGATCGCGGAGAAGGACCTGGAGCTCCGGGGACCGGGCGATTTCTTCGGCACGCGTCAGTCAGGTCTTCCTAAGCTGCGTACCGGCGACCTGGTGCGCGATCGTGCCCTGATGGAAGTGGCACACGTGGAGGCTCGCCGGCTCGTCGACGAGGGACAACTGACGCCGGCGTTGATCGAGTTCGTGGACACGCAGTGGAAGGATCAGTTCGGGTTGATTGAGGTCGGCTGATTGGCGGGTCCAAAGAACAGGACCCGCCCTACGTACGACAGGGCAGTCGGCTGACGTACGACAGGGCAGTGACACCGACGTACGTAGGCCGGGTCTTGCTTTATAGACCCGGCGGAACGAGGGTTTCGGCATGCGCGTAATCGCGGGGCGGTTCAAGGGCCGTCGCCTGAAGGCCCCGTCGTGGGACGGCCTTCGCCCCACATCCGACAAGCTGCGCGAAACGCTCTTCAACATCCTCACGCCGTTCATCGAGGACGCGCGGGTGCTCGACGGGTTTGCGGGCACCGGGGCCGTCGGGATCGAGGCACTGAGCCGCGGAGCGGCCCACGTGACGTTCATCGAATCCGATCGACGCGCGGCCGCGCTGCTGGAGGAGAACCTGTCGGCCTGCGAAGTCAAGGAGGGCTTTGCACTACGGTGCGGCGCCATCCTCCGCGCGTTTCAGGAGATGCCGGCCACCGATCGATTTACCCTCATTCTGCTAGACCCGCCGTACGAAACCCCCGGAATCAGCGAGGTTCTCGCGGCCGCCGCGCCTCACCTGACGCCGGATGGAGTCATCGTGCTGGAGCGTGCGACACGCCGTCCCGCGCAGGTTCCGGACATTTTGACTATCACGCGCGAGGTGAAATCGGGCGACAGTACGTTGACATTCCTTGCACACGCGTAGGGCGGGTCTTGCTTTGTAGACCCACCTGGTCAGCCGGGTCCCACCAGCCTCCGCTCGCTTCGCGAGCTACGGCGGTCCGCCGTAGCCTTGGCGAAGGCGGAAGAACAGGACCCGGCCTACGTACGGTACTGCCGGCTACAATGGTCGTTGTATGTCCGGACATCCTCCGAGCGGCCGGCTGGCCATCTATCCCGGCTCGTTCGATCCGCTGACGAACGGCCACGTCGACATTATCCTGCGGGGCGCCCAGCTGTTCGACCGTATCCTGGTCGCGGTGCTCACCAACGCGGAGAAGAATCCACTCTTCAGCGCCACGGAGCGCGTGGCGATCGTCCGTGAGGTCTTCCGCGAGTATCCGAACGTGGAAGTGGAAGCCTTCGACGGGCTGCTTGTGGACTACGCGCGCCGCAAACGCGCCAGCGTCATCGTGCGAGGGCTTCGCGCCGTGTCCGACTTCGAATACGAGTTCCAGATGGCGCTGATGAACCGGCACCTCGAGCCGACGCTCGAAACGGTATTCATGATGCCGGCGGAGCAGTACACTTATCTCAGTTCCCGTCTTATCAAGGAAGTCTTCGGCCTCGGCGGCGAGGTGAGAGGACTCGTGCCTCCCAGCGTGGAGGCGCGTCTGCGCGACAAATCCGCCGCCGGAGCGCGGAAGTAAATCGTATGGAGGACCGAGTGATCGCCGATCGCCTGAGTGCCATAGCCGAATCGCCCACGCTCAAAGTGGGCGCCGCCGCGGAACGGATGCGCCGCGCCGGAGTCGATGTCGTCGATCTCGGGGCCGGCGAGCCCGATTTCAACACGCCCGCGCACGCGAAAGCGGCCGCTATTGCGGCAGTCGACGCGAATTTCACGCGCTACACGGCCGCCAGCGGCATTCTCGAATTACGTGACGCGGTGGCTGGACGATACCGCCGCGATTACGGGATCGCGATCGAGGCCACCGATGTCTCCATGGCCGCCGGAGGAAAGCAGGCGCTGTTCAACGTGGCCCTCGCGCTGGTGAACCCCGGGGACGAGGTCATCACACACGCGCCGTACTGGCCCACCATCGTCGAGCAGGTGAAGATCGTCGGTGGCACCCCAGTCATCGTCCGCACCAGCTCGGACGATGGTTTTGCGATCCATGCTGCGCCAATCGTCGAGAGGATCACCCCACGAACGAAGGCGATCATCATCAACTCGCCCTCCAACCCCACAGGGGCGCTCATCTCCGAAGGGGAGCTCGCACAGATCGCCACTGCCGCTGCCGCGCGTGGCATCTGGGTCATCGTGGACCTCTGCTACGAGCAGCTTATCTACGAGCGCGAGCCCCATAACCTCCCGAAAGTGCTCTTCGACCGCATGCCCGATCGCGCAGTGCTGGCCGGCTCTGCCTCGAAGTCGTACGCCATGACCGGCTGGCGGTGCGGCTGGACGATCGGTCCGCCCGTGCTGATCGCGGCCTGTAACACGATCCTCAGCCACACGACCTCGAACATCGCTTCGATCACGCAGAAAGCGGCGGTTGCCGCCATCACCGGCCCGCAGGACGATGTGGCGACGATGCTTGCGGAGTACCGGCAGCGGCGCGACAACGTGCACGCCTGGCTGACGGCGAATCCGGCCATTCGATGCGTCAAGCCGCGAGGCGCGTTCTATCTGTTTCCCGACTTCTCTGGACTCCTGTCGCCGGACGGCATTCGAACCTCCGGTGAGCTCGCCGAGAAGCTGCTCGATCAGGTCCACGTTGCCCTCACTCCCGGCGAGGCGTTCGACGCCCCTGGCTATGCGCGGATCTCGTACGCCACGTCGATGGACAATCTTCGAGAGGCGTGCACGCGCATCCTGAAGTTTGCGGAGGAGCTTCAGGGAAGCAAGGCCGCCGCACGATAACGCGGCGGTCCTAATGACCGACTACGGGCTACGGGCTACGGGCTACGGACTTCAGGGGCTTCAGGCAGCCCGCAGCCCATCACGGCCTGCAGCCCGCAGCCTGTAGTCTGTAGCCTGGCATGTCTCCTTCCGACCACTTCATCCACGCGATTACCGCCATCGTCGGGCCTCACTGGGTCCGCACCGATGCCGCGTCACTCACGACCTACGGACAGGATGCGCTGGGTATCGGTGCGCCTCCGGATCTGGTTGTCCTGCCAGCGAACGTGACTGAAATCTCGGCCATCGCCAGGCTCTGCAACGAGCACCGGGTGCCTCTTGTCGTGCGCGGTGGTGGGACCGGCTACACCGGAGGATCGGTGCCGACGCGTGGAGGCGTGGTGTTGTCGATGGAGCGGCTGAACCGCATCCTCGAGATCGACGCCGCGAACCTGCTTGCCGTGGTGGAGCCGAACGTCGTGACCGGGGACCTGCAGCGCGAGGTCGAGCGGGTCGGTCTCTTTTACCCCCCTGATCCGGCGAGCCTCGATCGATCGGCGCTTGGCGGCAATGTCGCGGAGGGTGCCGGAGGGCCACGAGCGTTCAAATACGGCACGACGCGCCGCTATGTGCTCGGTCTGGAGGCGGTCCTGCCGACCGGCGAGATCGTTCACACCGGCTCGAAGGCGGTGAAGAACGTCGTGGGCTACGACCTCACGCAATTGCTCGTCGGTTCCGAGGGCACGCTGGCCATCATCACGCAGATCATTGTTCGGCTCATGCCGCAGCCGGTGGCGCATGCGACGCTGCTGGCCACGTTCGGGGATATCAACGCGGCGGTCGATGCGGTGAGCCGGCTGATTCAGCTCCGGGTCATCCCATCGGCGGTCGAGCTGATCGATCGCGACTCGCTGACGGCAATGCGCGCGCACACCGGCGAGACCCTCGTGCCGCACGACGCCGACGCGGTGCTCCTCGTCGAGGTCGATGGCATGCCTGCGTCCGTTGACGACGAGATCTCGCGCGTGGCCGGCGCATGCAGACAGGCGGGCGCTAGGGCGATCATTCGAGCCGCGGACGAGTCGCAGCGCGAACAGCTGTGGAGCGTCCGGCGGCAGCTGTCTTATGCGCTCCGCGCCACCGGACTGCTCAAGATCAACCACGACGTGGCCGTCCCGCGCGGGCGGGTTCCGGAGCTGTTCCAGCTCGTCGATCGGCTGAAACACGACTATCGGCTTCGTATCGCATGCTTCGGCCATGCGGGGGATGGCAATATTCACGTGAACCTGATGGTGAACCGTGACGATGCGGATGAGCGCGCACGTGCGCAGAGCGCAGAGCGCACCCTCTTCGAAGGCGTGGTTCGGATGGAGGGCTCGATCACTGGTGAGCACGGTGTCGGTTTCGCCAAAGCGCCGTATCTGGATATCGAGCTGTCCAGGACCGAGATCGACCTGATGAAACGCGTGAAAGCCGCCTTCGACCCGAACGGGATCCTGAATCCGGGGAAGATCTTTCCCGAGTAGTGTCAGTGCCTGGTGCTTAGTGCCTGGTGCTTGGGAGTTCTCGGTGCCTGGTGCTTGGGCGTGCCCCTGGGGGAGCGTACCAAGTACCTCTCGGCACCCGGCACCCCAGGCACCGAGCACCAAGCCCACCCAGGCACCAGGCACCAAGCACCAGGCACTTCCGCTGGCACTTCCGCTGGCATCAGTCGTGCCTCCTACGGCCGCATGAGCGTGAATCGTTTCGAGGACCTTCGCGTATGGCAGCTTGCGAAGCGGTTCTGCGATGACATTGGTGTTCACGTCAATGGAGATACGTTCGTTCGAGACATCGCACTGAGGAATCAGCTCAATGCGGCAAGTATTTCCACGATGGCAAACATTGCCGAAGGGTTCATGCATGGCGGCCACAGGGAGTTCGCGCGATTCGTAAGGATTGCGGCCGCCTCAAATGGCGAGGCACG
>ORMF010178738.1_pt1 | contig 16481 bp, 13 predicted proteins | sample 1779871 | NCBI WGS metagenome assembly ORMF01 (sample SAMEA104232316, study PRJEB22302) | groundwater metagenome | biome: forest; feature: aquifer; material: groundwater | place: USA | collected 2011-08-07 | depth 5.4 m
CGCCGCCCCGGCCATCGATGGGCCGACGGCGAACCATAGCGCCACCAGAATCCCGATCTTCAGGCGAATCTTCATTGACGTGCCACTCCGTCAGAACCGGTAGCTAAAGCCGATGCCGAACCGGCCCATGTTGCGATCGCGAGCGGCGAGCAGCCGCATGTATCGCAGGTCAATGTCGATCGAGACGTGATCGGCGACCAGCACGCTCGCGCCACCGCCACCCGTCAGCGCCAGCGCCGTCGACGATTCGGTCACGCTCCGCGGCGGAATCACCACAGGAAGGCCCGGAACAGGATCGGCCGCGGTAATTGCAACCGTATCCCTGACATGCGCGACGCCGCCGCCCCCAATCACATAGGGGACGAGACGCGCGCCGATCGCGGGTATGTCCACACGAACGTTGGTCGTGAACATGGCTGCGCGGCCATCGTCCCCCACATCGGGCACCGACGTGAGTTCCCCCCCGACACTGGCGAACCGGTTCACATGGAACCCAATCGCCGCGGCAGCCGACATTTCCGTGAGTGAGTCGATCGATGCGGCGGAGACGATGCCGGAGGCCACGACGGTCTGACCGGCAGCCAAGACCGGTTGCGCGAATGCCGCCACGGCGAATGTGGCGAGGACGCTGCGAATGTTCGTCATGATGTGCCTCGCTCCTTTACTGAATGGGAACACCCACGGCCGGCCCGGCGATCCAGGCCGCACGCAACTGAAGCTGGGCAGTTCCGCTGGCCGTTCCCGGAGGGACTCGAACGTTTACCTGGTAGGTATCGACCTGGCCAGGAAAACCCATCGCCCCGATGACGTCCGCAGGCCTGCCGTTTACGGTCGCCTGAATCGGCGAATTGACCTCGGCCTGAGGGCTGGACGGAAACGGCTGGCCGGGATCGACCCCGGGACGCGTCGGGCCGAGCCCCGTCACAAACAGCGCCAACGTCTCCCCCGGCGAGGCTGGCTTGGACGCGGTGACGAGAGAGAAGTCGCTGGAGTGGGTGACCGCCGGTCCGGCGGCAGTCATCACAATCTGCGGCGGAGACAGAGGGATCACATGCAGCACAAACCGAACCCTTCCTCCGCCGTTTCTGCGCCGGTTGGCCGGATCTTCGGCCATAGATGCCTGACGGGGGGGAACAATTTGGGTCGCCTGGCCCACCTGGCCGCGCGCTCCGAGAAACGCGCCCGTGCCGCCCACGATGGCGTTATTGCCCTGCCTGACGGCCAGCGGCGCGCCAGGAGGGGCTGAGCCGACCCCCAGGCCGGAGCCCATGATGCTGCCGAGCGGGGTACCGTCGCTTTTCAAGATTTCAAAGGTCTGCTCATTGACGTTGTTCCGCACGATGTCAGCGATCGCCTCCCCGGGAGCGGGAGCGGTCCTGAGAACGACCAGCCGTTGGTGAAAGACGAAGGTGCCCTTGGCAGGCTGGCCATTGACAGCCACGATGTCGCCCAGGACGATGGCCGCTGCGAAGTTTCTTACCGGGCTACGGGGTGGAATGCCCGGATTCGTTGCAAATAGCGACGCATTGGAAATGTCGTCGGCGTAATTGACGAGGTTTTCCACGTCAATCTCGAGGATCGAGGCTGGCGCGACTTGCCCGTATCCCGGCGTGCAACACACCGCGAGCAACAGCAACGCCGTTGCAAACGTTTTAGCTTTTCGAACCATCAGCGTCTCCCTTGGTGGGCGGCCATGGACGGCCACGATCTCCGCTATACCTGGAATGCGCGAATTCCGGTCCGGAGGGTGAACGCGGGCAAAAACCCCCTAGAATGTGCGGGTTCTTCGACTTCTGGTCTGGGAGGTCCTTTGGCGACACCGTCACCAGGGGCAGTTACGGAGCTGCTCCGGGCGTGGCGCGACGGCGACGACGGAGCGCTCGAGCGGCTGCTGCCGCTGGTGGAGGCGGAGCTGCGCCGGCTGGCTCGCGCGTACATGGGGCGGGAGCGGCCCGGTCACACGCTGCAGACCACCGCACTCGTGAACGAGGCGTTCCTACGTCTCACGGACGCCCGCGGCCTGCAGTGGCAGGATCGCGCGCACTTTCTTGGCATCTCGGCCCGCCTGATGCGCCGCGTCCTAGTCGACCACGCGCGGTCGCGCGGCTATCGCAAGCGGGGCGGCGGCGCCCAGCACGTGCCGCTCGAGGAAGGGCTCGCGATCTCGCCGGAACCACGGTTAGACCTTGTGGCCCTGGATCGCGCATTACAGGCATTGGCAGTGGCCGATGAGCGCAAGAGCCGCGTCGTCGAACTGCGATTCTTCGGCGGCTTGAGCGTCGAGGAGACCGCCGAAGTGCTGCATGTCTCCACCGATACCGTCAAGCGCGACTGGAGACTCGCGAAGCTCTGGCTGCTTCGAGATTTGGAGGGAGAGGCGCGGTAAGGGATACCGACCGCCGGCGGCGGATCGAAGATCTCTGTGACGCGGCACTCAGTCGCGACGAGCGCGAGCGGAGCGCCTTCCTCGCAGCCGCCTGCGGCAGCGATGTGGCCCTGCGACGCGAGGTGGAGGCGCTGCTCGCCCATGCGCCCGCAGCCGAGAGTTTCCTTTCCGCGTCGCTCGGAGAAGTGGCCGCACGCGTGCTCGAGGAACGCGGACCGTCACTCGTCGGTCAGCGGCTCGGCGCCTACGAAATAGTGTCGGTACTTGGCAGCGGCGGGATGGGCGAGGTCTACCGCGGCCGCGACGCGCGGCTCGGACGCGATGTCGCCGTCAAAGTGCTGCACGCCAGGTTTGCCGCAGATCCGGATCGCCTCCGACGGTTTGCCGCAGAAGCTCGCGCCGCCAGCCAGCTCAATCACCCGAACATCCTGTCCATTTACGACATCGGTACGCACGAGGGATCGCCGTACCTCGTCTCGGAGCTGCTCGAAGGCGAAACACTGCGAGAGCGGCTGGCGCGTGAGCCTCTCCCGCTACAGAAGGCCGTCGAGCTCGCGATCCAGATGTCGCATGCGCTCGCCGCCGCACATGACAAGGGCATCGTCCATCGCGACCTGAAACCCGAAAACCTGTTCGTCACATGCGATGGCCGCATCAAAATCCTTGACTTCGGTCTCGCGAAGCTGAGCGACGAGGTCACCGGCGGCGGCTCCGCATCCGGGAACGACGGTATCGCGCGAACCGTGCCCGGAATGGTGATGGGCACCATTGGCTACATGTCGCCGGAACAGCTGCGCGGTGAGCGTGTCGATCATCGCACGGACATCTTCGCGCTCGGCGCCATCTTCTTCGAGATGGTGTCAGGAGCGCGGGCATTCGATGGGGTCTCGACGGCCGAAATCATGAGCGCGATTCTGCGCGACGACGCTCCCGAGCTGTCGCGTCCGGATCGCCCGGTTCCGGCGGGGGTTGAGCGCGTCATCCGCCATTGCCTCGAAAAACAGCCGGAGGCGCGGTGGCAGACGGCACGCGATGTGGCGTTCGCGCTTGAAGCGGTATCGACGTCGAAGTCGGCTCCGGTGGCCGCACCAGATCGCGCGCCATCGCGCGTCAGGGGGCGCACGGCTCCCGGATGGTCCGCCGCCGTTGGCCTGCTGGCCCTCGGCGCTCTCGTCGGCGGCGGCTACGCCGTTCGTCTGGTTCGGGAGCCTCCCGCCCTGTCGTTTCAGCGACTGACGTTTGGCCGCGGCACCATCTGGTCGGCCCGGTTCGCGCCCGAAGGCCGGACGATCACCTACAGCGCGTCATGGAATGGAAATCACGTCGAGCTGTTCTCGACACGCCCGGACGCTCCGGACTCGCGGTCGCTGCAGATCGCGCACGCTGACGTGCTGAGCGTGTCGTCCACCGGCGAGATGGGGTTGCTGCTCAAGGCCGGCAGCCCGCTGGAATGGGAATGGAAAGGCGGGACGCTCGCCCGCGCGTCGCTCGCCGGCGGCGCGCCGCATGAAACCCTCGAAGGGGTGCAGTGGGCCGACTGGGGTCCCGATGGAACGAACCTCGCCATCGTACGCGTCGCCGGAATTCGCAGCCGGCTCGAATTTCCGATCGGCAACGTTCTGTACGAAACTCCGCAACGGATCGGCGCGCTTCGCGTGTCATCGAACGGCAGGATGATCGCATTCGCGGAACGCTCGGTTGGGTTGGGCGGCGATTGGACCATCGCGACCGTCGATGACGCTCGCTCGCGGCGGGTGGTGTCTACCGGATGGGCAGGTGACTTTATCGACCTGGCGTGGTCGCCCGATGGCGACGAAATCTGGTTCGATACGCGCCAGGGAGGAGATACCGCCCTGCACGCCGTCACACTCGGCGGGACACATCGAGTGCTGGCCAATCTCGGCACGTCAGTGCGGTTGTTCGACGTCGCTCGTGATGGCCGTGCGCTCGTCGGCCGCGCCTACTGGCGGAGCAGCATCAGCGGTCTGCCGCCCGGCGAGGCCCACGAACGAGACCTGTCATGGCTCGACGCCACCGAGCTCGACGATATTTCATTCGACGGCAGAACAGCGCTGCTCACCGAATTCGGGGAGGGCGGCGGCATCGGACGCTCGTCGGTGTATCTGCGTCGAGTCGACGGCTCGCCCGCCATCCGCTTGGGTGACGGCCAGGCGTTTGCGCTGTCGCCGAATGGGGACCGCGCGCTGGCGCTCCGTCGCGGGTCGCCGCCAGAGCTCGTGGTGTGGCCGACCGGACCGGGCGAGCCGATCGTCCTGAAGAACGCGAACATCGTCGACTACATGTGGGCAGACTGGCTGCCTGACGGCAGGCAAATCCTGTTCGCCGCAGCCGAGAATGGGCACGAGCCGCGTTGTTACGTTCAGAGCCTGGATGGCGGGCCGCCGCGCGCGATCACTCCGGAGGGCACAACGCTGCTGGTTGGCCAGAAGGTCGTGTCACCGGACGGCCACACCGCTGCGGTCATCGGCCGCGATGGACGCGCGTCACTGTATCCCGTGGCCGGCGGTGAGCCGCGAGCGATCCCTGGCCTTCAGCCCGGCGATGTCCCGATTGGCTGGAGCGCGGACGAGCGGTCGCTGTATGTATTTCGCAAGGGTGAGTCGACACCCGCGGTGTACCTCGTCAATCTCGCCACGGGCGAAAATCAGGTCTGGCGCGACATCACGCCTGCCGATCGCGTCGGTCTCGTGAACATCTGGGGAGTGCGCGTAGGGCCCGACGACCGCGCGTATTACTACTCCTATATGCGAAACCTCTCCGATTTGTACCTGCTCGACGGACTCCGCTGACGCTTCTCAGCGACGAACACCGGGGTAAAAGATGTACTCGGGCGGCCGCGCGGCATAGTCGTGGCCGTACTTGTCCTTGTGCGCGACGGTGGCGGGTCCGCGAATCTCGATCCGCGTCTCTGGTATCGCGGTGGCACCTTCGCCTATCGTGAGTGAGCGTTCTGCCGGCAGCGCCCCGGGCTCAGCCCGTTCGTGCCAGAACCGCAGCCGGTACTCGCCGGCCGGCGCGGTGATTTCGAACCGCCCATTCGCGTCCGTGACCGCGAAATAAGGCGTTGGCAGCACCGCAATGACCGCGCTCATCTCTTCGTGAATATTGCAGAACACCCGCACCATGCCCGGCCGGCGGAAGACGACGCGGCGCGACATCCGGGGCGAGTAGAGGTGCACATCGAAGATCTGGCCGTCGAAGTTCGAAAACGCGTTGTGGTCTATGGGATCGTTGTTGGGCAAATCGACCGCCGTCCCCACTTCAACGGCAAGCACGTGAGGGATGAACGTCCTGTTGCGCTGATCCATCGTGACCGCCCGTGGAGCCGATGACAAGGGACGCGCCATCCCGGCCGCCGGTTCCAGCCAGACGACAACCTCCGAACGGTTGCGCGGTCCGGCGCCATGCCGCTCGGGGCTGACAAGCACGACGTTGCCCGAGACAGTCGCCGCTCCGGCCACTGATTGGCACGGAACGCACCAGAGGCTGAGTGCGATGACGAGCCTAGAACAGATACGCGAGATACGCATTGTAGTGAGTATTCCTGGACCGCTGTCCCGCCTTGTAATGGGTCCGCAGAAACGCGACTTCCATGCCGGTGACGACGTTCGGCGCCAGACGATAGAAAGTGTTCGCCACATAGATTCGGTTCCGGGAGACAGCCGGGGCCAGGAGATCGCGGTCATCCGGATCCTCGAAGCCTCCCTGAAGATTGAAGCTCAACCTCGGGGATGCGAGGATCGTCGCCTGCGTCCACCCCCCATGTGAGCGGACGGCGGTCGCGTTGACGACGCCTGGACTCACGGTGACAAGGGTCACACCAGGCATCCGGCGGCCGGAGAGCTGCGTGACATTCTTGCCCGTGAAGATCGCACCGGACATCTCCAGCTGGCGCACAGGAGTCACGAGCCAATCGACTGAGGCCGCTCTCGACGGCACCGACGTTCTCGCGATGTGCGTCTCGCTGGTGTGAAACCCGATGCCGAGCTCCACCCGGCGATCATTGTCGAACGTCTCCGTAAATTGGACGTGACCTTCGGGCCCGGGCCGCCGCAGCTCCAAACTGGCGAGGAATTCCTGCGGAATGGTGGTCGACCAGTCCTCGGCCGTTTGTGTGACGCCAAGGTCGATCGTGATCGCGCGCGTGTCGGCCAGTGGCACACGCTGGCGAACCCGCACCTGCGGCCGCCAGCCATACAGGTTCCCGGCGGCGATCAACGGTGAAAAGACCACCTGCGCGAGCGAATTCGGCTCGCGCGGCGACATGATCAGCTTGTCCTGTCCGACGAGCACCGATGTGTTCTGCCACTGTCCTTCGACCCACGCGGTCCTGAGACGCGGCTGGTTCGTGAACACGGGGCTGGTGCCTGCGAAGAGATCCATCATGAGCGATCCGTGGAATTGCCCGCCCAGGATGGCTTCCGGCGCGTCGAATTCGATGCCGAACACGCTCTGGCGCATGGTCGCGCCCGATGCGGTCGGCCCTGGCGTCGCCAGCGCGATTCCGGGATAGTCGTTTCCCGGACCTGCGCGGTTTCCGTTGCGGAACGCGTTGAACAGCACCATTCCGGTGAGCCGCAACGGCACGCGCCGCGTCGTTTCGACCTTGACCAGGGCCTGCTCTGTGAGACGTCCTGAATCGACGTCAACCTTCTCCTCGAGAGCATCGAGACGATCCGCCGTCGCCGCGTCGCGGTCTTTTTTCAATGTAGCGAGCTCCTCCCGGAGGAGACTCAGTTCTCGTTGCAGAGCAACATTCTCCTGTTCGACGCGGTCCAACCGCGCTGCGACCGCTTCCAACGATACCGCGTTCTGCGACCACGCCGGACCGGCCCACATTGTGACAACGACCGCGCACAGGCGGACGAGAACTTCGCGCCAGGTGGACCAACGCTTCTGCTCCATCGGGTTTCTCCTTGGGCGAGAAAGGGCGATCTTAGCGGAAGCGGCGACATTACTCCCGTGATGCGGCTGTAGTTCTTGGTTTACGTTAGGTAGGTACCGTGAAGCTCAGCACCTTGTTCGCAATCTTTGCCGCGGTGGCGCTGGTGTTTTGTGTCGGACTGTTGCTGATCCCGGCATTTTGGAGACGATAGGAACAATTAACGGAGACGATAGGAACGATGCTCAGCGTCTGCGGACGAAAACGCCGAGGAAGGCCCCTCGCATCCAGGGGCCGGAAAAACGGGGAGGGGATGGGGTGGAGAGAGCCTGGAAAAGCATGGCCTCACTTGACCAAAGACTTGACCAGTTGACCACTCACGGCTGCCATAAACTGCCGTAAGTGGTTGGTGCGGAAGGGGGGACTCGAACCCCCACGATATTGCTACCGCCAGCCCCTCAAAGCTGGCGCGCTGCTGCCTTGCTCAGATAATGGTTCATCGTGAGCGAATCGTCGGACCCACTTCGCGCGCAGCTGGTGCGCTTCCTTGACTGGGAAGAAGCCCACGTCACCTTCGACAAGGCCCTCGACGGCATCGCCGCCGACAAGCGCGGAGCGCGCGTTTCTGGCTTCGAACACACACTGTGGCAGCTGCTGGAACACATGCGCGTCGCGCAGAAAGACCTCCTCGATTTCTGCGTCAACTCACAATACGTGCATGCGCTCGAGTGGCCGGAGGATTACTGGCCGCAGAGTGCCGCGCCGCCTGACGCCGCAGCGTGGAACACGAGCATTGCGGATTTCAAGGCCGATCGCGAGAAGCTGAAGCAGCTGGCTCGCGACGCCCACGTGGATCTCTTCGCAACGGTCCCAACTGGCAGGGATCAACAAACGCACCTGCGCGCGATATTGCTCGTCGTCGATCACAATGCGTATCACCTCGGCCAGCTGGTCGCCTTGCGCCGAGCGCTCAGCATCTGGCCTTGAGGTGCGGTTCTCGTCGGATCATCTCCTTGCGTCATCCCCACGGTGGCCTTCCATCCCGTTCTGCAGTAATTGAACCTAGCGTGCTAGCAAACCAAATATCCCGCTCCGCGTCCCTGGGGTTCATTCCGAAGACATGGGTCGTGGAACGGATAGTCGAGGTCGTCGAGGCCATCGTAGGGACGTGGCTTGACTTCTTCCTGACCGACCTTCAGACTGCACTCGATTTTAGTGGTGGAAAGCGGACAACCACCGCTCGCGGTTGGAGGTCCTGGTCGTGGAGCGGCTGTCCTCGAAACCTGCGCCGGCTCCTCACAACACGACGGCCCGCATCCGAATCTGAAAGGAAACGATCATGAGTATGAAAAGGACGCGAGAAATCTTCACCGGCGTGAGTTTGCTCGCGCTCGTGGTCGCGTTAGGGGCCGTTGTCACCAGGCTGGACCACAGACTGGCCGCTCAGCGACGCGGCGCCGTCGAAGCTCCGATGTTTGAAGTGAATCCGCTGTGGCCGAAACCGCTGCCGCACAATTGGACCGTGGGCAACGCCATCGGCATTGCGGTTGATAGCAAGGACAATGTCTGGATGCTTCATCGCACCACCGGAGTCCCCGACAACTTCAAAACCCCGGGGGCATCGTGCTGCGCCATCGCCCCGGCCATTCTGGGGTTCGATCAGGCGGGCAACTTGATCGGCAGCTGGGGTGCGCCTGGCGAGGGGTACGAGTGGCCCGAGCCAAACCACGGGCTGACCATCGATTACAAAGGTAACTTCTGGCTCGCAGCCAACGGAGCGAAAGATACCCATGTGTTGAAGTTCACGTCGACGGGGAAGTTTCTGCTGCAGATCGGGAAGCAGGGCGTCAGCCGTGGGAGCAACGATACAGCCAATCTGTCGAAGCCTACCGAAGTCACCGTCGATCAAGCGGCCAATGAAGTGTACGTGGCCGACGGCTATGGCAACAAACGAGTGATCGTGTTTGACGCGGACACAGGCCAGTACAAGCGCCATTGGGGCGCCTACGGCAACAAGCCGGACGATACGAATCTCGGGAATTACGATCCCGACGCGCCGCCCGTCAAGCAGTTCCGTAGTCCAGTGCACTGTGCCGAAATCTCGAAGGACAACCTTGTGTACGTCTGCGACCGCCTGAACGATCGCCTTCAGGTGTTTCAGAAGAACGGCACGTATGTGAAGGAAGGGTTCGTCGCGACCAAGACTCGGGGATCCGGCTCGGTGTGGGACATTGCCTTCTCACGGGATCCGCAACAGAGGTACCTGTACCTTGCCGACGGGGGAAACCACAATATTCACATCCTGCTGCGCGATACGCTTGAGGAGCTGACGACGATCGGGGTCGGTGGGAAGCTGCCTGGGCAGTTCTACGGCACGCACAACCTGATAACCGATACGCAGGGCAATCTCTATGTGTCCGAAACGTACGGAGCGCGCATACAGAAGTTCGTTTATAAGGGCGTTGGTCCGGTCACACAGAAGGACCAAGGAGTGTTATGGCCTCGCACATCACGCTGACACGCGTTGTTAGAACTCATAGGACGCCGACAGCTCCATGACTCTCGGCGGCACAATGGCTGTCGGTCTCAAGAACGTGGCGCCCGACCGCATAATCAACCCAGTGACTGCGTTGACATTCAAGGCGTTGTAGAGGTTGATCCGCGCAAGCACTCTCTGCCCGCTTCGCAGCGCGAATGCCTTTTGCACTCGAAGGTCCAGGATGCTTGTACTCGGCATCTGACGCGTGCCCATGGGCTCCGCATTCAGCGTGATCGACGGGATTGTCCCGGGGTTGGTGAAGAGCACCTGCCGCGCCCACGACAGCCCGCTTCGGTACTCGAAGTTGGCAGAGGCGAGAATGTCGGCTGGAAACATGTAGGCGCCCGAGGCCTTGGCCGTCTTCTCCCAACCAACTTCGGACTGGTTGATTTCGGCATTTGGGTTGACCGGTCCGGCCAAGACGATCGAACCGCCGAGGGTCTCAGTGAGGCCGTTTCTGAACGGGACCCGCTTCTTTGTGGCCGAATACGACGCGGCCATCTGCCAGCGATCCGAGAGCCGCCTGTAGGCCGCAACCTCGAAACTCTTGAACGTCTGATCAGCATTCGGGTCGTTGATGTACTGCCCCTGCTCAAACTTCGTTCCTGCCAGCGCAGCAGGATACTGATAGTAGGTGATCGTCCTTCCCGGATCGTCAGCGGTCCCGACCCGTCCGTCTGGGCCAGGATCTGGATTCGTGACCGCAATGTTGTAGGCCGAGGGTGGCCGCAGCGGGTTCAGTTGGCGGTAAATATTCCAATTGCGCGAGTAGATTCCCGTGGCCCGGAGGGCAAAATTCGGTAGCACTTCCCGCTCGAGTGAGAGCGAGTATTCGCTCGTCATCGGCTGCTGCTCGTCCGGATTCGGAATGAACGGGACCGTCGATTTCGAGACGAAATCCGGCCCGTTGGGATCGAGATTGACCTGTCCTGGTGCATAGAGAGTCGTTCCAATCGGAGCGTTCCATCGGTAAAGCGCTGAATTGTCAACCAGCGGATCCACATTCGATAGTTCCGGCTCGAGGGTGCGGATGTGATCGAACTTTCCCCACCCACCCTTCACCACGGTCTTGTTGTCGCTCGTGAGGACGTACGCAGCGTGAAGGCGCGGTGCCACGCCGTTCCAGATAGGGAGCTGAGTCTTCTCGAAGCAGGCGGCCGGAAAAGGTACGTCGCCCGGAGGGTTGGCGGCATCACGACAGCCGCCCGGCACAAACCCATTGTCGTGCGCGTATCTGAGTCCTAAATCCAGCGTGAGCCGCCGAGCGATGACCCAGGTGTCCTTCGCGAACACGCTCGAATAGCGTTCGAGTTGTTTGGGAAAGTTCGGATGGTTGAAAATCCGTATCTGGAACGGCACGCCGTTCCGGTAGATAAGGTGGTAGTTATATGGTTGCTGGTTGGGATCGCCATTCGGGAAGGGGCGACCGGTCGAATTCGCGATGTACTCGAATCCCGCCTTGAAGGCATGATTGCCCAGCAACAGGTCCGGCCGGTAGACACTGACACTGCCTTTGGTATCGTGCCGATTGGTGAACGGCCGCGTCCCGGCAGTCAAACCCGGTCCAGACTGATAGAGGGTCACGATGTCTTGTGTGGAGACTTTGCCCGGCGCGTTGTTCGCGAACCGACCCGGCCAGAAACCCCAGTTCCCGTACTGCACGGAGGTCACCACGGAATTGCCAATCGTGGTCTGCCATTCGACCTTGCCTGTGTGGGTCCACGTCGTGGTGTCGCCACGTTTTTCCCACGGCACGAATTCCGTGACGCCCCCGCCTTGGGCGCGCTTGTTCAGGTACTGGTAAAAACCGACCAGACGATTGTGGGAGCTCAATTGATATGAGAGTTTCCCCGTCTGATAGTAAGCCCAGTCCGTGCTCTCCGCCACCGAGCCATCTGGCTTGAAGGCGTTCAACAGCGGGTCGTTGCTATATCGGTACCGCGACGCCACGTAGTACCAGAGCTTGTCCGGGAGAAACTTGCCCCCCAATTCTCCGCTGACATCCCACCGGTCCTTGAGCCGATTGCCGGTCGTGATTCCTTGAGCCCTCAATGCGTCGTCGATGTTCTTGCTCTGCAGGCTATCGTCCATCTTGGCGTACGAGAGGCCGCCGTGAAAGTTGTTGCTGCCGGACTTGACAATCGTGTTCAGCAGCACTCCCCGGGTTGGCATCTCCGCATCATTCGCGACGGTTTGGACTTCCGCTTCTTCGATGGAGAGATAGTCCCAATAATTCGCGTTGCCCCCGCCTGCCGTTAAGGCGGTCGTGACCACGCCGTCGAGCATGGCCCACCATTCGCCCGGCTGTCCGAACGCACGGACTGAAGGACCAGTCGTGGTTGTGTTCCCGCCCACATCGAAATTCGACCGTACGCCAGGCGCCTGGTTCATCAACCCGATCACTCCATTGCGGCTTGACGGGATCAGTTCGAGCGTCTCCTTCGTGAAGCGCGTGCTGCTCGAGGCCGACGTGACGTCCACCACGGGTGCGGCGCCGACCACCGTGATGGTCTCGTCGATACTCCCGACCTTCAGCTCCACGTCCACCTTTGCCACGAAACCCACCGTGAGCCGAAGATCTTCGCGCTTGATGGTCTGAAATCCCTGAAGGGAATAGACGAGCTGATAGGTCCCAATCGGCAGCGGCGCGAGCCGGTACTCGCCATTTGCGTCGGTGACGTTCACCAACTCCGCCACCTGCAAGGCAGGGCTCGTCGCGGTAACCGTCACGCCGGGCAGGACACCGCCACTCTCGTCCTTTACTTGACCGATGATCGTCGCGCTCTGCTCCTGACCAGCGAATGCGACGCCGAGCAGCGGAACGAGACTGAGGAAGATCACCAGACCAAGCAACGTAAGCCGCTTGGTCGGCACATCCCGTCTTTCGCTCGTCATATTCGTCTCCATAGTGTCCGATTCCCTGAGCCGCGGATGGAACGAAGCCGCGCCATCGCTGACGCTTTCGATCTTGACGATGACCATAGTCAAAAATCCACGAGCTTGGCAAGCGAAAGCTAGAGATTCACGCAGCGCACGGCTACCTCTTGCACAGCTTTCTCAGGCGGACCAGATCATCCGCAATGGTCAGGCCGACATGATCTATCTGGCATCTATCTGGCGCGCGAGGTGCTCCGCAATCCCCACTGGCCCGTTCATGCCGCACGCGCCTTGGGACACGGCGACAAGCTGAAGTTGCCCGTGCAATACGCACGGGCTGAGAGATGATGGACGCGTTCTGCGGCTAGAATGACGTATGCCTTATTCGGAAATGCTTGTTGCCCCGATGCGTGAAGATCTGACTCGTGCAGGTGTGGAGGAGCTGCGGACCGCTGCCGATGTCGACGCGGCCGTGAAGAATACGTCCGGCACCTTGATGATTGTCGTCAATTCCGTCTGCGGATGCGCCGCCGGCAAGGCGCGTCCAGGAGTCTCGCTGTCATTGCAGCATCCGGTGCGCCCCGATCGTGTGGCCACCGTGTTCGCCGGCGCCGACATCGAGGCCACCGATCGGGCAAGAAGCTACTTCACGGGGTACGGGCCTTCGTCACCGTCGGTAGGCCTGTTACGCGACGGCAAGCTCGTCTTCATGTTGGAGCGCACACAAATCGAGAATCGCGATGCGCAACAGATTGCGACCATCCTCACCGACGCGTACGAACGACACTGTCAACCCGCCAGCCCGGCGGTCCGGTAGTTACAGCACCGTTTCGTCCCGTCGAATTCCTGACCTGAGCGACCGAGACTGGGGCTACGGTTTTTTCTGGTACCAGGGTTGGCCGTACGTGCGAAACGGCCCGCCATCGACCGAGTACTGAATCTGATCGCGGAAATTGAGCGGGGAGTAGGTGGTCGTCCGCCCCCGCAGCTGCACCGTCTGACCGTCTTTCTTGATCGGCGCCGCTTCCCAAAAGAACGTGTACGTGCCGCCGAGGTCGCCACCGAACGTGCCGATTTGCGTCAGGGACATCCCGCGGCTGTCCACCTCGTAGCGGACGGCCCTTTTATCGGCATGGGTATGAGCCAGAATCGCGCGCCCCTTGATGGCGCCTTGCGGGCCAGTGGCTTCAATGCGTCCCACCACCACGGGCTCCCGCAACAACGCCTCGGGAACGACGGTCAGCGACAGCGCTGGAAACCCGTTCAGCGGCTCAATACTCAGCGGTGGCTTGACGAGCGTATACGTAATCGTCCCGACCAGATCGCCACCGGGGCCCAGAGGCGTCTCGGGCGCTGCCCAGTCGAACGCCCACGTGCCGACGAAATACTCGAGGTTGAACGGCGGCATCGGATCGGTGAGCTTCGTCGGCCCCTGACCCAAGACCGGCAGGCCTCCCACCAACAGTCCCGCTACCGCCGCAATAACTTGCATTCGCACGTGCATAGTCTCTCCCCGGCCGGACCAGTATCCTAGGCGCGAGCATTCAGCGTTGCAACCCTGGAGGGGGCAGATATTCCTTTGACCGGTTTGTTATCAATGACTTAGGATCCTTGCGCTTAGTATTGTTCAAGTGTGATTGCCCCGCGAGGGCCTTCGGGAGCGCGAGTATGAAGCGACACTCCGGGCTTGGCGTCGGCGTTGTTGGCATCGCCCTGGCGATGCTTGGCGGTGCATCCACGTACGCGCAGAAGGCGCTCCCCGCCGCGCCGACCTTCAACAAGGACATTGCCCCTATCCTTTACGCTAACTGCATCGCCTGCCATCGTGACGGTGAGGCGGCGCCGATGTCGTTGGTGTCGTACGAGGATGCCCGGCCATGGGCGCGGTCCATCAAGCGCAAGGTCACGGCACGGGAGATGCCGCCGTGGTTTGCTGATCCCCGATTCGGCCACTTCAGGAACGGCCGTGGTCTGACCGTCGATCAGATCGCAGCTTTGGCCGCCTGGGCCGACGCCGGCGCGCCTGAGGGAACAGCCCCCGCCCCGAAGCTGCCCAGCATGGCTGACGGGTGGGTTCACCCCTCGGGACGTCCGCCCGACATGGTCATCGAGATGCCGATCGTGTTCGACGTCCCCGCGGAGGGCGAGCTCCCGAACTTCACCATCTATCAGGAACTCCCGATTCCCGACGATCTGTTCCTCGAAGCGATTCAGCTCCGGCCAGGAAACCGCCAAGTTGTCCACCACTCCAGCGTTGGGGTCCGCAACCTGCCGGCCAACACCAAGCTAGGTACCGGTGCGGTGTGGCCGGGCGGGCCAGTGATCTCCAATGTGGCCGTACCGATCAAGAAGGACGGTCCTGCGGTCGACAACCGTGGCGACGCCTCGGAACGCGAGCTGGGCGCCGAAGCCGCTGCGCAAGCTGCCGCCGCCTCCGCGGATGTGTTCGCCCCGGCGGGCACCTCGCACCTCGTCTTCTTCGTGCCGGGCGGTGGGTTCGAGCAGTGGCAGCCTGGGGTAGGCAAGCGCCTTCGCAAAGGGCAGTACCTGGCGTGGGGTCTCCATTACACGCCCACGGGACGTCCGGAAAAGGATCGATCTGTTGTCGGCCTCTGGCTCCAGAAGCGTGAGACGACCCATGAGGCGCTGACGCGCCGGGTTGGTGAAACGCACATCGCACAGCGTGGGGAGCTCGTGAAGAAGACCGACGACGGACCTCCCCTTCCGGGCATGTCGGGTGGGGCCGGACCGAAGATCCCGAACATTCCGCCGAACGCAGACGACTGGGCCATCACCGGCATCACGGCGTTTCGCGACGACGTTACGCTGTATCTCGCGTGGCCGCACATGCACCTGCGCGGCCAGGACATGACATTCGTCATCACCTATCCCGACGGCCGCGAGGACGTCGTGCTGCACGTGCCGAAGTACGACTTCAACTGGCAGCTGCACTACGAGTACACGAAGCCGCTCAAGATCCCGGCTGGCAGCACGATCAAAACCATCGGGCACTTTGACAACACGGCTGCGAACCGGTACAACCCCGCTCCGAACAAGGAGGTCTACTGGTCGGAGCAGAGCTGGGACGAGATGTTCAATGGATGGATCGACTACTCCATCGACAAGCTCGATCTCAGACTCGAGAAGACCCTGCAGAAGTCGGCCCCAACGAGCTCGCCGAGCCCCAGATGATCGAACGATTCCCGCGTGTAAGCACGTTCGGCATTGCGGTCGCTCTGGGGGCGGCCACCGTGTCCGCGCAGGACGATCTCCGGAAGCCGAAGGTGGACATGGTGACGCTGGTCGGCTGTGTGTCGCATCCTGACGACAGGACCTGGCTGCTGACGAACGCCAGCACCGAAGTTGCCACGGAGACGCCGTATGCGAGCGACAAGGAAATCGAAACCGCGAAAGGCGTCACGCTTGGGGCGGCGAAGTACCGGCTGATCGGGACCAACGATTTCGTCACCAACGAGGAGCTGCTCAAGGACGCGCAGCGGGCGGCCTTCACCACGCTCACCACGGCCAATGCGACGGGCGCACTGCGCGCCGGGCGCAAGGTGTTCGTGAAAGCGCTGTTGATTCCGGCCGCGAACGAGAAGCGTTTGAACCTGTTGTCGGTCCAGCCTCTCGCGGAGATATGTCCCTGATCGAGTTGCGCGGCTATGGTCGCGCACGCACGAAGGCGGGTTCCTAGAGAATGCGGCGGGTCCGAAAGGACCCGCCCTACAGGAGGATGTCATGTCGGAGCAGCACGGCAAGATCGACCGGCGTGC
>ORMF011354962.1_pt1 | contig 16480 bp, 14 predicted proteins | sample 1779871 | NCBI WGS metagenome assembly ORMF01 (sample SAMEA104232316, study PRJEB22302) | groundwater metagenome | biome: forest; feature: aquifer; material: groundwater | place: USA | collected 2011-08-07 | depth 5.4 m
CCGGCAAGACGACGACGCTGGCCGCGCTCATCGGAGACATCAACACCCGCGACCCCCGGCATATCGTGACGGTCGAGGATCCGATCGAGTACGAGCACGCGCACGTGCGCAGCCTCATCGAACAGATCGAGATCGGCGTGGACGCGCCCGACTTCCCGACGGCTCTACGCTCGGCGCTCCGGCAGGCGCCGGATGTGATCGTGGTGGGCGAAATGCGCGACCCCGAGACGATGCGGATTGCTCTGGCCGCAGCCGAGACCGGCCACCTCGTGTTCGCAACCGTCCACGCAACTGATATGGCCGCGGCAGTGTCGCGAATTGCAGACGCCTTTCCAACGGAAAGACAGAACGCCGTGCGCCAGGAGCTGGCGATGGCGCTGTCGGCAGTGCTCACGCAATCGCTCATCCCCACGACGTCGGGAGCGTTGATGCCGGCTGCAGAGCTGCTGCTGGTCAGTTACGGAGCGCGGCAGCACATTCGGAAGAATGCGCTGCAGCATCTGCATCAGGAGATCACGATCACTCGCAAGGCGGGATCATTCACATTCGAGGAGTCCCTCGCGAAGCTCGTCGAGCAGGGAGTCGTGGATCGGGATGAAGCGCGGGTGCGCGCCCCTCCTCCCGAGGAATTCGACTCCATCCGCACCTGAAGGCCCCCGCGGCCGACCTTCGGGTCGGCCTTCAGAAGCCGTAGTACTCGCGCACGTAGAACGAGTCGGAGTACATGATCATCCGGCCGAAATAGATCACTCCAAGCCAGAGAAACAGCGAGGAGGCGGCGACGATCTTTGCCGCGAACGGCGCATCCCCGCCTTGCCCCAAGGCACTCGCCCTACGCGACACTCCCGTGAAATGGAACGCGGCGACGTTCAGTCCCGCCAGCAGGATGAACGCCATCTTCAACTGGAACGCCGTGTTGGCCAGGGAGTCCTTCGGGCCCCCGGGCGAGCCGACGATGAAGACGTAGCCGGTAATCAGGTTGAGGACGAACCCGGCAATGCCCCAGGGAGTGAGCCGTTCCAGCGCGGCGACGGGCAGCGCTTTCGCGACGCCCAGCATCCGTAGGTCGAGCAGACCGACGGTTCCCATCAGCAAGGCCATTCCGAAGAAGGGGATCATCTCGCAGATCGGCCACGCCCATGCTTGCGTCGCCACGAACTCGTGTACCGCCTCGTTCTGCAACAGAGCGGCGAGTGACTGGATCATCGGTTGCTCTCTCTCACGAACGCCCAATTCCGGTGAGCGCCGGATACTCATTCAGGCGACCCGCGATGATCGCCCCGGCCCACAGGGCGATGACCGCGCCGGCGAGGAGCGGGCTTGGGCCGACTCTCAGTTTCGTCTCGAGCATCCGGGTGCTCCCCACGCCCATCCCGATCAGCCCGAGTTTGATGTAGAACATCGGGCTCGTGAGGTCGGTCGTCGCGTGGCCGATGGCCATCGCGACTCCCGAGACGGCGCAGAGCCAGAAGCCGATCCAGACGGCGCCGAAGAAGCTTTCCATCGCTTCGAGCGGCACGGCGCGCGCGACGCCCAGCGCGCGCAGCGCGATCGCCCAGCTGAAGCCCACGGCAAAGGCCAATCCGATCGCGTGGACTGTGATCAGGCCCGTGTACGCGAACATCGACGGCGATTCGCGCACCCACAAGCCCACGCTTCCCTGTTCGAGAGCGGCGAAGAATTCATTCATGTTGACCGCAGCCGGCGTGGCCGAGTGCAACCGGCATTCCGCGCGGCCTCGCGTGGTTTCGCCGGAGAAAAGGCGGAACGCTCGACCCCGTTCAAGGCCGGAGCATGAGCCCCGCGTGATTCTTCGCGGGGCATCCGGGTTTTTCCACACTACCTTTCGCGCCTGTCACTTGAGCTCGCCGTCCAGCCCACGCAGGCGCGCATCATCGTCACGACCCTTGAGATTGCATGTGCGCACAGCCCCTCTATTGACGGGCATATAATGACCCCGCTTCCCCCCGGCCTCTTGCGTCCCCACGCTTCTTTTCGGAGGACAGTCCCATTTCTGAACGCAAGGTGTCGTCCGTTGTCCGAGGTTCCGCCGTCCTCCTGGCGCAGGTTACGATCCCGGCGACCGTGCTGCTGGTCGCCGCATGGCGGGATCGCTACGATGGGAAGCCGGACTACGTTGTGCCGTGGATCGTCTTCGCCGGCATCATGTGGGCAGCCTGGATCGTTCCAGTGGGGTCATCTCCTCCCCGCCTGCGGCGCTCGCGCATCGAAATTCCACCCTGGGTGTGGCCCTGGGTCGCGCTCGGCGGCGTTCTGGTATTCCGCCGGTGATGCGTGTTTCTGTGACTGCCGCCCTGCTGGCCGGAGCGGTAGCGCTGGCCCTCCATGCCGCGGCGTGGGGCGCCGCCGTCAGTGTCGTCGCAAAGAGCGTGCATCCACCGCCGCTGCAATCGGCGTTGGCACTCGGCGGCTCTGCCCTGCTGCTCCGCGTGATCAATCTCGCGTCGCATCGGCGGCGGATGGTTGCTATTGGCGCAATCCTCGTGGCGTTCGGAATCGCAATGGTGGCAGCCCCGCTCGACTTGCAGTTCGCCGGCAACGGATTCATGGGCGACGGCGTCGACTACGCCCAAAGCCGCGATAAATTCGAACGCAACATTCCGGTCGCGGGCGGTGATCCGGAGATCCAGTTCAAGAGCCATCTCGGAGACCTGTTCCTGGCCGGCGTCGATCGAATGTTCGGGCGCACCGAAGACTCGCCGGGCATCGCATACAGGACGCTGTCCCGTGCCGGAGGCCTTCTTTTCCTCGGCGAACTGTTGCTGGTGGTCGTGGTACTGCGGGGCTCGAGGCGCGCGTGCAGGTACGTTGGACTGGCTCTGGCGATACCGCTCGTGATCGGGTTCTTCGGTTACTACGAAGTCGGTTACATGTCGGCAAGTGCGGCCGCGTTTCCCTTGTTGCTCCACTCGATGCGACGTCGCACGCCGGGTCATGCGCTCGAGGTTGGAGGTGGCCTGCAGGGCCTGCACGCCGCGTTTCATGGGTTCGGCCTGCTCGGCATCGCCGGCGGTGTGCTGGCTGCGCTGCGCGATCGGGACCGCCAGATATGGACGGCGCTCAGATTCGGCGCGTTCGCGCTGGCCGCTTATCTCGTCTGGCTGCTCGTCTACATCGTCGTGTTCGGTTGGTCCGTCATGTCCGATCCGTATTCCGGGCACATTGCGTTCAGACATCTGACAACAAGCGCATACTTCGACAGGCGTCTCGTTCACCAGTTGCTCTCGTGGCGTGCCGTGACCGAGGTCGGCATGGCAAGCCTCGCGATCGGCGTTCCGCTGCTGGTGTTCGCGCTGGTGCGCGCGAAATCGCGCCTCGAGCGACATGCCTCGCTGCTCTACGCACTGCCGGGACTGCTGTTTCTCGTCGTCTGGTGGCCGAGCGCCGGTGTCGGTCACGATATGGACCTTCTGCTGGGCGCCTTCGCCGGTATGATGGCGGCAATCTGGCTCGCCTCGCGCACGCCGCGGATCGCGTTCCAGGCGTGGATTGTTCTTGCCGTGGTACACGTGATGTTCTGGGCCGTCGTCGCCGACCGGACGATGGAGAGAATTTGGATAACGCAATAGGAGCGCCCTATGACTCGAAAGATGTGGACCGTCGGAGGGAGTCTGGCCCTGGTCGCCGTGATGGGCGCCGCGATGGCGGTGTCCAGGAATACCGTGACCGCTCAGGTGAGCCGGCAACCGGTGCCGCTGTTTGAACCCGATCCACTGTGGTCGCAGGCCTTACCCAACAAGTGGGCGACCGGGCAAGTCGGCGGGATTGCCGTTGACTCGCACGACCACGTCTGGATCTTTCATCGTCCCGCGACGATTCCCCAAAGCGAGCGGGGGGCGTCGCTGAATCCCCCCGCCTCGGAGTGCTGCATCCCGGCGCCGTCCGTCCTGGAATTCGCCCCCGATGGAAAGTTCGTGCAGGCATGGGGCGGCCCCGGGACCGGATACGAATGGTTCAAGTCCGAGCATGGAATCTATGTCGATTCCAAGGACAACGTCTGGTTGAGTGGCAGCGCCAAAGAGGACAACCACATCCTGAAGTTCACGAACAAGGGCAAGTTCCTGATGCAGATTGGCCACGCGGGGAAGAACACGGGCAGCAGTGACCTCGAGAATGTCGGTGGACCGGCGAGCCTGTTCGTGTACGCGAAGACGAACGAACTGTTTGTCGCTGATGGCTACTTCAACCACCGGGTCGTCGTGTTTGACGCGGACTCGGGCAAGCACAAGCGCCATTGGGGCGCGTACGGGAAAACTCCGGATGACACGTTCAAGTTCCCCCCTCGGGCGCAACTGATTCAAGGACCAGCGCCCACGCATTTCAACAACCCGGTGCACGGCGTTCTGGTATCAAACGACGAGCTCGTCTACGTCGCCGATCGCACGAACAACCGAATCCAGGTGTTCAGGCTCGATGGCACGTACATCAAAGAGGTGTTCATCGCCAGGAACACGCTCCAGGCGGAGGGGACCGTGCACAATTTTGCCCTGTCACCGGACAGGGAGCAGAAGTACCTGTACGTCATGGACGGGTCGAACAAGGCGATCCGCGTGCTGGATCGGCAGACGCTGCAGGTCGTGTCGAATATCGGCGGGCGTGCCGGACATAACGCACGCGAGTTCTTCCATCCGCACAGCTTCGCTGCCGATTCGAAGGGAAACCTGTTCATCGGCGAAGTGAACGATGGTCAGCGGTATTACCGGTACGCGTTCAAGGGGATGGGGCCGCAAACGTCGACTCAGTGAGGCGAAGGTGCGCTTCGCACCTGCTCTACGTGCAGTGGACGGTCACCCACTTGAAGTTCGCGTTGTAGGACGTGACCGCAGCCGCCTGGTCACGCGCGAGGCAGCAGAACTCGTAAGTGGATCGATCGCCAGGTCTGAGCATGGTGTTGAGCGGCGCGGACCAGGCAAGGCTGGTGACCAGGGCCCGGTTCTTGTCGAAGAAATCTGCGGTCCCGGTCACATCCGCCGCACACCCGTCGCCTGCATTCGTAATCTGAAACTGAGCGCCGTAGGTTCCAGTCGGATGGCTGACGGGAGTGACCCCCGCGACGATGGCGATTTGGGCAAGGAGGACTCTGAGCTGGAAATCGACATCAACATCGGCGGCGAGCGTCACCGGTTTCGTTGCCGTCGCGTAATCGACCGCGCTGGCCTGGATGGTCATTCCCCCCGGCTCGAGATCGGTAAAACCGTATCGCCCCTGCGCGTCCGTGACGACGCTCTTCCCCTTGTTCACACCATCAATCACTTCCAGAGTCGCGCCCTGCAACGCTGCGCCTTCGTAACCGGTCACGATGCCACGAAGGGCGAAGCTGATGGCCGTTGGTTCCGTCGGCGAAGCCCCACAAGCGCTGCAGATCAAAGCCGAAATGCCAGTGATCGCGACGAGCGTTCGCTTCTCCATCCTTCGATCGTCGTATCGTCCAACCTAAGGCACTCCTTTACGACATTACAGAATCGTCATTGTTCCCTCTTGGGTGAGGTGGTGTGGGTGTGATGATTACTTCCGAGAATCGTCCCGCGACGCGACCTCGTCACGATGGCGCCACAGCCAGCCGGCAATTCCGAGCGCGGTCACCCCGACGACGCCACCTGTGAGCCAGGTCCCGACCTTGCTCCCCCGAGACACGACCGGAGGCGGCACGGGCGGTCGCGACCGCAGCGGCCGGTCCGGCGCAGGCACCCACCGCGTCAGGTAGGCGAACGCTTCCGACGCACAGAGCGGACAGGCCTGGGCCTCGTGGACTTCTTCACAGTCGAGGCAGAGACGGGCGAGACGGAGCTGCATTCCACGAAGTGTATCGGTCATCGGCGGATGACGCATCACAAGGGGACGCGGCGCTCCGGAGCGACGCTGTGCGACGCGAGCCGGATGCGGATATCATTGCCGGGATTCGCGGATGAGCGTCCAACCGGCAGCACCTCAAACGATCGCTGAAACAACAGAGCCGTCCATACTTCCCTTCGTCGCGCCGACCGTCGTGTTCGGCGTGCTCACCGCGCTCGAGGGTTACGTCCCCACAGATCTATATCCCGTGGCATACGCCGTGAAGGCGGTCGCCGTGACCGCGGCGCTGTTGATATGGCGGCAGCCGCTTCGAGACATCAAGCCGGATTTCAAGGTGGTCGTGCCATCGATCCTGCTGGGTCTCGTCGTGTTCGTGGCGTGGGTTGGCTTGGACAAGGCCATCCCATACCCTCACCTGGGGGAACGGGTTGGATTCGATCCGTACAGCGTGCCGAACCCGCTGACCCGGGCAGGATTCGAGGTGGTGCGACTCTACGGGCTTGTGCTCATGGTGCCCGTCATGGAGGAAATACTCTGGCGCTCCTTTCTCCTCAGGTACCTGACCCAAAGCCAGTTTCTGTCGATTCCAATCGGGGAGTTTTCTTCTCGCGCTCTTGCAGTCGTGGTTGTGGCGTCAGCCGCGGCCCACCCTGAGTGGCTCGTCGCCGCCGTGGCCAACATCGTGTACTGCGGGTGGCTTCGACGTACGCGAAGCCTTTTCGCAACCATCGTCGCGCATGCCGTGACGAATGCCGCGCTCGGAGCCTACGTCTTCGCCACACATGAGTGGCAGTACTGGTAGTGCATCGCCTCACACCCCCGCACAAGAATTCAGGACGACAGGAAGCTCGATGGCGGCCACGGCGGATGTGGTGATTGTGGGGGGTGGGATCGTCGGGGCGAGCGTGGCGTACCACCTGCGCGCCGATGGATTCGCGGGACGCGTCCTCGTCGTAGACCCCGACCTCACACATACGCGCGCGGCGACGCCGGCCAGCATGGGCGGCGTGCGCACGCAGTACGGCGTGGCGAGCAACCTGGCCATGGCCCGATACGGACTCGACTTCTTTGCAGGCTTCGATGAACAACTGGCGGGAAGCTGGGGCCGGCCGCGCGCACACTTCCGCCGGGCCGGCTATCTGATGCTCGCGCATGCCTCGAACGAGGTGGCGCTGCGCCGGCGATGCGCGGCGCAGCAGGCGATCGGAGTCGGCGTGAACTGGCTCGCGCCGGAGGACATTCGGCAAGTCGTCCCCGCGTTGGCCATCGGCGACGTAGCGGGAGCGTTGTGGACACGGGAAGACGGTTACGTGAATCCGGGCGGGGCGCTTCAGGGTTTCATCGAGCGCTCGCGCGAGCTGGGTGCCGTGTGGTGCCAGGACGAAGTGGTCGGCCTTCAGCTCGAAGGAGCGCGCGCGACACTACGCCTGCGCGACGCGGGGCCGTTGTCCACCGCCGTGGTGGTGGTGGCTGCCGGCGCATGGAGCGCCGAGGTGACCCGATTGGCAGGTGTCGAATTGCCCGTGCACCCGCTTCGGCGTCAGGCCTGCCTCGTGCAGCTCGGTAGACCGCCGGCGGCGCCCATGCCCATGATTCTCGACCGCGATAACCCGATCAACTTCCGCTCCGACACGGAGACCACGGACCACCTGCTGGTCTCGCGCCAGTTGCCCGACGAACCGCCAGGCTTCCGCTTCGACTGGGACGTGGAAAGCTTCGCGGCGCACATCGCCCCGCGCCTGCGGCGTTACCTGCCAGGCTGCGGCGAGCCGAGACTGCAACGTGGCTGGGCCGGGCACTACGACGTTTCGCCGGACGATAATCCCATTCTCGGGCCGCATCCGGAGCACCCGTCGCTGATGATTGCCGCCGGCTTCAGCGGCCATGGGCTCATGCTGGCGCCCGCGGCCGGACGGATCACGTCCGAGCTGATTCGCCTCGGACGCGCCGAGACGCTCGAGGCGCGGCCGTATCGGCTGGGGCGCTTCGCGGAGGCGGAGCCGATCGTCGATCCACAGATTTGAGAGGCGCTAGATTCTCTCGAGCTGCTGGATTTGGTTGACGCTGGTGAGCGTTGCCGGTACTCTGCGCGTCAACCTGTGAGGTACATCGTGCAGATGATGCGTTCGCTTTTACTCGCCGGCGTTCTGGCGCTGTCGACCTTCGCCGTTGCGGCATGCGGGTCTGATTCGCCTTCAACGTCGCCCAGTCCCAGCCCGGCTCCAGCGCCAACGCCTGCGCCAACACCCGCTCCAACGCCTGCTCCAACTCCGACCCCGACGCCAGCACCGACCACCGCGTCACTCACCGGTACCGTGTCGAACTCGGGGGGACAGCGTCTCGGAAGTGCGAGAGTGACGGCGATCGATGGGCCCAACACGGGACAATCCGTCCTGACGAATAGCAACGGTGAGTATCGATTCGACTCGTTGACGATCGCGGGCATGAACTTCAGCGCGAACGCCAGCGGATACGTCGAGTCCCGCGCCGGCACATTCGTCGACGGTACGAACACGCTCGCCTTCGTGCTGGCGCCCGTTCCTCCGCCTGACCCGTCCATCACCATCACGTCGCGAATCATCACAGGCGGCCCGGGAACGGCGGTCCAAGAGTGGGGATTCAGCGCCACCAGCAACGTCACGTTCACCTCATACGATTGGGACTTCGGTGACGGCGCCAGCTCGCTTGACGGCCGAGCCGATGAACAACACGTTTATCGTACGAAGGGAACGCTCACGGTGACGGTCACTGGCCGGCGAGCCAGCGGAGGGCCTGTCGTCGGAACACTGAAGATCGAGGTGCAGTGACGCTGTCGCGCGAACCGCGAACGTGAGCAGAAGGTTGCGTCCTAGCGTTGTGTCACGGACTTCGCCTCGCCATCGACGTCCTTCTGCCACGCCGTAATCAGCGGCGCCAGTCGTCGGGCAATCTCGGACTGCTCCCGCATCAGATCGTTGCGTTCCCCCAAATCGGCGCGGACATTGAACAGCATCGCCCTTCCGCCGTCGTAGAGCAGCTTCCAGTCGCCCACGCGGACCGCTTGTTGCGGCTGCGCGCCTCTGACACGCCAGAACAGCGTCCGATCGATCGCCGGCACGCGTCCTTCGAGCACCGGGAAAAGGTCGATCCCTTCGAGGCGCGCTTCGGCCGGAACCGGCGTTCCTGTCGCTGCGAGAATGGAGGCCGTCAGATCCATCGTGATCCCCACCTGGCCCGACACGCCGCCCGGCGGAATGCGTCCTGGCCAGCGGAAGATCGCAGGCACGCGGATGCCGCCTTCCCACACGGTCCCTTTATGGTGGAAGAACGGCGTGTTGCGCGACAACCATTCGCCGCCGTTGTCGTTGGTGAAGATCACAATCGTGTTCTGTCTCAGGCCAAGGCGATCAAGGACGCCGAGGATCTGGCCGACACCCCGATCGGCGCGCTCGAGCATGGCGACGTAGTCCGCCCGCGTGCTCGTCGGATTGTCGAACGGTCCGAGATGTCTTGCGTTGTCGCGTGCCGTGGACGGCTGATCCGGCCTCTGGTAGGGCCAGTGAGCGGCGTTGTACGCGACATCGATGAAGAACGGCTGACGGGCATTCTGCTCGATGAATCGAATCGACCGCTGGGTAATAAGGTCCGTCATATAACCCGGGACTTCCACAGGATGGTCGTTCTCGAACAGATCTGCCTTCAAAGGCGAATCAGCGCCGGCCGTGTGCTGGTAGTAGTCGACGAAGCCGCTCTTGAACCCGAAAAAATAATCGAACCCGTGCGCGCCCGGACTGAACTCACTTTTCCATCCGAGGTGCCACTTGCCGACGAGCGCGGTGGCATAGCCGTTGTTCTTCAAGAGTTGTGGCAGTGACCGCCCGCTCGACGGCAGTCCCCGCTCCGAATCCATCGGCCCGCGCGAGCCAAGCGGTTCTTCCAATCCGAAGCGCTGCTGGTACCGTCCCGAGATGAGACCCGCACGCGTCGGCGAACAGGTGGCTCCGTTCGCGTAGAAGTCCGTTAACCGGACTCCATCCCTCGCCAGACCATCGATGTTCGGAGTCTTGATGTCCGGCGCACCGTAGCTGCCGAAGTCGCCATATCCCACATCGTCCGTGATGATGAGCACGACGTTCGGGCGCTGCGCATTCGCAACCTGCGCCTGTGCCAACGGCGGGGCCGCGGCGACCGCAATGAAGAGCAGCAGGAGAGAGAACCGATGCATGTAGCCTCCTGTCATCGCCAGCCAGGCCCGGCGGCGCAGTGTGCCACATTTTCTGACTGAGGATGCGGTGAAGCTTTCGCGCGGCGGCAGCGAAGCGGAAGGTGGGTCCCTGACGGGAGGCGTCCCGTCAGCCGGCAAGCTTTTCGGGCTCGGGCTCTGGATCACTCGTCAGCCGCCGCAGCTTGTTGACGTCCCCGATAATCTCAACCGTCCCGCAGCTCCTGCACATCGTCGCCTTCGTCATGACGTCGCCAGTTTGGAGCGTCAGGAACTTCGAATCCTGCGGTCGAAAGGATGTTCGAACGGCCGAATAGAGCGCGCCCAAGACGACGGTCTCGCCCTTACATCGATAGCAGGTTGCCATAAAGCCTCAACTGAAAATGCCCTCTTACGTCACTCCAACCGACATTCGTGCTACGACGCCTTCACACCGTTGCGCATGATGGTACAGGTCGGCGCACCCGCTGGCTAACGTCTTCACAAGCTATATCGGCGCTGTCACTGTCTCTCCTACAGGGTCGGTCGGTTGCCCGACATTTGGCCGACACGCCTTTTCGTTCTGCCAGCGTGAGGACAACCGCCTACGCCGGTATGCGTAGCAGTTTGATAAGGTTGCCGCCGAGGATGGCCTCTTTCTCAGCGTTGCTCAGGAATCCGGCGTTGACGATCAGGTCGACCGTGACTGGCCAATTGAAGGGCGTGTCGGTGCCGAAGACGACCTGACTGACGCCCATCTCCGCGACGAGATGGCGGAGCCCTTCCGGAGAGAACACCATCGAGTCGGCCAGGATCTGCGAGCGCATGTACTCGCTCGGGCGCTTCTTGATGATGCAGTTCTGGCCCGTTCGCTGGCAGGCCACCTCGGTCCGGCCAAGATACGACGGCAGGTAGCCGCCGCCATGCGAGCCGCAGACGCGAAGCGCGGGAAACTTGTCGAATGTGCCGTCGAAAATGAGCCGCGACAGGAAGACCGTCGTCTCGAGCGGGTTACCGACGATGTTCCCCAACCCGCCGCGTCCGGCCAAGGCCCCCTGCTGAATGATGTTGGCGGAGCCGTTCGGATGCATGAACACCAGCTCGCCGAGCTCCGCCGCTTTCGCCCAGAACACGTCGTACTTCGGAAGCGTCAGGCTTTCGCCGTTCACGTGGCCGCCGACCGTCACACCGCGTGCGCCAAGCCGCTTCACAACGTCCTGGAGCATGTCTGCGGCGAGTTCCGGAAACTGGAGCGGCACAGAAACCATCCCGACGAACCGATCTGGATGCTGCCGCGACCACTGAGCAAGCGTCTCGTTATGTTTGTTGCAGATCGCGCGTGCCAGCCCCTGGTCTTTTATTTCCCACCACCAGAAGTCATTGACCGTCAGCGCTGCAACATCTATCCCGAGTCTGTCCATGACCGCGAGGCGATCTTCCAGACCAGGGCCCGTGGCCCGATCTTTTTCGTACGGCGTGCCCTTGACGACGTCGCCGAGCGGCATGTCCCAGTGAGCATGCACGTCAACGACGCGCACGCGTCGTCCTCCGATCGTGACTTGGCGCCGCGCGGGTGGAGCCTGCGCACGTACTGCGAGTCCACGTCCGGTCAGATAGGCACCAGCGGTAGATCCGGCGACAGTCTTGAAAAACTCTCTGCGATTCGGCACAGCTCAGTCCTCTCGATTCGCGGTTCCGCGGTATCGACGCGGACTGCGAGACAGGGCGGATGATCCGGCTGCAGCGCCGGCCATGTCAAGACAGGCAGAACCGAGGCCCCTTTCGGTTTGTGGTGCTACACGGACAACGAGTCTGCTGGAGTCTCGTTATTGTTCACGATTCGGCCCAAGACGACACCGACCGCGGACCGAGCCTCGGAGGGGCGCTTATCGTCGACAAAAAGTCCTGCGTTGCGCCGACTTCTTCCGATGCTAGCCGTCTGAGAACCTCCCGGTCCTTCGCCCGCTGAGACTTGGCGTCATCGACGTTCTCGCGCGGCGGGCACTGCCCTTGCGGTCGTGCTATGGGCGCACACGCGCCTTACATCACCAGAGAGCATAAAAACGAGCAATGGCGAGCATCCTCGCAATCGAAGCCGATCCCCAGCGCCGTCGACTCCTGTCACGGCTGATTCAGGAGCACGTGAAGGCCGACGTCACGATCGTCGAGTCCGTGAGAGCCGCGATCACGGCGATCGCCAGACAGCCGCCTGATCTGATCCTTGCGCCGCCGCTCTTGTCGCCGCAGGACAGCACGGAGCTGACGACACATGTGAGACTCCATGCGGCGCCCGACCTGGAGATGTTGACGATTGCGGCGTTCGACATGCTGATTGACGCACCAAAGGAAGAACCGCGCGGGCTCAGCATCTTCAAACGACGCCCTGTGACGCTCGGCCGGCTGTACGACCCGGGTATGGTGGCCAGAGAGATCGCAGAAGGCCTCGACCGCGCCTGCGCGGCGCGAGCCAAACGTGAAGCGGCCCATGGTCGCGCTCAATGGCACGAGGCAGCCGTCCAGCCGAATGACGACATCGCTCCCGCCCCGGTGGCTCCCAACGTTGAGGCCCTCTCGCGACAGCAGGATGAAGAACGCCGCCGCGCTCGACGAAACGCCCCCGCAGATGTGCCCTGGTTGTCAGCGATCAGGTTGCCCTGGGGCTTGGACCTCCATCTCGTCAACATCTCGAGCAGCGGGCTGCTGATCGAGTCGGGCTCGAGGTTTACGCCCGGGATCACGTACGACCTTCAATTGAACGGTCCGGGCACCGAGCTGATCGTCAAGGCGCGATTCGTTCGCAGTGAGGTCGCTCGCGTCAACGGGCTCGGAGTGACGTACTACGCTGCCGCAGCATTCGATGAAGAGCTCGACCTCCTGGTCAGCCGCAAGAAAACAGTCGAGTCTCCAACCCCACAACAGGCGCTGAGTGCTCTGCTCGCCACGGTTCTGGCCGAATCCGACCACCGCGAACCTGCTCGTATCAGATTCGCGCGAGGACTGTGCAGGCTGGTTCGGGCGCAGGACGTCCTGGTGCGCCACGCTCCCATCGCTCCGGCGGACGGCAGCGAGTCGTTCTACTTCCACGTGAAGGGAGAAGGACCCTCACGTGCGATTCTGCAGGTGATATTCGAAGCCGACCATGACATCACGGCGTCGGAGTTCAGACTGTTGAAGGCCGGGGCCTCGCTCACGGCTGCCGTGCTCGAGTTCGAAGAGCCGCTGGCCAGGACGCGTTCTTTCCCGGCCGAGCAGGTTGCCTAAACGCCTGAGCGCGCTCGATTGACGCTTTCAGCGTGACGCCAGATCTTCGCTACAGGACAACTCCAATCTCGTGAAGCCACCCTTTGCGCGTTGCGTAAGACGTGAGGGACACCGCCGTGAACGTGACTCGCGTGAACGCGGCTCAGCTACAAGAAGCAAAGCAGATTCGAGTCACTTCGAGGAGTCGTTCCAGCTTGGCCCACTGATCCGCCTCAGTGATCTGATTGCCGTCCACCGTGCTTGCAAACCCGCACTGCGGGCTCAGGCACAAACGTTCGATCGGCACGTACCGGCCGGCCTCCTCGAGCCGGCGCGTGATGTCGGCCACTGATTCGAGCGCGGCGGCCTTGGTGGTCAGCAGGCCGAGCACGACGACTTTGCCTTGCGGCACGAACCGCAGCGGCTCGAACGTCCCCGATCGGGCGTCGTCGTATTCGAGGAAGTACGCGTCGACGTGCAGCTCGTTGAACAACGCATCGGCGACCGGCTCGTAGCCGCCTTCGGCAACCCACGCGCTTCGCATATTGCCGCGGCAGAGATGAATTGCGACGGTGAGATCCGCCGGCCGCACGTCAATGACCGAGTTGATCAGTGCCGCATAGAGGTGCGGCAGGTCGTTCGGGTCGTCGCCGCGCTCCTTCGCTTGCGCCCGGATCTGCGGGTCGCAGAGATATGCCAGGTTCGTGTCGTCGAACTGGATGTACCGGCACCCGGCGTTGTACAACGACGCCACCTCGTCCCGGTAGGCCTGCGTGAGATCCTCGAAGAACTCGTCCAGGTCGGGATAGGCCGTAATGTCGATGCCTTTGCGTCCACCGCGGAAGTGCACCATCGTGGGCGACGGAATGGTGACCTTTGGCGTCCTGGTGGCGACCGATTGCAGGAACCGGAAGTCCGCCGTCTGGATGTCCCGCACGTGCCGCAGCTTGCCGGTGACCGTTACGCGCGGCGGCGCGAAGTCGATCTCGCCTTCGCGCGTGTGAAACTTCGTGGCGATGCCGCCGGAGACCGCGACGCCCTCCAGCCGCTGGAGAAAGTCGAGGTGAAACATCGTCCGGCGGAATTCGCCGTCGGTGATGCTCTGCAGCCCGATCGCTTCCTGTTTCCTGACGACTTCCCTGATGGCGTCGTCTTCGACCGTGCGCAGCTCGTCTTTCGTGATCTCATCTCTTTGAAAGCGCGCGCGCGCATCCTTGAGACGCTGGGGCCTGAGCAGGCTGCCGACGTGGTCAGCGCGGAATGGCGGGTTCAGCCGTAACACTGGATGACCTCCCTGGGCGGGCCGCATCTTACATGTTCTTGGGTTGGTCTCCGCTCGCCCGAGGCACCGTCTGGTCCGGCCCGGCCACGGACGGACACGAAGGTCACAATGTTTTCTTCGCGATCTTCGTGCTCTAACCTTGTGTTCTCAGTGCGCTTTGTGGCTAACAGCCGTCTTGATCTTTTTCGTGGCCGCTTCGCGCGAGCACGCGCTCAACAAGGGCGCGTGCAACGCCAACGTAGTGCTCGGGTGTCAGGTGCCGGTCGATCTCGGCACGGGTCAGGTGTCGGGTGACGGCCGGATCGATCGCAAGCGCATCGGCCAGCGTGCCGCTCACGGCCCGTGCGCGATGCGCCGCTTCCTCGACGAGCCTGTGCGCCTCGCTGCGACCCACGTGGGCGGCAAGCGCCATCGTCACGGCCTCCGATGCGATCAATCCGCGCGTGCCTTCGAGATTCTCGCGCATCCGCGTCTCGTCGACGACGAGCCCTTCGAGCGCACCGGCGATTGCACGCGACGCGCCCGCCGTCAACCGGACCAGCTCGGGCAGTGTGGCCCATTCCGCCTGCCAGCCGCCGAGACCACGCTCGTGTTCCTGCGGCATCGCGACCAGTATCGTGGCGACGAGGCCTGGCGCCCGCACGGCCGCAGCGAGCGCGATCGACGCGCCGATGGGGTTCTGCTTGTGCGGCATGGCCGACGACCCGCCGCCTCGCGGGCGCGCTTCGGCTGCCTCGCCAACCTCGGTCTGCGCGAGCAGTGAAATGTCGCGGGCAATCTTTCCCAGCGTGCCGCACGCAACGCCCATCGCGCAGGCCAGGCGCGCCAGACGATCGCGGTGCGCATGCCAGGGGATGTCAGGAGCAACGAGGCCGAGTCGTGATGCCAGGAGATCGGCCACAGCGAGACCCTGCTGGCCGAGCGCCGCCAGCGTACCCGACGCGCCACCGAACTGCACCATGCGCGCGTCCTCGAGCGCACTGCCAATTGCCGTCCTCTGGCGGGCGAGGGCGTCGAGCCATCCTGCGGCTTTGAGCCCGAAGGTCACGGGCGTGGAGTGCTGTAACCAGGTGCGTCCCGCCATCACGGTATCGATGTGCCGCCGCGCGTGCCGGGCCGACGCGTCGGCGGCGCGCTCGAGACACCTCACAATCAGCGGCACGCCGCGCTGGAGCTGGAGCACGAGCCCGGTATCGAGAATGTCCTGGCTCGTCGCCCCCCAGTGCACGTAGCGCGCGGCCTCCCGGTCGATCGCCTCGACCTGCCGCGTCAGGTGACGAACAAGCGGAATGGCAAGGTTCCCATCCTCGGCTGCTTCGGTCGCAATCGCGCTGAACTCGTAGAGATCGGCGTGTGCCGCAGCACGAATCGGCTCCACTGCTGCTCGCGGCACGATGCCGAGCTGCGCCTCGACTTCGGCGAGCGCGGCTTCGACGTCGAGCATCGCCTGGAGCCGCGCGCGGTCTGACAGGTGGTCGGCAACCTCCGCGTCGCCAAACAGCGGGCCGAGCAGATCCGACTGCTCCTGACTAGACATCGAAAAAGACGGTTTCGCCGGGACCCTGCATCACCAGATCGAACCGATAGCGTCCTTCACCGGTGTGGCGCGCGACCAGCGTGTGGCGGCGGTTCTCCGGAACCAACGCGAGAATTGGGTCCTCCGCGTTTGCCGCTTCGTCTTCGAAGTAGATACGCGTGATGAATCGCGTGAGAATGCCGCGCGCCATGACGCTGACCAGGATGTGCGGCGCCTGGCCGCGGCCGTCGGGACCAGGCACCTGTCCCGGCTTGATTGTCTCGAAACTGAAGCCGCCGTCCCCGCGCGCGTGCGCCCAACCATAGCCGTTGAACGTCGGATCCGGCGGCTGAGGGCGGCGATCCTCGGGATGACGATAGCGCCCGTTGGCGTCCGCCTGCCACGTTTCGACGAGCGCATCGGGCATCGGCCCCCCGGGGCCCGCGCA
>ORMF012450606.1_pt1 | contig 16478 bp, 6 predicted proteins | sample 1779871 | NCBI WGS metagenome assembly ORMF01 (sample SAMEA104232316, study PRJEB22302) | groundwater metagenome | biome: forest; feature: aquifer; material: groundwater | place: USA | collected 2011-08-07 | depth 5.4 m
ATCTCGCCAGGTGATTGGCTGGCTCACGTCGGACGCAGCGAATCGCTGTTCGTCAACGCGGCCACCTGGGGCCTCGCGATCTCCGGTACGCTTACCGCAACCGTAAGCGAGCGCGGCCTGTCCGCGGCGCTGACGCGCCTGATCGCGCTCGGCGGCGAACCCCTGATTCGCAAGGGGGTCGATCTCGCCATGCGCATGATGGGGGAGCAGTTTGTCGCCGGACAGAACATTGCCGAGGCGCTCTCCAACGCCCGTGCGATGGAGCGCAAAGGCTTTCGCCACTCCTACGACATGCTTGGCGAGGCGGCGCTCACGATCGGGGACGCCGAGCGCTACTACGGCGAATACCAGCGTGCGATACACGCGATCGGCGCCGCTGCCGCAGGCCAAGGGCCGTACGCGGGCCCTGGCATCTCGATCAAACTCTCGGCATTGCATCCGCGCTACTCGCGAGCGCAGATCGATCGTGTGATGGCCGAATTGCTGCCGCGCGTAGCGACGCTCGCCACGCTGGCGCGCCAATATGACATCGGTTTCAACATCGACGCCGAAGAGGCCGATCGGTTCGAGCTTTCGGTCGATCTGCTCGATGCGCTGTCGCTGAGCGCCGATCTGCAGGGCTGGAACGGCCTCGGCTTCGTCGTGCAGGCGTACCAGAAGCGCTGTTCGTTCGCGATCGATTTCCTCATCGACCTCGCGAGACGCAGCGCGCGCCGCCTGATGGTGCGCCTGGTCAAGGGCGCTTACTGGGATAGCGAGATCAAACGCGCGCAGGTCGATGGCCTTGAGGACTTTCCGGTGTTCACGCGCAAGGTCCACACTGACGTTGCCTACCTTGCGTGCGCGCGCAAGCTGCTTTCCGCGCCAGACGCGGTCTATCCGCAGTTCGCAACGCACAACGCGCACACGCTGGCGACGGTCCTGCAGATGGCTGGCGGGAACTACCACGCCGGGCAGTACGAGTTCCAGTGTCTGCACGGCATGGGCGAGCCACTCTACGAGCAGATCGTCGGCCGGGACGGACTCCACCGTCCCTGTCGCATCTACGCGCCGGTCGGCACGCACGAGACACTGCTTGCCTATCTCGTCCGGCGCTTGCTCGAGAACGGCGCCAACACTTCGTTCGTCAACCGCGTTAGCGACTCCGGCGTGACAATCGACGAATTGACCGCCGACCCGGTAGCGGCGGCCGGGAGGATGCGCCCCTTGGGTGCGCCGCATCCGAGGATCGTGCGACCGCCCGAATTGTTCGGCGAGGAGCGAATGAATTCCGCGGGCATCGACCTGTCGAACGAACACCGTCTCGCGGAATTGTCGGAAACTCTTGCAGCAAGTGCCATGGCCGACTGGACGGCCGCGCCGCTGGTCGGCGGGCGCATCTTCGACGGCGAGGCGCGCCTGGTGCGCAATCCTGCGGATCACCGCGACATCGTCGGCCGCGTGGTGGAGGCCACCCCCGAAGCGATCGCCGCCGCCTTCGAATGCGCGCTGGCCGCAGCACCCGCATGGGCCGCGATCGCTCCGGGCGATCGTGCCTCTTGCCTCGAGCGCGCCGCGAACCGCATGGAAGCTCGCATGCCTGACCTACTCGGCCTCATTATCCGGGAAGCGGGCAAGACCGCAGCCAGCGCCGTGGCGGAGGTGCGCGAGGCGGTTGATTTCCTGCGCTATTACGCGGCGCAAATCCACCGCTGGCCGGCCGCAAGCCCGCCGCGCCCGCTGGGTCCCGTTGTTTGCATCAGCCCGTGGAATTTTCCGCTCGCGATTTTCACCGGCCAGATCGCAGCTGCTCTTGCCGCCGGCAATCCGGCGATCGCGAAACCGGCCGAAGAGACGCCGCTGGTTGCCGCAGAGGCGGTGCGCATGCTGCGCGATGCGGGCATCCCGGTGGATGTCCTGCAGTTGCTGCCGGGCGACGGACGCGTCGGCGCCGCGTTGGTCGGGGATGCGAGGACCGCGGCGGTCATGTTCACCGGCTCGATCGAGGTCGCGCGGCTGATTCGGCGCGGGCTCGCCTCGCGCCTGTCACCCGAGGGACGCGTGATTCCTCTCATCGCAGAGACCGGGGGCATGAATGCGATGGTCATGGACTCCTCCGCACTGGCCGAGCAGGTCGTCGGCGACGTGATTGCCTCCGCGTTCGATAGCGCAGGCCAGCGCTGTTCGGCGCTGCGCATCCTCTGTCTCCAGGCGGACGTGGCCGAGCGCGTGCTGGCGTTGCTCAAAGGCGCACTTGCCCAACTGACCGTCGGCGACCCCGGCGAACTTGCAACCGACGTGGGCCCGGTGATCAGCGACGAGGCGCGCCTGCGCGTCGCCGCGCATGTCGAGGCCATGCGCGGGCGCGGGCACAAGGTTGAGCAAATCCGGCTGCCCGACAATGCAAAGTGGGGCACTTTCGTACCGCCCACGCTGATCGAGATCGATCGAATCGCCGATGTCGGGCGCGAGGTGTTCGGCCCGGTTTTGCATGTGATGCGTTTCCAGCGTGATGATCTTGACCGCGTCATTGACGACATCAATGCCACCGGTTACGGCCTCACGTTCGGGCTGCATACGCGAATCGACGAGACGATTGCGCGCTGACCCGGCGAATCAAGGCCGGCAACATCTACGTCAACCGCAACATCATCGGCGCGGTCGTCGGCCTGCAGCCATTCGGCGGACACGGCATGTCGGGTACCGGGCCAAAGGCCGGGGGGCCGCTCTACCTGTTGCGGCTTGTACGCGAGGGTACGGCGCCCGTACCTCTCGGTATCGGCGCCACCGAATCGACGTTGCGTCCGGCGCGCGACTATTGCGCCTGGCTGCACTCCTCCGGGAACGACCAGGTAAGCAAGCGCTGCCAGCGCTACATCGATCGCTCCCCGCTCGGCAAGACGAGTGACCTCCCCGGACCGGTTGGCGAGCGCAATGTTTATTCGCTAAATGCGCGTGGACGCATCGCGACAATCCCAAGTACGGAACCCGGCTTGCTGCTGCAAATCGGTGCGGCACTCGCAACCGGAAACGAAGTAGTGGTGGAAACGCGAGCCACCGGCCGGAGCGCCCTCGCGTCATTGCCGCCCTCCGTTGCCACGCAGATCACCGTGGTCGCAGACTGGGCAAGCGCCGGGCTGCTCGCCGGCATACTGTTCGAAGGCGACGCGGAGAGCCTGCATGCGATCGATCACATGGCGGCCGAACTCCCGGGGGCGCTCGTCCCCATCTATGCGTTGACCACGGATGAGCTAATCGGCGGCGTGCTGGACTATCCACTCCATTGGCTGGTCGAGGAACGGTCGGTCAGCACCAATACCTCCGCGGCGGGCGGCAATGCCAGTTTGATGGCGATCGGCTAGCGACCATCCCGCAACAGCATCCCGATAGTCATGTGCCAGCACCACTCACACGTGTCGACTCGAAGGCGTAATGTCGGGCCTTGTGTCTTGAACTGATCGGCTGTTCATCGGACCGAACGTCGGGTTTGGGACGCGCGGTCCGACTTCCGGTTTTGGCTGCGTATACCGGACCAAGTTGGCGCGGGGACGCACCGACCGCATTGGCCGAATTCTAGACCTTCGAGAATTCAAAGCTACCGGCAGCAGATCGGCCTGAACCGCCATTAAAGATACGTGACCTGGACGGCAGCTCAACTATGCTTTGCTGCCGCTTGACGGTTCCAGACGAAGAATCGGGCCGAAGAACTCGAGCGGCTGCTTATGAAAAATTGCTACTCACACTATCGACCCGAAGCAGAAGTTTTCACCGCTCATCAGAGTTGCCGGTTTTGCATCCATTACCAGCCGTCCGGTGATACCAAGGCTTGACTCAAAAGCGGTCATTCATACGGCTATTCTTTGCGATTCCGGCGTGACCGCCCGCGCCGCCTGCTGAAACGCGGCGTGTCGATCGACGCGGTTGATGTCTTTGGGAACCGTGCCCGCAAGCGCCGAGCCATGTAACCGACAGGGCCATCCAGGGTTATTGCCGACTCAATGACGGCCGCAGCGGTTCGCCGATGATCCTCGTCTCCTGTGAGGCATTCAGCCAAATTCTTCTCAGCCACGGCGGGGTCGAGTTTGGCCAGTGCTTCCCGCCAGGCGACAGGCGCATGCTCGACGACAACGCGAACAAGGCCCTCCGCTGGGCCGGTGGAATCGCGGTTATAGTTCGTCACGCCGCGCGCCATGGTGTCAACAAACGGGGTGACGGCCTGCTCGACCAATTCGGGTCGCGCCTCTGCGATGATGGCCAAGGCTAGGCCGCCGAACTCCCAAGTCGGGTGGTCGTATTGTGCGAGGCGCAGCGAGCCACCCTTGGCCAGATGCGCGACGCCGACTTCCGGCACCATCAGCATCAGGCGCGGCGGAAAATGCACGATCCGGTCGGCCCTGTCGGCGATGAATTTTTGGACGAGGTACCGCGTCGACGGCCGCGAATAGAGCGTGCCCAAGAGCACCTCGGTATCATGAGGCATATTCGCCCAATCGTCGGCGATGACCGAATCCAGTTTCTCCCAATCGAGTTGGCGCAGTACCGCTTCGTATTTCCGCGGTGCCGACTGGCAAAGGAACTGGAGGAAGAAGCCCGCCGATTGAAAATGCCGGGGGCGCACCGTCGAGATGTGTTCTGCGACCCGCCTGGGGTCAATTTTCTCGCACATGCGCCGTGCGATCGTCCACTGACGGCGAGTCGGCTTTAGCTTCCCGACATACACATGCAGCACGTCAAACACGCGGAGCACGGTTGAAGCTAAATCGTAGCTGAGCTGATGAAACCCTTCCACCGGGTCTTTGGCGAGGACTTGCTGGGCCGTTGGGACGAAAAGTTCGGCCATTTCCAGCGCCAGATTCTCGTCCCACCAAAGCACGGAAGCGCAAAATTTCGAGAATATAAAGGCATCCTCCAGAAAAGCTTCGTGCTTGGCGAGTTTGCGCAGTTTGTCCCGATCAAGAGCAGCCCGGACCTTGGCGTTGAAGTCATCGATTTTCACGTAGGCGACGCTGCGCAAGAGATCGGCCAAGCCGTAGGCCGTATCCGCATTGGCGTTGGAATAGGCAGTCGCGATTGCAGTCGGATCGGCGGCTGCGACGGCTTTTTCGGCAACATCCCGATCCTGCTGAGCAAGATCGTTCAAGATGTGGCCGAAGCCGTATGCGCCGTCGCTGGGGTTGGAAATCCAATTCGCCAATGTGGCCACATGCGGCCCCACGACGGCGGTCGCTCCGCCCTCCGCGAAATCCCACAGGTCTGAGAGGGCAAGGGCCGCGAAACCGCGATCCGAACCTTCGGCAGCCCAGCATCGCGCAACCGCAGCCTCAACCCCCGGTTTCCCAAGAAGGCGCGTCCAGCTGTAGTCACCGCCAAAGCGAAGTTCATGTATCAGGACTCGCAAACCCGCATACGGAAATTGCGAATCGCGCAATACACCTTCGATCATTGTGGCGATCTTCTCGCGCCCGTCCTTGTCCTGCCCCTCCAGAACGCGTTTGAGCACGACGGAGGCGAAGCGCTGATGCGGGGTCCGGCAATCCGCCGCTCCGAGAATCAGCCTTTGCTTTGCCAGCCACTCCAATCCCTGATCGACTGTGCCGGCATTGATGCCAGCACATCCACAGACTTCCGCGATCTCACTAGAAACCGCACGCGCGTCGCGAGACGCCAGCTGCCGCATCGCAACCGCCGCAAGGATGAGATCAGCATTAGCTGCACGGGCGGAATCCGCTGCTTGTTTTGATCGGCGCCAACCGCCTCCGAGCACGAAGCAGAACTGCCAAGGACGATCCGCAGCATTTTCCGCGTGATCCAAGCGTTCGCCTAGGTCGGCGTTCATCATGCGCTCGCCCACATCGTCGTCAGCGAGGCGCACGGCCTTCAGGGTCTTGGGCAAGTCGGCTCGCAGCGCAGTTGCAATCGTCTTTACCGCGCGCTTCGCGTCGAGCGTTATCGCGCCTCGATGGCCGACGCGGTCAACAGCGTTGTGCGTCGAAAGGACCAGGCGAGCCGGACCAGCCTGATCCTCTATTCGACTAAGAATGTGAGGTTTCAGGAGGTGAGCGTCGTCGATGAGATATAGGCGACGCTTGCCCTGCAATGCCGCCTCCAACGCGATGTTATCGGCCTGAGGATCGAGCAGGCGCAGCACTTCGAAGCCATCAGCCGTCAATTCCTTCGCGGCTTGGTATGAGCAGATCGATTTTCCAGCGCCGGGCTCGCCAATGAGGCGCGCCGAAAAAGCTACCTTTAGTTGGGTCAGGACGGTGACGACTTCGGTCAAGCGCGGACACGCGATGGCGTCAGACGGCCCCAGCGAATAGCCCATTAGAGCTGGGCCCAGCCCCCGGTCGCCACCAAATGTCACCATTTCCCAAACCGCGGAGCCGTGCGTATTCGAAGGCTCAAGCAGCTTCGCATCGATCCTCTTAACGAGGCTCGCGAGTTTCGCTTCGAGCGAAGGCAGGGCGCGCAATGCCTCAATCACCTGCGGCAGGTGGTCGGCGTGCTCAGGATAGAATTCGGTCACCACTTCAGGCGCGTCAGCCATCAGGGCCTGAATTTCTTCCCAGCCCAGCACGTCAACGCTAAATAAGCCTTTGGCCCGGCGCTTGACCGAGAGCTCGCGGGCGGCCTTTTGTAGAGTGGCATCCGCAGGAGCGGTGGTCCCGAATATCCACTTGTCCAGCTTGGGAGAGAATTTTTCCGCCTTGGCGATTTCCGCCTGCGCTTCCGACCACTCGACCTTGCTGCCGTAGTTGCTGTCCTTGCCTTTGCACTGGACGCCCCGGAAGGACCGGCGGTCGCCGTTCAGGGAACCGAAGACATCAACGCCGTACTGTGCTTGCCCCCTTCGCCCGTTCTTCTGCGCGAGTGGATCCTGCCATACCTGCTTGAAAAGGGCGTGGCACAAATCCTCGAAAGTTCCCCACTCCTTAGGCGGGGCAATTTGCTTGGCACGAAACTGCATCTGGCCTTTGTAATGTGTTTTCGCGCAACTCAGGAATCGCCTTCAGAATGCCCAATGAAAGTCTATGCCGTTTCGGGTAGGCGCGCCTACCTCGATCGATCAGTACCCGCGTGTCAAGCGCTGATCGGGGCGGTGGCACCTTCTGCCCGAGTGCGGCTCTCGGCCACAAGCGGTCACCGTAAATTTGTTTCCTTAAGCAGCCGTTCATTCGTACCAATCCAGTGTCGCCGAAGTGTCGACGAACGTTGCAACGTGCTGGATTTCGGGACAATATAGATTTTAGGTAAATATGGGGTTTTGGGAGGAGGCTCCTTGGCCGCAGAGAAACCGCAATTCACGTCGGTAGAGGATTTGTTTCTCCAGATGCCGCTCTACGAAGAATTGGCGATTGAAGACAGGCAGACTGTTGTTAGGGGCGTAGGCATATGGATTCCGGTTCGAGACCAAAACAGTGACTGAACAAAAGAAGACGGAAAACCGAGATCGGCTGCTTGGCCTCCTGGAGGAGTCTAAACAGACCGACGCTGCGATTCAAGATAACGCGCAGGAGCTTGTGAAAGCTGCGCGTTTGTCGCAAGACCTGGCCGATTCTCTGCACAAAGTTGTCGAGGCCAGCAAAGACGATTCAGTCTTACCGTTAGAAGACTGGGAAAAGCTTAAGTACAGCTGGGCGGTGCATCTGGATTCGGGCAAGCATGCGCGCGATGTCCTTGGATCCAGTGTGCAATACACAACTATTCTGTCAGCCAAGGTCTGCAGATGCAGGAATGATCTGTCCGGTGATCCCTCCTCGTGTATACCCATACTGACACCGTCCATGCGAGATCATTACTGCACTCTAGTTGCTACCTGCTCAATAATTCGTATTGCCATATGGCGGGCTTGTTCTATCTCTGTGGCCGTCGCGTCGCGCATGTTTTGTATTTCTCGGCGCCGCTTCGTCTCTACGATCACCAGCGAACTCGGCGGACCTAATGTCACAAATCAAGGTGCCTAATGACAACCATCAAGAGCACGATTTCGCCTGTCAGCCACTAAGCGTTAATCCCCAATGAAACGGTCGGCTCCCGGTTGCACCATTCGGTCTATAGACAAATTCTGATCGCTGCCCTAGGCTTCGTAGCCGTAGGCCCCTGCGTTACCAGCACGGGAAGGGCTGAATTAGGAGGGTAAATGCGCATGGTCGCTGGCCTTGATTGCGATTGCAATGAAACGGGTGTGCTGATCGGCGATGACCTCTTGGATAACCGAGGGGCCTAATGGATTATCCACATTCCTTCGCGTTCTTGAGGAACCACGACAGGCCAGCCGTCTTTATGTGCGGCGCTGGAACCTCATTGGGCCTAAATCCCCTAATCGGGGAAATTATGGCAGCCAAACGCGGTGCTGCGGAGAGCGCGATTGCCGCAGTGACAGGTAAGCCGTTTCCTGCATTGACAATAAAAGCGACTGACGCAGATGCTCTATACGTCTGGGCACAAGCCGCTTACGATGAATTAGTCGCCGCAAATCATCGTTGTCCGAAATTAATAATTGCGCAAGTCCTCGGTTTTACGTCAGAACCCAGGTGGCTAATTGGCGTGGCTTTGCCAGCTGCAAACGCTCAACCAAGGCACCGCGTCATTGCACGTCTTACCCGAGAAAATTGTTGGCAATCGATCTGGACGTTTAATTGGGATTGCCATATTGAATCCGCGCTAGAAAGCATAGGACTAAAGGAAGAAGTGAGCGTGGCTGAGCAACCTTGGCCGATGCGGTATCACCGCGTTCTCAGTCTGCGTGATTATGGCAAGATTCCTCAAGACCGAACCATTGTCATTCATAAGAGGCACGGATGCATTAAGAATCTCAAAGACCTTGAGACCCTCGATACCAATGGCAATGCAACACGCGACGACTATTCCAACTTTCAGTTTCGCATCACAAAAGCGGAATTAGATGAGGTGCTTGACAAGGGCAGTGCTGACTACAAATCATTTCGCGGACAGATTGATTCCGAGTTCGCTGGTCGTCCGTTAACCGTGTGCGGATGGAGCGCCAGTGAGAAATACCTGCTCGATGAATTCGAAAGCTGTGCAAACCAACTTAGGACATACCCAGATCCAGTTGGCAGACTGTCAATCGTCGATCCTTATTACAATACAAACGGTCACGCGCGACTTTGCGAGATCTATGATGTATCGAAAGACCAATCGCATTTCCCCATTGCGCCGGCGCCCGATCAGCCTGATCAGGACGAACTGTTCTTGTGGATACAGACGCTTTACGCGCTCACTTCCATCCATAGAACATTGGACGATCACAAGCCGCTTCAAGAGTGGCTTGCAACCTTAATCGACGATGTCGAAACCGACGCTTGGCCTTCATGGAAGACTGTCTGGGTTGATGTTTTTTTGCCGACATGGGTGCAGCTTTGTTGGCGAGCTGGCTTGGTAACCGCAAGCCTCCGAGGCCGTCGGATGAGGCCCGAAGACATAAAACTCGAGGGCGACGAGTGGTACGTACCCCTGACCCAGAATTTGCCCGACAGACCGGAATTGGTTTCCGCAGCCTATCTGCTCAAAGCGCTGCACGATAGTGCGCACGTCGCCCGATTTGATCTTATTCCTGGCGGCTTCTATTTGGACAGTACAGCAGAAATCATCCTTCCGCTTCCCGTGTGGGGCGATCTATCGAATGCGAACATGCTGAATTCTGTAACGAGATTAGTCACGCGTATTAAGTCGTTACGCGGATTTGCCAATAAGGTGACGTTGCTCGCCGTATCGGCAGACGGGACACAGGTATCAGACGACAGCAAAAACGCACTAAGAACCGCTTACCTATTAGTTGCGAAATTACCATCGGATGCGGATATCGCGGTGGTGGGCATTGCAGACATCTAGGAGACGCGTATGGGCGCAGCGTTGACCGAGTGCAAGAAATTTCTAGAAGGAAGGTACCGGAATATGCTAGGCCTTCAGACTGGATTTGTGGCCGAAATGCGCACCGGCCAAACCGCATGGCTGCCGGTTGCTTTGGACGATTTAGGGCGGACAGAAAAGGATGGCAAACAAGCAGCGGTCTTAGTGGATCCGGAAATTGGAACCCTTCTCTACCTGATTGAGTATGACAAGGACCAAGATGTTGTCGCCTTAATAGTAAAAGCCCTGGCGCTAAGGACTAGGTTGCTTCTTGGACCGAGTAAGACTACCGATACGCCACTCAGGGATCCGCTGGGCTCTTGGCGAGTAGCGATCTATTGGCTCGTCGAAGACGAAGCGCAGCTGCAATTTTGGGAGGATGCAGTCGCGCACCTTCAAGCCAACGCTCCGCACATGGAAGAAATTCCTGTTGATGCGATTTGCAAGGGGATGAAAGGGTGGTCTGCTGCATTTGATCTACATCGCTTTCCGAGACTACTTTTTTACTCGCGGCGCGTATTGAGAATTGGCAATCGTTTAGACGTGGAGCGCTGGTCCGCGGCTGACGCGAGGGTAGAGGAAGGACTGCAAGGGTTTTCAAGCAAGTTCGCCGACAAAATGCAGCGTGAACTTGCAATGGCAGTGGAGCGACACCTGATATCGTTAAAAAATCAAGAGGACGTTGGCTCAAATAGTGCTTTCCCATCGGACAAGGCTTACGATCTCCCGCGCAGTGTTGGCATAAAGAATTTTAGAAACATACTGGATGCATCGTTAGAGTTACGGTCTGGCCCAGTATCATGTTCTGTGATTTCTGGGCCAAATGGGTCTGGCAAGAGCGCCTTGTTTGAGGCTATTAGCCTAGCCACATTCGGAAGCTCGCACAGGTACTTCGATTATCTCCGTGATACGGAAGCGGCGCCGCGGCGTACGCCGGACGACTACATCGTACGGTATGTAAAGAATGTATCGTATCCGCAATGGGGAAGCCCGCAACTCCTCACCCAAGAAAGATGGGAATCTATTAGGCTTCCGGAGTCAGTGGAGCAAGCAGAGAATATCGATCGAATTAGCGAAGGATGCCTACTCTCGCAAGAACGGGGTGCCGCATTCTGCCAGCGGTCATCCTCCGATCTGGCTGCCGAGGTACTAAGAGGCTATTCGGATCTCGCAAACGGTGTGCAATGGTACGTGGAAGAGGAGTATCAGAGAGCAAATTCCGAACGGCAAGATCTCTTACGTTCACTCGGAATGCGGGCGAACATCACCAAAGTAGATACTGCACATCAGAAAGTCGCCGAACAGCAATTGACCAGCGTAATACAGTGGTCTACTTCGAATATGGTGGCATGGCTATCCCTTGTGTTCAAGGACTATCAGGACTTCATGCCTACCGCGGAACGAACAGCGCACCTTTGGCAACGATGGGAAGGAAAACGGGCGGACGTGGCAAGCCAATGTGTCGCCTTGCTGGAAGAGGGGGCAGCAAAGGACAGCATTGAAAGGTGGCTAATCGAATTCAACTCTGCCGTTTCCGAGACTAAGAAATTATTTGACGAAAACGTGTTGACCCTTCTCGATCATATGCGCTCGCTGGATAGCCCTCTTTCCGAGCAGCTTAGATCTTGGGGACAATGGCTCGAACAGCGAACGACGACCCCGGCAACTGGCAATGAGGAAGCAATTGCAACTGCGAAGAAGGAACTTGAAATCCTGGCAAAGCAACAAGCGGACATTGCGAAGCGCGGGTCGCTCTCACGGGCACGCTTAAATCACCTTATTAGCACGAGAGAAGGAATAGAAGGGCGTTGGCTAGAAGCGCATGAAACAAAGTGCCCAACATGCAGCTCTGATCTTACAACGCGTGGTGGCTTAAGCAAGGTGCTCGATGAAGTTATTGCGGAAACCTCGAGGGGCCGAGATATACTAGAAAACGAATTTCGAGACATATCAGGCAAGATTAGGGCAGTCAACGTAAAACTCAGCGAGCTTGGCGTAGCCTCCAATCCTATTGCGGATGATCAACAGCAGCAATTGGTTAGCCTTCTGGGACCATTTCTGGGAGAGGGAATAACGTTGGAGGCCATGCTAGGGGCCTCGTCGTCTCGCGAGAGATTGGCTTCTTTTATCGAGCACCTGCGCTCAAGAATAGAAATTCCCCCGGCCGTAGATGCACCACAGATCGCAAGTGAAACCGCAAGAATAATTGTTGAAAAATGTATAAAGGTTTCTGCGACGTTTAACGCGCCCAATAACTGGGCTGCGGTACGAAAGCGCCTAACGGAAACACTCGGTGACATCGTCAAATCGCATTTGCCCAATACGCTGGAAGCACTCTGGCTAGAACTTGTCCTAAATTTGACTTCTGCACCTTGGTTGATGCGACTAAGACCAGCGTTCCATGCACGTACACAACGCAACGCACAGAGTTTGACGATTCGAGTTGGTCCGGACGAGTCAGCCCCATTGGCGCGCCATATTCTCAACACAGCTGAGGTCAACGTGCTTGGCTTGGCGTGGTTCTTCGTGCGATTCATTACGTTCGGCAGGTTTACCTTGCCCATGATGGTGCTTGATGATCCAGCGCAGCAAATGGATCAAACAACGTATCGGGATCTTTGCCGACTCCTTGAAACAATAGTGCGAATACATAGAGAAAAGCGGTCACAATTGTCACTAGTGGTTCTCTTTCATCAGGAAGACAGAGCCCTAGATGCAGCGAGAGCGCTCAACGCGACGCTATCCGTTCTTTCTTGGGCAGAAACTCAATCTGCCCGATCAATACGGCGCATTAAGGTGTTTGGCGATACGCTGCCGTTAACCCCAGCTGCGGTGCTTGCGTGACTCAGTTTTTGGATTGGTGCTAATCAATGCACGGCTTATCGCGGCGTTTGCCTAAAGTGAACTGCCGCGGTGACCGCAAGCCTCCTGTCGGCGGATTATGAACGGACGATTCGCGCGGGCATCGCTGACCGATTAGGCCGAGTAACCGACGGTCCGTCAACCTCACCGAAAGTCCGCTAGTTAGCGAAGTCCGGACCTTTCCCGGTGCAATTGTTTCGCTTGCCCATCGACGGTTCTCGGTCGCACCCAGCCAATCGAATTGGGTCAAGCGGCGCCGGATTGCCTCCGCGCTGAACGCGTGTGCGGGCGGTGGATTATCATGTGCCACCATGCCCGGCGCAGCCATCGCAACCCTCTCCAAGGCCCAGTTATTTGTGCATCTCGCCGCGGGGCTCGCCGGCGGCGTCACCGTTCTCACGCCCAACCAGCGACTGGCGCAGGCGCTCGCGCGCGAATTCGACGCGGAGCAGGCCGCGCAGGGCCGCAGCGCCTGGGAATCGGCCGACATCCTGCCTTACGCCGCCTTTGTCGGGCGCTGTTATGAAGACGCGCTGTACTCGGAAATCGGGTCCGGTTTGCCCATCCTGCTCACGCCGGCGCAGGAGCACGCCTTGTGGGAAGACATCATCCGGCGTTCGGACGCGGGCGACGCGCTGCTCGCGATCCCCGAGACCGCGGCGCTCGCGGCCGATGCGTGGAAGACTGCGCATGCGTGGAGGCTGCTAGACAGCGTGCGTTCGGGCGAGTTGAACGAGGATGCGACGGCGTTTCGCGACTGGTGCGCGGCCTATTCGCTGCGCTGCGAACGCGAGCGGCATACGGACGCCGCCTTGCTGCCCGATCTCATCGCCGCGCAGTTGAGCGGCGCTGCGCTGCGCAAGCCGAAATGGCTAGGGGTACAGAAAGGGTTAGAGACGAAATGTATTTGACGGACATCATTGGTCACCTCAGCGCGCTGTTCACCATGACGTCATGCCGCAATTTCAGCCGGCGAAATCGAAATCTGATACGCTGATGTCGTGAACGTTACGCGCTACTTTGAGGCAATCCGCCAACGGCCGGATCGGGCGATCATCCGAGACGAATGGATCGAGAGGGCCATCCGGGCACCATTCGGGAAACGGTACGGTCTGACAGCCGTATCCGGCGTTGGGTTCAGGTGCCGGAAACGGAGAACCGGTTTCTGCGCGTGGTTATCTTGCCTGATGGTGAGACGGTACGTAACGCTTTCTTTGACAGAGCGTTTACGCCATGAAAGTCCGTTACTTCGCTGACACCGATACGCTGCTTATCGAGTTTCTGGATTCGCCAGTGACAGAGACCCGAGACCTCGAATGAGAACACGACGGACCGCATCGGGAATCATCAAGAACATTTCGCCTTTGACCCCATTTAGCCCCCATCGCATGGACGAGCAACGCACGACAGGTACCTATCTTTCGCTCTTCGATCAGATTTGGAGCGATCCGGCGATAGGAACAAGGTGATCATCGCATGCATACGCTAAGGCTGTTTGCGTCCGGGCAGTTGCAGGTTCCGGCCACCACCGCGTGGTATCTGTCGGACCTGGGCGAGTTTCGCGGCAAGCAGGAGCTTTACACCCGGCAGTCGCCGCAACGGCTGAAGGTGTTGCGCGAGCATGCCTTGATCGAAAGCGCCGTGTCGTCCAACCGTATTGAAGGCGTGGCGATTGAAGCATCGCGCATTCGCGAACTGCTGGTCGCGCCCAAGCCGCTGTTCCGTGATCGCGACGAGGAAGAGGTGCGCGGCTATCGGGATGCATTGGCATGGATTCACGGCCAGGCCGATGGCATAGCGATAACCGAAGCAACCATCAAACAACTGCATGCCACTGCACGCGGGCAGATATGGGACGCAGGCAGGTACAAGGCGAAGGATGGCGACATCATCGAGCGTTATGCCGACGGCGGCGAGCGCGTGCGATTCAAGACGGTGCCGGCGGCGAACACCTTACGCTATATGTCCGCGCTGGTATCCGACTGGGAGTCCGGCATCGAGCAGCGCTGGGCGCCGCCGGTGATATTGCTGGCCGCGTTCAATCTGGATTTTCTTTGTATCCATCCTTTCCGCGATGGCAACGGGCGAGTGTCCAGGCTGTTGTGGCTGTTGCAAAGCTATCGGCTGGGTTACGAGGTGGGCCGCTATATCAGCCTGGAACGGCTGGTGGAGCAGAACAAAGACCGTTACTACGAGACATTGGAGCAAAGCTCGCAGGGTTGGCACGAGGGCAAGCACGATCCCTGGCCTTTCATCAACTACGTGCTGTCCATTTTCAAATCCGCTTACCGGGAGTTCGAGGAGCGGGTAGGTCAAATCAGCGCGCCGCGCGGTTCAAAGCGGGAGCTGGTGCTGGCGAGCATCGCGCGATTGACGGCGATGCCCGGCAAAGGATTTGCGATCAGCGCGCTGGAACAATCGTGCCCCGGGGTGAGCCGCGATATGGTGCGGCGCGTGCTGCGCGAACAGCAGGGGGAAGGCGTTTTGGTCTGCGAGGGACGCGGCCCGGGGGCGCAATGGAAGAAGAAAGGGTAATTACCCTTGAATGGGGGTAATAGTAGAGGTAATAGCCGGGCGAGAGAAACCCGGGACGCCGCGCCCGGCTAATCGAATCGGGTCAAGCGGCGCCGAATTGCCTCCGCGCTGAACGCGTGCGCAGGCGGTGGATTATCATACGGCACCATGCCCGGCGCAGTCATCGCAACCCTCTCCAAGGCTCAGTTAATTACGCATCTCGCCGAGGGGCTCGCGGGCGGCGTCACCGTGCTCACGCCCAACCAGCGGCTGGCGCAGGCGCTGGCGCGCGAATTCGACGCGGCGCAGGCGGCGCAGGGCGGCAGCGCCTGGGAATCGGCCGACATCCTGCCTTACGCCGCCTTTGTCGGGCGCTGTTATGAAGACGCGCTGTATTCCGAACACGCATCCGAACTGCCCATCCTGCTCACGCCGGCGCAGGAGCACGCCTTGTGGGAAGACATCATCCGGCGTTCGGTCGCGGGCGACGCGCTGCTCGCGATCCCCGAGACCGCGGCGCTCGCGGCCGATGCATGGAAGACTGCGCATGCGTGGAGGCTGCTCGACAGCGTGCGTTCGGGCGAGTTGAACGAGGATGCGAGCGCGTTTCGCGACTGGTGCGCGCAGTATTCGCTGCGCTGCGAACGCGAGCGGCATACCGACAGCGCCTTGCTGCCCGATCTCATCGCCGCGCACCTGAACGGCGCTGCGCTGCGCAAGCCGAAATGGCTCGTGCTCTACGGCTTCGACATCATGACGCCGCAGCAGCGCGCCTTGTTCGACGCGCTGCGCGCGGCGGGAACGGAAGTCTTCGTCTCGGCGCAGGAACGGCGCGAGGCGAGCGTGCTGCGCCTCGCCTGCGTCGATGCGCGCGACGAAATCGGCCGTGCCGCGGCCTGGGCGCGCGCGCGGCTCGAGGCCGCCCCGCGCTCGAGCATCGGCATCGTCGTACCCGACCTCGCGAAGCAGCGCAAGGCGCTCATGCGTACGTTCCGCACGGTGATGGCGCCCGCTTCGATCCTGCCGGGCGCGGGCGCCGGTGCGTTGCCGTTCAACGTATCGCTCGGCGCCGCGCTCACGAGCTATCCGCTCGCGCAGGCGGCCTGCCTGATCCTCGAACTCGCCGGGCGCGAAATTGAATTCGGGCGCGCGAGCCTGCTGCTGCGCTCGCCTTTCATCGCGGCGGGCGGAGCCCCGGCCGCGGGGCGCGGCCGGGGCGGGCGCCCGGTGTGCCCCCCCGCCCGACCCCCCTC
>ORMF012162185.1_pt1 | contig 16476 bp, 14 predicted proteins | sample 1779871 | NCBI WGS metagenome assembly ORMF01 (sample SAMEA104232316, study PRJEB22302) | groundwater metagenome | biome: forest; feature: aquifer; material: groundwater | place: USA | collected 2011-08-07 | depth 5.4 m
AAAGCAGTATTGATACTCACAACACGAGGTTGGAAATTACCCACATTTACCTTGAAAATAGGACTAATTCTTGTAACCGTAAGCGTTATAATCTTCGGCTGGTTTTATATAGAAGACCTAGGATTTTTTCTCACTTATGGTCCGGTACTTGATAAACTACTAACTCCCACTGTTTTTATAATCGTAATTGTCTTTAATCTTATATCTTGGTTAATAAAGAAACTAATCATATTTCTGGCAAAAAGAAAAATAGGCATGATGAAAGGTTTAACGGTAATCGGAATTACCGGAAGTTACGGAAAGACTTCCACTAAGGAATTTCTATATACTATTTTATCTGAAAAGTTCAAAGTTATTAAAACTGAAGGATACAATAATACGGAAATTGCAGTTGCAATGACTATCTTAAAAAAACTTAAATCATTACACGAAATATTTATCGTAGAGATGGGAGCCTATAAAATGGGAGAAATCAAAGCTATTTGTAATATTGTCAGTCCTCAAATCGGTATAATTACTGGAATTAATCAGCAGCACGTTGAGCTTTTCGGGTCAATTGAAAATACGATTAAAGCAAAATTTGAACTGATTGCAGGATTAAAAAAACAGGGACAAGTAATATTCAATCTAAATAACAAATATACTCAAAGGATGTATAAGAGAGCAAAGATCGAGAGAAAAGACTTAAATTGTTTTGGATACACCGAGAATATCTCATATTCAGTCAAAAATGTTACGAAAGATGCGATTATATTTGAGCTTATATACAAAAACAATAAAATCAAATGTCAATCGAATCTTTTCGGAAGACAAAATATAGAGAATGTAATAGCCTCTTGTTTTGCTGCGCTACAGCTGGGATTTACACTGCAGGAGATTGCAACGGCTGTAAGTAAACTTAAGCCGCCGGTTCATACAATGAGGTTATTTTATAATAAGGATAAAAACCCATTAGTTGATGATACTTTTAATTCCAATCCAGACGGAGTTTTAGCGGCTTTGGAATACTTATCTTTATACAAACAGTCAAAATATCTTGTTCTAACGCCCTTAATAGAATTGGGTAAAGAATCTGAAAATATACACGAGTTGATTGGAGAAAAGGCTGCTATTGTATGCGACAGGGTATATTTAACTAATCCTAATTATTATAATTCGTTTGCTTCTGGCTGGAAGAAAAGACGGTTGGAATCTGAAATTGGGTTTATAAATAACTGTAAATTACCAGATAATGGCGTAGTTTTATTTGAAGGGAAAGAAGCCGGGAAAATATTGGAAAAGTATGTTTAATTATCCGATAGCCATTTCCTTGTCTCCAAATACAGAAATCGATGATGTTTTACAAGCTATTAGAACATTACTTCAGCCGTGGATGTGGAAAGAGGGAAGTCAAATAAACAAAGTTGAACGATGGTTTTGTGAATATTTTGGAGTTAAATCGGCTGTTTCCTTCAATAGCGGAAGAAGTGCGCTATATGCCTTACTTAAAACTTTTGAAATCGGAGAGGGTGACGAGGTCATAATACAGGCATTTACATGTGTAGCAGTGGCTGACCCAATTCTATGGGCGGGTGCAAAACCAGTTTTTGTAGATATCGATGAATCGTTAAATATCGATTATAGATTGATAGAACGAAAGATTACGGGTAAAACGAAGGCAATAATTGTTCAACATACATTTGGAGTACCTGCTAATTTAAATAAGATCACAAAAATTGCTCAAAAGCATAATATTTTATTGATAGAAGACTGTGCACATTCATTAGGAGCAAAATACGAAGGTAAAAAGTTAGGATCAATTGGAGATGCTGCTTTTTTCAGCTTCGGAAGGGATAAGGTGATTTCGTCAGTATTTGGGGGAACAGCGATTATAAGTTCAAAGTTCAAAGCGGGAGCCCCCAGGGCGAGTTCAAAGTTAAGAAATATTCAAAGTAAGCTAAATAACCCAAGTTATTTCTGGATTTTGCAGCAATTATTGCATCCGATTGCTTTCTTTTTTATTTTGCCCCTTTATAATCTCGTGATAGGAAAATTGATTTTATTTCTGTTTATAAACACTAAAGTATTGTCAAAACCAGTTAATAAAGAAGAGTTAAGGGGAGAGATGCCTAAAGTTTTTCCTTTCAAGTATCCGAATGCATTGGCAATTCTTCTTCTTAAACAACTCATAAAACTTGAAGTTTATAACGACAGAAGAAGGAAAATAGCTGACTTTTATTACAAAAATTTGATAAAAAACGAAAATATTGTTTTACCCCAAAAAATATCCGGATCGATCTATCTTAGATTCAATGTGCTGATAAGAAACGCACGAAATGTGATTGAAAAAGCTAAAAAAGATGGGGTGATTCTTGGAAATTGGTATCATAATATTATAGATCCGAATGGTGTAGAGTTTGGGAAGATAGGGTACTGTTTGGGAAGTTGCCGGAAGGCAGAAGATTATGCATGTCGATCTATTAATTTACCTACATATCCATTACTAAACATTGAGAAAGTAAGGCGTGTTGTCGGACTGATAAACAAGTATGTTAGAGATTAAAGAAGTTGAAAATAAAAATACTTGGGAAAAATATATTGCGGATTATTCTCCTCAAAGTCTTTTTCAATCCTGGAATTGGGGAGAAGTGATAAAAAAATCTCAAATCTCAAATCTTAAATCTCAAATATTATGGAGATTAGGATTATATAAAGAAGATATACTTTTAGGAATTGCTCAAGTTGTTAAGGTGATGGCAAGACGTGGGACTTTTCTGCATGTCAGGCATGGGCCAATAATTACAGAATGGAAAAAAGCCTATTTTGACGTTCTGTTTGATTATGTTAAAGATATGGGTGGAAGGGAAAAAGCGGTTTTTATAAGGATTAGTCCTCAACTTCCGGATTCTGATGATAACAAAAGATTTTTTAAGGATTATAAATTTATCGAAGCTCCGATTCCTAGGCTTGATGGAGAAGTATGCTGGGTTCTGGATTTGGATAGAAGTGAAGAAGAACTTTTGTCCGGCATGCGTAAAACTACACGTTACCTTATAAGGCAAGCCGAAAAGTTAGGTGTAAAAATTGTAAAAAGCAAAAAGACGGATGATTTAGATGATTTTTTGAAAATCTATATTGAAACCGCCAGAAGACATCATTTTGTAAAACACACGGGTATCAAAGAAGAGTATGAAGAGCTTCTTAAAGAGAACAACATCTTACTTTTCAAAGGTTATAATAATGATATTTTATTATCGGCGGCTTTGATAATTTTTTATAATAATCAAGCAATATACCATCACAGTGCCTCGCTTCAACAGAAAATACCCGTAAATTATTTACTGCAGTGGGAAGTGATTAAAGAAGCAAAAAAAAGAGGTTGTAAAATATATAATTTGTGGGGAATTGCACCAAATAAGAGCTCTAGACATCCATGGCGCGGTCTGACTCTCTTTAAACAGGGATTCGGCGGAAGGCAGGTAGAATTTCTTCACGCTTTGGACTACCCTTTCTCGATGAAATATTGTGCGACTTATACTATAGAGTGGTGCCGTAAAATCTGGAGAGGATACTAAATTGGTTATATAATCTATAATAGAGGAATGAATATATTGCGCCGTCATCATATATCTTTTAAAAATGCCTTAAACGGTATTATTTGGGCTTTTACGACGCAACCGAATTTTCGTGTTCATATGATTCTTACGATTTTAGCTCTAATATTTGGATTTTGGTTAAAAGTGTCATACGTAGAAATGACGATTTTAACACTTACAATTGTTTTTGGACTTGGTTGCGAAATGATTAATACGTCAATTGAGGCGATGACGGACTTGATAACCACCGAATATAAACTTCAAGCAAAGATCGCCAAAGACGTTTCTGCTGGAATGATGCTTCTTGTTTCAATCGGCACCGTTATTGTAGCCTGTTTAATTTTCATTCCCAGAATTTGGCTGATATTATTTTAAATTAATTATTATGGGTTTTGTACTTGGCTTTCTTTTAATTTCTTTTATAACTACGGCTGGACTTCTCGTACCTTTTATCAATTTATTATATAAACTTAAGATACAGAGACAAAAGCAGAAAACACTGGATGCCTTTAACCGACCGACTCCAATATTTGATAATCATCACAGGCAAAAAGCCGGGATACCGATCGGAGGCGGGTTATTAATAATAGTTTGTGTGACTATACTGTTCCTTTTTTCATTCCCCATACTGTATTATTTTTGGATTCCAATCACATCAATTTATGCAAACCGTGCTTCTGAAATCAAAGTACTACTTTTTACTTTTATTTCTTTCGGTTTAATTGGACTCTATGACGATATAAAGAAAGTTTTTATGGGAAGATCAGAACAATTTTTCGGCATGAGGTTACGCCATAAACTGGTTTTGGAAATAATTTTATCCCTTTTGGCAGGCTACTGGTTGTATAGTGAAGTTAGGATTAAAATAATCCATATTCCCCTTTTAGGTGTTTACGATATCGGAATATTCTTTATAATATTTGCAGCGTTTGTAATTACGGCTTTTGCCAATGCTTTCAATATTACAGACGGTCTGGACGGACTCGCTTCAGGTGTATTAGTTATTGCACTTGCTTCTTTCTGGGTAATTTCTAATTCGATATTGGATACTCCACTGGCATTATTTATCGCTATCTGGTTAGGCGCATTAATTGCTTTCCTTTACTTCAACATATACCCCGCAAGAATTTTTTTGGGTGACGTAGGCGCGCTGTCTTTTGGCGCTACTTTTGCTGTAATTGGATTGCTTTTGGGGAAAACTTTTTCACTTCTTGTTATTGGAGGAATATTTGTTGCTGAAATAACCTCTTCATTTTTACAACTAATGAGCAAAAAATATAGAGGACAAAAATTAATTAAAGTAGCTCCTCTTCATCTCTGGTTACAGCAACGCGGCTGGCATGAATCAACGATAGTTTTCAGGGCATGGTTAGCAAGTATAGTTCTAGCAACTTTGGGTTTATGGTTTGCCTTCCTGAATTAAAAGTTAATACGCATGGATAAGCATCAGCGGATAAAACTCCTTAAACAAAATAAACACTTCGATTATTGGTTAGCAGTATCGGCTATTCTATTTTCCGTATTCGGGATTCTGATGATTTATGAAGCTTCTAACGTTTCTGCTTTTCGCGATTTTGGGGATAAATACCGCTTTGTCCGTGATCAATTTGTTTGGCTGGGAATAGGTATTACGGCAATGACAACTGCCGCATTTGTACCATATAAGAAGCTCAAGCTTATAGCACTACCGTTATTTATAATTTCTTTGATATTTCTTGTTATGGTATTCATTCCAGGTATCGGGGTAGAAGCCTTAGGGGCAAGAAGATGGGTAAATATCGGTTCGATGAGATTGCAGCCGTCAGAGTTAGTTAAAATATCAGTTATACTTTATCTTTCTTCATGGCTAGCTTCATCTGAAAAAAGGCGTTTTATTGCATTTATACTTCTTTCGGGACTTATTGCGGGATTGGTTATTTTGCAGCCGGATCTGGGTACAAGTATAATTATAATGGTTGTACTGATCGTAACTTATTTTGTTTCAGGTTCGCCCTTGTGGCATTTTGTTCTCTTAGTCCCTTTCGCTATTACGTCTACTTTCATTCTTGCAATTACTTCGCCTTACAGGTTTCAAAGACTAACTACTTTTCTGAATCCAAACGCCGATCCTCTTGGGGCTTCTTATCATATCAGACAGATATTGATCGCTTTTGGCTCTGGAGGTTTTTGGGGTGTGGGTTTGGGGGGTTCAAGACAGAAATACCAGTATTTACCGGAAGCAACAACTGATTCAATTTTTGCTATAATCGGCGAAGAATTCGGATTTCTGGGGGCATCAGTATTTATAATATTATTTACTATTTTATTATATAGGTTGTATAAAGTTGCAAAACACGCTCCCGACAAACACGGATTTTTATTAAGTAGCGGAATTTTTACTCTATTTGCATCACAATCATTAATCAATTTGGGATCTATGGTTGCTATTTTTCCACTAACCGGCGTACCGTTGCCTTTTATCTCTTATGGTGGTTCAAGTCTTGTAATTTCATTAATTTGTGTCGGAATAGCGTTAAATATCAGTAAATATTCTGTTCAACGAAATTAGAGATGAAATTATGGATAAAAGAAAAATTGTTATCTGCGGAGGGCATTTTTCACCGTCAATATCACTCATAGAAGAACTTAAAACTCGAAAAAAATTTGAAATTCATTATATTGGCAGACGTCATGCGCTTGAGGGTGATAAATCTTTATCATTTGAAGCAATAAGTTTACAAGACCATGAAATTTTCTTCTATACTATCATTACGGGCAGGTTAGAGCGTTATTTAAGTATTTCCCAGATTTTATCTCTAAGTAAAATCCCCTTAGGTTTAGCACAGAGTATATATTTATTGTTCAAAATTAAGCCTGATATAGTTGTATCTTTTGGCGGTTATGTGTGTCTTCCGGTTTGTATAGCGGCCTGGATAATCGGTATACCGGTTGTCACACATGAACAAACACCCGTACTGGGATTGTCTAACAGAATAATTTGCCGTTTTGCCAAATACCTATGTTTATCCTGGGAAAAAACTAAACATATACCCAAACATATTGCAATAGCAGTCACGGGTAACCCCGTAAGGAAAAGTATTTTGAAACCCGATAAATCGAATTTTAAATACTACGGAGATGGAAGTTTACCCCTTATATATATTACAGGCGGAAGTCTAGGATCAAGTTCCATCAATAAAATAGTGGGTAAGATACTACCTCAATTAGTTTGCAGATATAGAATATTACATCAGTGTGGTGATGCAAATAACGGATCAGACTATAAGATGCTACTGAGAATAAAAGATACTCTCCCCTTAAAAACTAAAATTAATTATTCGGTTGTTAAACACTTAGAACCTGATAGTGTAGGGGAAATATTACGTACTGCTTCAATTATGGTAGGACGCTCCGGGGCTAATACCGTTAGTGAGGTTGCCATATCTCAAATCCCTGCAATTTTTATTCCGCTCCCCTGGTCAGCGGAAAATGAACAGGAGTATAATGCTGACGTTCTTATCAAAGCAGGAGTAGCATTGATGATAAAACAGCAAGACCTTACAGGAGAGAAAGTAATGTTAACTGTCAACTATATGTATGATAACCTTGATCTTTTCAAACGTAAGACTTCCGAAACTTATAAATTATATCCAAAAAATGCTGCTGCAAAAATTGCAGATGTAATAGAAGGCGTTATTTCCTCATAGTTCTGTTTTTGATGATAAAAAAAAAGATAATATATCTTTTTACAAGTATATTTGCTTTTGGTATTGTGTTGATGTTTTTTCCTTTCATCAAGATATTTGAATTAAAAAGAGTGATTGTGGTAACTGATAAAACTGAGTTGAAAGGGCTTTCAGAACTTAACGGACTGAATCTTCTTTTTATGGATGAAATAAAAATATCCTCTATCCTTATTCCAAAAAACTTAAATCTCAAATCAATCAGCGTTAAAAAAATCTATCCCTCAAGTCTGGTTCTTTATACTCTGGCAAAAACATATAAAGCACAGTTAAAAAGCAATAACCTGACGATTCTAGTCGATGAAGAAAATATACTTCTGTCAGATAGTGATACTCAGTCATCCTTTCTGCCTGTCATCGAAGTGAGAAATATCTCACTTCCTCTAAATCAAAAAGCCGATTGGCGGATAGAGCGTGCGATCACATTATTTGAACAGCTCATAAAGTATACTGTCAATGTTGGCAATATAACTTTAGATGGGAACAAATCCCTTCTGAAAGTGACAACGTTAGAAGGAACGGAAGTTACGATATCAGATAAAGAAGATGTCTATCGCGTAGCCGCCTCTTTACAAATAATATTCAATCGGTTTAGAATAGAGGGGAAAAACATTAGGACGATTGAATTACGCTTTGATAAACCGGTTGTAATCCTAGGAAGTGGAGAAAAAATTTCCTCAGGATTAGAACTATAAAAGATTATATGAGTAAAAAAATTGTAGCCGGGATTGATGTAGGTACTACAAAAATTACTACAATAATTGCTTCCGTTCCCGAAGGAGATCTTCTCAATATTTTGGGTGTGGCTATAAATACTAGTCGCGGGATAAGAAAAGGTCAAATAGTGGATATTGAAGAGGCAACGGCAAGTATAGTTGAAAGTCTGGAAGCGGCAGAAAGAATGGCAGGGTACTCAATATCAAGCGCATATTTATCTGTGGGAGGCAGTCATGTTGCTTCGCAAAATTCTCACGGAGTTGTTGCGGTTGCTGAGCCGCATAAAGAAATTACTCTTGATGATGTGAAGCGTGCTGTTGATGCCGCACGTGCCGTTTCGCTCCCGTCCAGCCGTGAGATTCTTCATGTTTTGCCCCGCGAGTTTATCGTGGATTCTCAGGAAGGGATTAAAGATCCTGTAGGAATGACCGGTGTGAGATTGGAGGTAAATACTCATCTGATAACAGTAAGCAGTACGGCGCTTCGAAATTTGGAAAAGTGTGCTTCACTAGTCGGTATAGACGTGGATGGATTTGTTTTTAACGGGCTTGCTTCTTCATATAGCGTTCTAACTGAAACGGAAAAAGAGTTAGGTGTAGTTTTAGCAGATATTGGCGGAGGAACTACCGATATTTGCATATATCTAGACGGAGCGGTTTCATATTCTTCCGTTTTGCCAATTGGAGCCAGAAATATCACTAATGATTTAGCGATTGGACTACGAATTTCACTCGAAAGCGCAGAAAAAATTAAACTTTTGCTCAATAAAAAAACTCCTGAAAAAATTGAACCGGAAGAGAAAACTGTCATAGCAGCCAAAAAAGAAAGAAACAAAAACGAGACTCAAGATGAAATTGATCTTTCTGAATTGCACCTGCCGGAAGGAATAACAAAAGTGTCAAAAAAAACTCTTATTGAAGGAATAATAAAACCGAGGCTCAATGAGATTTTTACTATGATAGGACTGGAAATCAAAAAAAGCGGTTTCGGTGGTCTGACTCCTGCTGGACTTATAGTTTGCGGAGGAGGAGCGGAAACGATGGGAATTGTGGAAGCAGCAAAAAGAAATTTGGCCATGCAGGTACGGGTGGGAGTTCCAAATAATATATCCGGTTTGATCGATGAGATTGTAGCGCCCGGTTTTGCTGCAGGGAGCGGACTTGTTTTATATGCGGCAAAAACTGGAGTAGCTATGCGCGAGAAGTTCAGTTTCAATAAAATAGGCAAGATCGCTGAAAAACTGCCCATCAGTGGAGCTGCCGGAAAAGTAATTGATTTAATCAAATCATTTCTTCCATAAGAGACCTGCCCGGAAAGGTAATTTATGTTAATCAAACCCGATATTGCCCGGTTTGCCAAAATTAAAGTTATAGGGATAGGCGGAGGTGGATGTAACGCTATTAATTCAATGATGTCCACATCCCAGATTGCGGGAGTGGATTTTATCGGTGTGAATACCGATGCCCAAGCTCTTTTAACCTGCAGTGCCGGTCTTAAAATCCAGATAGGCGAGGATCTGACAAAAGGTTTGGGTGCAGGAGGAAGTCCTGATATCGGAAAACAGGCTGCAGAAGAATCAAGAGAAAAAATTAAAGAAGCTTTAATAGATTCCGATATGGTTTTTTTGACCTGCGGAGAAGGCGGCGGAACAGGAACCGGAGCAACACCGTTAATTGCGGAAATTGCCAAAGAACTGGGAGCTTTGACGGTTGCAGTCGTCACCAAACCGTTTGCCTTTGAAGGTACAAGAAGAATGGTATCCGCTGAGGAAGGAGTTCTCAATCTCAAAGAAAAGGTTGATACGATGATTGTTATACCCAACCAGAGAATATTGGATGTGGTAGACAAAAAAATGACTTTGGTTGAGGCCTTCAGGATAGTTGATTCTGTTTTAGGTCAAGGTGTACAGGGGATATCTGATCTTATCACTTTACCCGGACTGATCAATGTGGACTTTGCAGACGTACGGACGATTATGAGTGATGCAGGATCAGCGCTCATGGGTATCGGAACAGGGGTTGGAGAAAACAGAGCTTCTGCTGCTGCACGTATGGCGATATCCTCTCCGCTTCTGGAACTTTCGATAGACGGAGCCAAAGGAGTGCTTTATAACATCACAGGCGGAGCTGATCTCACTATGAATGAGGTTGATGAAGCCTCGAAACTGATTGCCGCTGCAGTTGACCCGGATGCCAATATCATTTTTGGTGCGACGATAGACGACCAGATGGTGGACCAAGTGAAAATTACGGTAATTGCAACGGGATTTGATGAGGCAAAAAGAAGGCTTAAAGAACTTTCATCCAATTCGGATTCAGATACTTACGGAAGTAATCAGGTAATGACGAATAATATTCAGGGTGTACAGGAAGAAATGCCCCAGGAAGAAGACAAATGGGATGTCCCCGCGTTTTTAAGGCAAGGAAAACACTAACCTCATAACCTATAGTATTGACTTTTGTGCTTTTTGTGATATAATTCCACAGCTTTAATTTATGATGATCGATTTGCATATTTCAGCCATAAATACTGCCTAAAACACCGATTATTCGGTGTTTTGTTGTGGCAAATTGCTCTTTAACGAAATTAAAATTTAGCCTCTTGACAAAATACCGAACGTGCGGAATTTTGTCAAGAAAGTTTTATTCAGGGTAAAGTCCATAATATTTATGGGCTTTATTCTGGGTAGAAATGCCCAGGTCGATCCGGAGAGATTAACAGACCAAAATTGCGGTCCGGAAAATCTTGAAAGATTGAGCACTTTAACAAACGGAAATGCAGAAATAAAATATATCCGCCTATAAATTTGGGTGTATGGGATCGGTACTTGTATTGGTAGGGCCAATTTTGGGAATAATCCTGAGCAAAGTAGAAGGATTGTTTCTAGTACTGGCTCTGCCAAAAAATAAACTGGGTTGCCGATCCCGGGATGGACATAGTGTCCACGTATACGTAGAAAACGGCAATAGTGAAAAGAATCTGCTTTTTATCCCGGACGGGGAAAGCGGATTTGAGACTGAATTTCTTACCGAAGAGAGGATATCCGCAAGGAATCCTACATGAAGTAAGTGAGAGATGAAGTCACATGACATCGCAGGAGGTAACGATGGCAAAAGTGATGTACGTGAAAGAAAGCGCAATTATAAGGGAAAATCCCGAAGATGTAGCGCTTTCGAAACTTATCCTGACTGCTGGACAGATGGTAGAAGTTCTTGATGCCTCTGCACCAGCGGAATGGATGAAGGTGACAGCGTTCGGAATGGGCAGTGCCCGTGTTGAGGGTTACGTCAAGGTAGTCGAACTGACCGACGTTAAACCTAAGACCGAGCTAGTAATGCCAATCGAACCTGAGAAGCCCGAGAAGAAGTCCTGGCTGGAAAGCCAAGAGTTGCCGTGGTACGTTCTGGCGTTCGTTTTGCTGATCGGCTTACCCGGCATCGGACTGATAATCGGGTTAGTGATCTACTTTATAGTGAGTGGTCGCCTGATCGCTCTCCTTGGAGGCTAAGAATGAATTCGCGAACCAGAAACATCATTTTCGCAGCCGTATCGCTGGGGTTGATCGGTTGTATCTGCGCCGCCCTGGCAGGGACAATCGTAGGGGTTGCGGCGATTCCGCCTGCGACTACTCGCGTGGTGCCCACATCGGCTCCTTTGCCAACCACGATCGGGCCTGCGCCAACGACTCCCCCGACCGTTATCACGGCCACCCCCCCGCCGGTCGTGATTACCGCGACGTCTACCGTAGCACCACCTCCACCGACCACGACGCCGTCCACTGCAGCTTGTGTCCCGAACACGATGCCCGATGGCACCGTGATTACGGCGCAAGTGCTGGCAAATCAGATCGGCGGCAAGGCTGAATTTTGGACGCCTCGCAGTGATGCGGCGCGTGCAAACTGCCTCGGAGGCGTGTGGGGCTACTGGGATAAGGATCATTCAGTGCAATTCAAGCACCCCGGTGGTAACACCATGTTGACCTACTGGTCGGGCTTCAAAGAGCCGACTGGCAACATCCGTGGATGCTGGATCCAAGTTCCGGTAAAGAATGACCGTTGGGATGGGACTACCCGCACCGTTCAGTGTCCCGATTCGGGCGCTCTGATCAATGCGGATGGCGTTGGGTTTCATCCCGTCGCACCCTCCAACTAGGTACGGTAGCGTCCCAAAACCACTATGAGTGGTTACTGCTCATCCGGTCGGGATCCGCCGAAGTCCATATAGACGTAGTCTGATGTAAAGCACCACTCGGTGCTACTAGGCAAAGTTTTTCTAACTTGCAACAGTCTTTCCGGGGAGAAATCCTGTCAGGAATCGAGACTAAAAAGCAAGCATGAAACTCTATGCTGAAATATACATCACCGGACATGCGTCACGGACAGATCTACAATCTCCAGAACAGCGGAGAAATGTAGGCGGATTCTGACCGATGGGTTGGGATGGAATACGAGAGAGTAGCGTAAGGAGTTGCCGGAGACATGTGTCTTCAGCTTGGCAGCTTTTTCGCCGCTCCTTGAGTATTTCTACTCTGCATTTCCGTATTCCTATGATCTTAAACCAAAAGTTTGAGGTCAGAGGGATATGAAACAGTTAATACATAAATATAACCATCAGGAAACACTTCTGATGGTATCACTTTACCCCAAAAAGGGGGAATTATACTCTGCCGGAACAAGCGGAGTGGCTTCCTATGCAAAAAACGTAGTAAAAAATATGGAGAGAAGAGTAGTGGTATTGGCTGATGTATTGGATAAGCCGGACATTTATGAGGAAGATAACGTGTTGGTGTATAGATGCTTTAAAAGAAATTCACTTCTAATGTGGTTACAGATAGTTAAAGCTATATATCAATTTTCCAGTGTCAAAAATATACTTGTCCAGCTAGATTTTGCAATGTATGGAAGCGTAGTTACGACTTCTTTGGTTATCCCGTTTTTAGCCTTTCTGAAGATTTTTGAATACAGGACAAATGTAATCATGCATCACGTGGTGACAGATATTTTCAAGCTCAAGGGCCACGTGGGATTGGGAGAAGGATTTTTGGACATAATCAAGGGATTTATTTTTAACAAGCTTTTTCACGCATTCTATTTATTGCTAAGCATATTTACCATCAAAATAATTGTTTTGGAAGATGTATTGCGGGAGAGATTAGGACGGATAATTTCAAAAGAAAAGATTGTTACTATTCCTCACGGAGTAGATACAGATATAAAGGAAATTGAGAAGTTTGAAGCCAGAAAACGTTTGGGAATTCCTAGAGATGATTGTTTCGTCCTTTTTTTCGGTTATGTAAATTGGTTTAAAGGTGCTGATTTTTTTGTTGAGGCTTTTAAAGATGTTCATAAGATACTGGGTAAAAAAGCCCATTTCATTATTGCAGGGGGAAAAAGCCCAACCTTGAAGGACAGAGGGTTTTACCAGAAATATTTTGGCAGAGTTCTTGAAAATATTTATGACTCCCACAATATCCAAATTACAGGCTATGTGCCCCAGGACGAAATCGGGGTATATTTTTCCGCCACGGATTTGGTAGTCTTGCCTTATAGAAATTTTATGACGGCATCGGGCGTATTTTCGCTAGTTTTTTCCTATAACAAACCTTTTATTGTTTCAGGCGAGTTAGGAGAAATGTTTGATGAAAGCGATTTCAAGCAAGTTTTTGGTGCTGTAGGACTGCGAAAAGAAAATATAGTTTTTGATCTGACCCAAAAATCTTGTCTTGCCGTGACGGAAGAAGTATTGAAAGACGGACTCAAAAGTAAAATGAAAAATGCCACACAAATAATTAGACGTGACCGTTCTTATAGAAATATTGCTATACTTTTCGAAATCTTAATTATCGCCCCAAATGTTACTTTCCAAAAAAGACTACAACTAAGCTATACTCGATAATATATGACCGAAAAGCTTGTATGGGGACTTTTTATTATCACTACAATCATAATAGCAAGCATAATACTCCTGTTAGGTAAAATACAGCCTGCCGGAGATATAGTTGAGTATTACGGATCAACGGTATCATTATTATCTCACGGGAATGTAAGTTTGACGGATAAAGACCAAAAAGAAATTGAGAAAGTCTTATCCCCAGAATATTTCAAAGATCCACAGTATTATATTAGAGGAAGCGACGGAAAACGGTATCCTGTGCATTTTGTTTTCTACTCTTTTCTTTTGCTTCCGGCAAGAATATTTTTAAATATACTACAGGCAAATCCGCTTTTGTCTTTTCCCGTAACCAACCTTATCATTTTAACTTTGACGGTTTATTTTATATTTAAATATTACATAAGAGAAAATATAAGAAGGTTGCAACTTTTAGTTCTAGTCTATTTCTCACCATTATTATTTTTTATTACTTGGCCGGGTCCGGATCTATATGTTGCAAGTTTTCTTCTTTTGGCGTTATATTCCTTATTCGCCAAACAATATTTTATTACGACAATGTTGGTAGTTTTGGCTTCATGGCATAGCCAGCCGATCGGATTTATCGCTATAGCAGTATATATTTATTATTTATATGAGAGCATAAAACCAAAGATTGATGCCGCTCTAATAATCCAGGCGGTTTTACTGGGAATATTGATCTTATTACCGTATTTATATAACTATGTTCAGTTTGGAGTATGGACTCCGTGGGTATTGATAGATAACGGCTGGACAAAAATTAACGGGTTCGGTTTGCAGAATATTCGCATTGGAAAATTTCTTGAGCAGTTTCTTGATCCGAATATAGGATTAGTGTGGTATGCACCTGTTGTATTTTTTATAGGATTTTATACATTGGTAAGATTGATTAAAAAAGAAATACATTTATTGGTTTGTGCAATATTTTTTTTATTCACAGCACTACTTTACCAGACGAATCCTGCATGGCATTACGGCACGGCAGGTTTTGGCCCCAGCCGTCACATACTTTTTTTCCTGCCGTTTTTAATTTATCTCGCACTTAGGGGATTAGCATCATTTCGATATTCAGGTATAAAAATCATTCTATTAATCTTATTGGGAGTTTGGCAGATATTTTCACTGGATATTAACGGATTTTTGTTACCGGATTTTCGTAATACTTTATATCATAGTCCTTATGCAGAGTATCTGCTGAATAATTACCCGGAGTTATATTCACCAACGTCCGAAATATTCATTGACAGAACTAATCATACAGATTTTGATTATCTAACTTCTGCTGTATATAAAAACGGAGAGCTGTGCAAAAAAGCCTACATACTATCAGATGACGTTAGTAAACTTATAACTGAATGCAATTTTATACCCAAGAATAACCTTAATAAAACAGAAGGAATATATGTTAATTATTAAATCTCTTCGTTATATTCCGGTTATATTTTTAATAGCAGTTGTAGGTGTATTAGCTGCAGCTAATTATTCGCCTGGTACTTGGTTGACCGGATGGGACAATCTTCATCCGGAATTTGATTTTCTTCTTAATATCAAACGCTCAGTTTTTGCCGTCTGGCAGGAATACCAGGGTCTGGGTTTACTTGGAGGAATGGCACATGCTGCTGATTTACCCAGACAAATATTTCTTCTGGTAATATCGTTTTTTATACCCAATCAACTCTTAAGGTATTTATTCCATTTTTTGATGTTATTTATAGGAGTTATCGGCGTATACAAAATTCTTAACGATATTATTTTAGAGCATAATGATGTTTCTATCCGATCGAAGGCCGCTTTATTGGGAGCTTTATTTTACTTACTTAATTTAGGTACTGTACAGTACTTCTTTGTCCCATTTGAACCATTCAGCACTTTTTGGGGAATGTTTCCCTGGGGAATGTACGTTTTGTTTCAATTTCTCAAACATCCAAATAGACGAAATCTTCTCATTTTTACGCTGATAAATTTCCTAGCAATTCCACAAGCCTACGTACAGACAATCTTTGTAGTTTATCTGTTAAACGTAGTTTTTGTTCTTGGTATTTCAATTGTCAAAAACAAATCATGGCATGCTATTTCCACCTATATTAGGGTTCTTCTGATAATATTTTGTCTGAACGCTTTCTGGTTACTGCCGAATTTATACTTCACGTTTACAAAAGTACAAGTGACAGAACAGGCAATGAACAATAAAATGAATACGGAAAAATTTTTCCAAGCAAATAAAAAGAGAGGAACGCTTAACGACTTTATCTTGCTGAGAGAATACTACTATGATTTTTTGGATTACGATAAACAGTCAGGCGAATTAAATTATATGATGAAAACCTGGAGAAGTCATAATGAAATCCCTATTGTCGTAATCTCGGGATACTTATTTTTCGGTATTATGATATTTGGATTATTCAATAAAAGCAGGGTTAGACCCTATTTAATAGGATTATTTTTTTTAAGCTCTCTATTATTTTTGTCAGACACTCCGGTAATTTCTTTCATAAACGATTTTTTAAGAAAAATACCTTTGATCAGCCAGATGTTCCGTAACCCTTTTACTA
>ORMF011688955.1_pt1 | contig 16472 bp, 12 predicted proteins | sample 1779871 | NCBI WGS metagenome assembly ORMF01 (sample SAMEA104232316, study PRJEB22302) | groundwater metagenome | biome: forest; feature: aquifer; material: groundwater | place: USA | collected 2011-08-07 | depth 5.4 m
CAGTGAACCCCAAAAAACAAAGTTGACCCTACACTAGTCGGTATAGTCGTGGTTCCTTTCCGCAACCATTGGATTGATAACCCTTTGCGACGAAGAAATTGGGCGACTAGGCCACAATGCACCGACACTCCACACACACACATGATTGTTACCCGGTTTTGAACCATGCCCCACTGGACCACAAAGCACCGACACTCCACACACACACATGATTGTTACCCGGTTTTGAACCATGCCGCCATAATGCGGCAGTCTTGGTCACAAAGGACGACACCTCATGCATTACGCGGCACGGATGCTGGCCGGGCTGATCGTCTTTGTATCGTGGGCCGGCGCGTCCGCACAATCCACCGCGCCGCCGCTGTCGGAAGTCGCGAAATGGACGACCACCGATCGCGCCGTCGCGGAACGCACCGTCTTCCTGGGCTGCCAACTGAACGAACGCGAGCTGGTCGAATTGTCCACGAACCTGGCAGCCGCGGGACATCCGGGCGTGCTGCTGCTCGACAGCATTAGCCACGCCGCGGCGGTGAGGAGTTTTCTTCATGAAATTCAACTCTCCGTCGCCGTGCCGGCCGGCAAAGCGTCGCGCAATCTTGCGCACGTCGAGCGCGATCTGCGGCTCGTCCCGATGCCGCGCCAGGACGTGCGCGCGGTGACGGCGGCCTTGTTCACGCAGGCGAAAAAAGTGGTCCTGGTCCCGCCGGCGCCGCGCGATCAACTGCTGCACGCCGCGTTTCTGGCTGGAACCCTCAAGGCGCCGCTTTGGATCACGACGGAGCAAGTCGAGGAGAAGGCACGCTTGCTTGGGCAGTTGCGAGCCTGGGACACGAAAGAAATCTATGCCGTCGGTTCGACCGCAGCGCTGGTGCGCGGCCAGGGTGACTGGAAGGTCTACCGGCAGCCGGATGCCGCGGCGACCGCGACGACGGCGCTCAAACATCGGCTGCGCCAGGGATCGATCCGCACGCTGGTGGTCGCGAATTCCTACGACGACGCAGCCGGCAAAGGCGGCATGGCTGCCTTGGCACCGTGGCTGGCCCTGCAAAAGCGCGGCCTGTTGTTGCTGACCAACCAGGCAGGCGACAACGTGACCGACGTGGTGAAGGACGCCATCCAATTGCCGGAAGCCGCGAAGGCCGATGTGTTGCTGCTCGTCGGCAATTTGCAGGCGATCCCAACCCTGCGTCGCCCCAATCCGCTCGACGGCAAGGACGAATTCATCGAAATGGAGCCGTTGACGCCGTCCGGTCAGGAACCCGTCTCCTTCGCCACCGGCCGCTTGTTTCACGACGATCTCGCCGTGGTCACGCTGATGGCCGCTCGGCCGCGTTTGTGGAACACGGATGCGTACAAGAAAACAAAGCCGCAAGCCCTCGTCGTCAGCAATCCAGGCGGCGGCTTGCCGTTCTTGGAAACCTTCTCGCGCAACACCGCCCAGGAATTGAAGAATGCCGGCTATGAAGTGACCGCGTTTTTCAACAACGAGGCGAATCGACCCGCCGTCCGCGCCGCCTTGCCGGAATCGACAATCTTTCTTTGGGAAGGCCATCACAGCACGCTGGTGCGCGAATACGAAGCGCATCGCTGGACCGAACCGATGCGGCCGTCGCTCGTCTTTTTGCAAAGCTGTTTGGCCCTGGCGGAGGAAAAAGCACATCCATTCCTTGAACGCGGGGCGGTCGCGGTCGTCGGATCGACGAGCCGCAATTACTCCGGTTCCGGCGGCGCGCTGTCGATGGCCTACTTCGACGCGATGATGTACGACCGGCAAACGCTGGGCGGCTCACTGCGCAGCGCGAAGAACTTCCTGCTGGCGTTCGCTCAGCTCAAGGAAAAGCGCATGGGCCTGGACGCCAAGATGAACGGCGCCAGCCTGCGCACTGCGTGGTCATTTTCGCTGTGGGGCGATCCGACGCTCGAGTTGCCGCGGCCCGAATTGCCGGAAGACGCCCGTACCGCGATTCGCCATCAGGTGAAGGGCAACACGATCATCGTGTCGTTGCCGGACGAGGCCCATGCCAAGGTGATCACGGCCCGTTACCAGGCGCAGCTCTTGCCCAACGCTCGGCTCGCGGGGCTCATCAGCAAGAAGGACGATCCGGACGGCCATCCGCTGGTGCCGCTGATTTTCCAGGAAGTGCGGCTGCCCAAAGCGCCCGAATGCAAGACGCCGCATTTGCGCACGCGATTGCCGGACGCGAACTGGGTTTTCTGCTGGGACGCCCGGCGCACGACCGGTTACCTGCTGATTCGGCCGCGGGCGAAGGACACCGAGGAGATTCGCTTCCACATCGATTGGAATTGACGGTTCGTAGTTCCGCCTTTAGGCGGTGCCGAAGAACCGCCTAAAGGCGGAACTACGAACGGCTTGATTGGCACCAATATGAACATCTCGCGAACAACGCTGTGCATCCTCGCCGCTGCGATTCTGGCGTCGCTGTCGATCGGCACGGCACTCACGCGCCGGCACGTCCTCGGCCAGGAAACGCATGTGCCGCGCGGGCCGGGGAACTACCGCGTCACGCTGCTGGTGCGCGGCGCAGCGGCGGGCGATGCCAAGCTGTTGACCGCGTGTCCGCTCGATTTCGGGCATCAACACGTCTTCGGCGAAGAGGCCCGCAGCGTACAGCTCTTTCCCAAACTGGTCGAAAGCAAATCCGGCGATCGTCGCAATTATCAGTGGACCCTGCGCGCCGGCGCCAAAGGGCCGCTGGAGGCGCGTTATGAATTTCGCTGTGTCATCACAGGGCAGCGGGCCACGGGCTCGATGAATCGGCTCACCAAACAACTGCACGCGCCGCCCAAGCCAGGCGAACTGTTGCACGCGGCGCCGGGCCTCGATCCGAATCACCCGGACATTACCGAGCGGGCGCTGACGATCACGCCGGGGCTGGAGAAGATCATCGATCAGGCGCGGGCGCTGTTTCAGCACGTCACGGAGACGATCCAGCGCGAGCCCAGCCCCGGTCAAGCCAGCGCGTCGGCGCTCGAATGCCTGCAGACCGGCCGCGGCGATGCCCTCGCCCAGAGCCGGCTGCTCACCGCCCTGTGCCGCAATCGCGGCATTCCCGCGCGGCTCGTGCACGGGCTGGTCCTGCACAAAAACTCCGAGCAAAACGCCCACGTCTGGGTCGAGGCGTGGGTCGGCGATCATTGGATGTCGCTGTGCCCGCTGAACCGGCATTGCGGCCGTGTGCCGGCGAGCTACGTCGTTTTCGGCTACGACGACTTCGCCCTGGTACGCGGCACGAATATCGTCGATCTCGATTATTCGTTCCTGGTGCAGCCGCAAGTCGCCGTTGCGGCGCCGCCGGCCGACTCGGTGCTGAAGCGTTTTTTTCAACGCATCGCGCTGTTTACACTGCCGCCGGCCGAGGCGAAGCTGGTCGAGTTTCTGCTGTTGCTCCCCGTGTCGGCGCTCATCATCTGCATCTTCCGGAACATCATCGGCCTGCCCAGTTTCGGCACGTTCGCGCCGGGGCTGATCGGCCTGGCGTTTCGTGAAGTCGAGAGTCTACCGGGCGTGCTCGTCTTTGTGGCGATCCTGCTCGTCGGCTGGTGTTTGCGGCGCGGGCTGGATCGGTTTCACCTGCTGCAAGTGCCGCGCACGTCGTTCATGCTCAGTCTCGTCGTGGTGGTGCTGGTTGCGCTGATCCTGGCGGCAAATTACCGCGACTTCGCCGCCACACGCTACATTTCGCTGTTCCCGATGATCATCCTTGTCGGCATGATCGAACGATTCTGGACGCTCGAATGCGAGGACGGCGCCTGGTCGTCGTTCAAGACGCTGTTGTGTACTTTGGTGATCGCGGCGACGATCAGCTTGCTGTTGAGCATCCCCGGCGTGGTGAAGCATCTGGTGCGTTACCCGGAGACGATCGGCTTGGTGATGGCCGGGCAACTGCTGATTGGGCGCTACACGGGCTATCGATTGTCGGAGCTGGTGCGCTTTCGGGATTTGGTTGAGGAGCGGTCGCTGGCGGCTTAGCGATTTGTCCAATGCGACGGATATCGCGGCGCTGCGCTGGGCGCGCTAAACGGCAAGCGGGCGAGGAAACTACTGATGTTGTGGCTATTTCGTGCGGCGAAGCGTTTGCGAGCGCTGGGCATTCTCGGCATGAATCGCCGCAATGCGTGCTACATTCTCGATCATAATCCGCGCGGCAAATTCCCGCTCGTGGACGACAAGCTCAAGATGCGCGACCTATGCGTGCGCATCGGCGTCGTCACGCCGAAGATCCACGGCGTCGTCGCCTCGTACGGCATGCTCAAGCGCTTGCCGGAATTGCTGCGCGGCCTCGAGGAATTCGTCATCAAGCCCAATCGCGGCTCGGCGGGGCGCGGCGTGCTCGTCGTGACCGGACGGCAGGGCGACGCCTTTCTGCGTCACAATGGCACGGCTCTTGCGCTTGACGCATTGCGGCAACACTGCTCCGACACGCTCTCGGGCATGTACTCGCTGGGCGGCCGTCCCGACGAAGCCTTAATCCAACAGCGCGTCCATTTGCATCCCGCTTTTGAACCCATCAGCTGGCAAGGCATCCCGGATATTCGCGTGATCCTTTACAAGAACGAGCCGGCGATGGCGATGCTGCGGTTGCCGACGAAGATGTCCGGCGGCCGGGCCAATCTGCACCAGGGCGGCATCGGCACCGGCGTCGATCTGGCCAGCGGCGTCACCCATCACGCCGTGCTGCGCAACCGCGCCGTCGAAAAACATCCCGACACCGGCGTGAGTGTCGTCGGCATGCAAGTGCCCTTCTGGCGCGAAGTGCTCGACATGTCGTGCCGCGTCGCTCAGGAAGTGGGCCTCGGTTACGTCGGTGTGGACATCGTCGTCGATGCGCAGGAGGGGCCGATGTTGCTCGAAGCGAACGCCCGGCCGGGATTGGCGATTCAGATCGCGAACGGGCAGGGGCTGACGCAGCGGCTCGACGAGATTGATCGGCAAGTCGAAATCGGCGCGAACAAGGATGACGCGGGAATGATCGCGAGGAGCATCGGCCCCCATTCTCAAAGACTCAGTGCGTGACGTGTGAGCCCGCAGCGCAAGCGAGGGCGGGCGCGTCCCTCGCTTGCGCTGCGGGCTCTTGTATAATGACGAAACCCTCGCGATTGAGTGGGGTATATTAACTGGTCAAGATTCATTCCTCGGAGAGATCAACGGCCATGCATCGCTCGCTACTGCTTTCCGCGTTGTGTGTGTTCCTGGTCAGTCAGCTCGCCGGCGCGGATGAAGCCCGCACGGTGGCCAACCTGCGCCTCAAAGGCGCCGACGGCAAGACGTGGACGCTGGACGAGCCGACAGACGCCAAGGCGATCGTCGTCTTCTTCCTGGGAACGCAATGCCCGGTCAACAACGCCTATTTGCCGCGGCTCGCGGAACTGCATGCCGCTTACGCGCCGAAGGGCGTCACGTTCGTCGCGATCAACTCGAACGAACACGACTCGGCCGACGCCATCCGTGAGCATGCCAAGAAACACAAGCTGCCGTTTGCGGTCTTGAAGGACGACGGCCAGCGCGCCGCGGCAAAGTTCGGCGCCGAGCGCGTGCCGGAAGCGTTCGTGCTCGATGCCGGGCGCGTCATCCGCTACCAGGGGCGCATCGACGATCAGTACGGCATCGGCTACCTGCGCCCGCAAGCGTCGAAGCGTTATCTCGTCGATGCCCTGGAGGAAGTCCTCGCGGGGAAAAAGGTGACGCAGGCGAAAGTCGCGGTCGAAGGCTGTTACATCACGAAAGCGCCGCCGACGAAGGCGGGCGGCAGCGTCACCTACGCCAAGCACGTCGCGCCGATTTTGCAAAACCGCTGCCAGGAATGCCATCGGCCGGGACAGATCGGACCGATGCCGCTGTTGTCCTACGATGACGCGTCAAGCTGGTCACAAATGATAAAAGACGTGGTCGCCGACAAGCGCATGCCGCCGTGGCACGCCGATCCGAAGTACGGCAAGTTCTTCAACGACCGCAGCCTGAGCGCCGGCGACCGCGAAACTTTGCTCGCTTGGATTGACCAAGGTTGTCCCAAGGGCGCTGACAAAGATGCGCCGGCGCCGCGGAAATTCTCGGAAGGCTGGCGCATGGGCGAGCCCGACGCGGTCGTGACGATGACGAAGGAATTCATGGTGCCCGCTCAAGCGCCGCGCGGCGGCATCCCTTACAAGCACGTGATCGTGCCGACCAATTTCGACGAAGACAAGTGGATTCAGGCCGCCGAGTGCAAACCAGGAAATCCCGCCGTCGTCCATCACATCATCGTTTTCGTGGTCGTCGGCAACAAACGCGTCAAGGACATTGCCGACGGCATCGGCAGCGGCATGCTGGTCGCCTTCGCGCCCGGCGATTTCGGCTCAGTCTACCCCGCCGGCTCCGCGAAGAGAATCCCCAAAGGCGCCTCGCTCGTCTTTCAGATGCACTACACGCCCAACGGCGTCGCGCAATCGGATCGCTCCTCAGTCGGCTTTATCTTCGCCAAGGAGCCGCCCAAGCATGAAGTGAAGACCAAGGCGATCGCGCAGCAGATTCTGGTCATTCAGCCGGGCGGCGATAACCAGAAGTTCCAGTCGGTGGCAACGTTCCGCAAGGATGCGCTGATTTGGAATCTGACGCCGCACATGCACTTGCGCGGCAAGAGCTTCGAATACCAAGCGGTGTATCCGGACGGAAAACGCGTGCCGATCCTCTCGGTGCCGCGTTATGATTTCGCTTGGCAGGCAAGCTATCGATTCGAGAAACCGCTCTTGCTTCCCGCCGGCAGCCGCATCGAATGCACCGCCCATTTCGACAATTCGGCCAAGAACCCGAACAATCCCGACCCGACCAAGCTGGTCCTGTGGGGCGAGCAGACGTGGGAGGAGATGATGATCGGGTTCGTCGATTACACGTATGTGGACAGCGCGGAGAAGAAGTAATCCGCACGCCGCTTGCGGCTTAGCGATAACTTCGCGCGGCGACGGCGCGAGCGCTAAGCCGCAAGCGGCACGTCTCCATAAAACACTTGAATGAATGTCCTCGTCATCGGCAAAGGCGGGCGCGAGCATGCGCTGGTATGGAAGCTGGCCCAATCGCCGCGCGTCGAGCGGGTTTTTTGCGCCCCAGGCAATGCCGGCACCGGGCTCGACGGCGTTAATGTGCCGATCGAAACCAACGACATCGACGGCCTGATTCGTTTCGCCAAGAAGGAGAACATCGTCCTCACGGTGGTCGGGCCGGAGGACCCGTTGGCGCAAGGGATCGTCGATCATTTTCAAAAGGCCGGGCTGAAAATCTTCGGCCCGAACAAAGCTGCCGCCCGGCTGGAAGCAAGCAAGGTCTACGCCAAGAAGCTGATGCGCGACGCCAATGTGCCGACCGCGGAGTTTCGCGTCTTCGACCATCCCGATCCGGCCCGCACCTTCATCGAGACGCGCGAATATCCGGTCGTCGTCAAGGCGGACGGCCTGGCGGCGGGCAAGGGCGTCATCGTCTGCGCCACCAAGCAAGAAGCGCTGGCGGCCATCGAGCGCATCATGGTCAAGGAGGAATTCGGCCGGGCGGCGGGGCGGCAGGTGGTCATCGAGAAGCGGCTCGACGGCGAAGAGCTGAGCGTGCTGGCGCTGGTCGCGGGGCGCACGATCATTCCGCTGGCGCCGTCGCAAGATCACAAACGGGCTTTCGATAACGATGAAGGCCCCAACACCGGCGGCATGGGCGCGTACTGCCCGGCGCCGCTCGGCACGCCGGCGATCCTGGATGAAATCGAAGCCCACGCCCTGGTGCCGACGGTGCATGCGCTGAAACGGAAACGGACGCCGTTCCGCGGGGTGCTCTACGCCGGCGTCATGGTCACGAACCAGGGACCGCGCATTCTCGAATACAACTGCCGTTTCGGCGATCCCGAGATTCAGCCGGTGCTGATGCGTCTGAAAACGGATCTCTTCGAGCTGTTGCTGGCTACCGCGGAAGATCGGCTCAGCGAGTTTGAAGACAAGTTGGAATGGGATCCGCGCTCGGCCGTGTGCGTCGTCATGGCGAGCCCGGGTTATCCGGGCAATTATCCCAAGGGCAAGCTCATCTCCGGCCTGGAAGACGCGGCTCAACTGCCGGACGTCAAAGTGTTTCACGCGGGCACGAAGCTCAACGGCGGCCATGTGATGACCGACGGCGGCCGTGTGCTGGGCGTAACGGCGCTGGGCGAAACGTTGGCCGAGGCGAAGAAGAATGCGTACGAAGCGGTGGCGAAGCTCAACTTCGCCGGGGCGCATTATCGACGAGACATCGCGGACAAGGCGCTGAAGGGGGTTTCGAAGTGATGATTCAGTGGCTTGCCGTTTAGCGTCCGCAGGATCCTGGGTGCGCTAAACGGCAAGCCAGAAACGTTATTCCAGCACGCGCACCCGTCGCCCCTCAATCTTCAGTTTTCCTTCCGCGAACAGCCGAATCGCTTCCGGATACGCCTCGCACTCCTGGCCAAAGACACGCAGGGCCAACCGGTCCGCCGTGTCATCCTCCAGCACCGGCACCGTGCGCTGCACGATGATCGGTCCGTGGTCATATTCATTGTCGGCGAAGTGCACCGTGCAGCCCGTGACCTTGGCGCCGTAAGCCAGCACCGCTTCGTGGACATGATGGCCATAGTAACCTTTGCCGCAGAACGCCGGGATCAAGGCAGGGTGGATGTTCATCACGCGGCCGAGGAAATCGTCGGGCACCTGGATCAATTGGAGGAAGCCCGCCAGACAAACGAGATCGGCGCGAGCCTCGCGGCACTGATCGAAGATGCGGCGGCTGAACACTGCGCGCGTGCCGGCTTCTTTGCGATCCACCACAAACGCCGGAATATTGGCTCGGCGCGCTCGTTCCAACGCATAGGCATCGGCATGATTCGAGATGACGACGGCGACTTCCGCGTGGAGCCGGCCATCGGCGATGCGGTCGAGGAAGTTCTGCAAGGTGGTGCCGCCGGCGCTGGCGATGACGGCGAGGCGGATCGGGTTGTGCATGCGGTTCTTTTATGAGCGGCGACGTGGGATGACTACCAACAAAAACCCCCAGGGCTCGAAGACTCGCCCTGGGGCTTGGCGTCGATCTGACTTTGACAGCACTCACGGCACGATATTGGCGATCGTCTTGAATTCGATGTCGCCGCCGTTCTTGAGGTCGGTGTGCACGCGGATGGTGCGCTGCAGTTCGCCGACGACGCTCGGTCGCAGCGTCACGGTCAGGACGTGGACCGTCTTGCTTTCCGCCTTGGCCTCGCGGACCTGCACGACGTTGTCGGTGCCGCTGATGCTGGTGATCACGAACGGCTTGGCGCTGCGGATGATGACCTTGCGGTCCGTTTCGCCGCCGGCCTTGATCTCGCCCAAGGCAACGGAGTTGGGGCTGACCGACAGCGATGCTTCGACCTCGACGGTGAGCGGCACGCGCAGCTTGGGCATCGATGTGTTGTTGGTATTCACCCAAATGTCGGTGTACCACTTGCCGGCCGGCGTATCGGGGCGAATCTTGGCTTCGAGTTGGTAGTTGCTGTCGCCGCTCGCGCCTTTGATTTCCTTAAAAGTGAGCTGCACGTAGTTGCTTTCGCTTTTGGCATCCAGGATCTTCGTCGGGGCGCCATAGAAGGTAATGGTCATCGACTGGGTGGCGCCGGCACCGCGCTTGAGCGTACCGAAGCTGAGCGAGTCGGGATTGTAGACCAGGTCCTCGCGGCTAATGGCGCGGATGTTCAGGCGCACTTCCTCGAAATTCGGCTGGTTGAACTGGACGTAAACCGTGATTTCCTTGAGGGCGGAGAATCGGTTGGTGTTCATCTGCGCCAGAATGACGGTTTCCTGACCAGGCTCCAGCGTGGTTTGCACGGCCCGGGCGGAGGAGCACATGCCGCACGAGACGCGCACATTGCCGATTTGCACGGTCTTGTCGGTCTTGTTGACGACGCGGAACGGATGGGTCAGAAGCTGACCGCGCGGCACGGCGCCGAAGTCGTACGATTGCTCATCGAACATGCTGTCGGCCCACGAGTTGGCGCGAGCGGAGGCGGCCAAGCCCAGGAACACAGCCCAAATGCAACAGTGCCGAAACATGGTGACGTTCATCCCTTGCCGAAAGAAGCCTTGCAAGAATCTTGGTGCGACGCGCTGCCGAGAAACTTGAGAGAATTTCGTGGTAGCTAAGGTTCTATGACGCGCGGAGGCAGGTACGTCAAACGTCGCCGGCAAGATTTCTCCAACACGTCTTATCTCGTCGCAGCTAGGGAAAGCATCCCACAAATTCCCGCTACGCTGTGCGCTCTTTTCTGTCCTGCTCAATCACAACCGCGCCAACTTGGGTGGTTTCCACAAAATGCCGAGGCGGTACCAGACGAAGCCTGGCAGGAGTGAATTGCCGCGCAGGCAGGAATTTCCCTCAAGGCAAGCCGCGCGCTCTTCGCCGACCGATCATCTTCCGTGGGCCAGGACGGCGACGATGATGCGCGCCGGCCGCGCACGCCGCAGCGCTCGGGCCGCTTCGTGGGCGGTGGCGCCGGTGGTGAGGACGTCGTCGACCAGCAGTACGGTCTGGCCGTTGAGGTCGAGGCCGGCACGGGCTTGAAAGGCGTTGTGGACGTTGCTGCGGCGCTGCGCCGGAGTTTGCCGAGTTTGCGGGGCGGTGCGGTGGGTGCGGCGCAGCCAGGACGGGCGGCAACGAATACCGATGTCCTTGGCCAAAGCGCGTGCCAGGATTTCACTTTGGTTGAAGCCGCGCCGCCAACGCCGTGTCCAGTGCAAGGGCACCGGGATCACGGCGTCCACGCGCAGGTCGCGCAGCCGAGCGGCCGATTGTCGAGCCCAAAGGGCGCCAACGACTTCGGTCAGGTCGACTCCGCCGGGCGTCTTCATCCGCAGAATGGTCGTCCGCAGCAAGCCGTCGTAGGGGCCGAGCCGAAGCGCCTGGTCGAAGGCGTAGGATTCGCCTTTGCAGGTTGCGCAGCCTTGGGTCAGATGGACGTAAGGGCCGACTGTGCTGGAACAGCGCGGGCAGGTGGGAAAGGGATCGTGGGTCAAGGAGAGTTCGCAGGCCGGACATACGCCGACGTGCAGCTCGGCTTGCCGCTGCTGACATATCCAACAAACATTTGGGTAGACAAGCTGCAGCAGGCCTTCGCCCAGGGTACAGGCGGATTGCCAAAGGGAAAACGATCCCATGACTGCGTCACCATTTGGAGTGCGGCGATAAGACGCCGCTTTGGATCGGCGACAAGTCCCCAATCCAAAGCCGTGTCGTGCCACCGCACTCCATGAATTGTATCGATTAGATGGAATGCGCCGGCGGGCCCTATCAGGCCGCCAACGAGTTGCTCGACGGCGCCGAGGCGCGTTGGAAATGTGCGAACGGCGCCAGCTCGGGACAGGCCAATCCTTGCCGTGCGATGAAAAACGCACACTCCAGGACAAAGCGGCCGCGTAGCTCGGCGTGGCTGACGCCGTCGGTGAACGCGAGCCAGGCCGAGCCCGGGACGAAATGCCAGCATCTCTTCGGCGTCCGTTCCTGGAAGCTCTCGTGGCGCTTCAAGAAATCGTGGAAGCGCAGCATGAAATCGTCGTAAGGCGCGTGCAATGGGCGCGCCGGTTGCAACAGGCGGAGCAACCCTTGCCGCAAGGGTCGCCACCACGGCCCGGTCGCCGGTGCGGGCAAACCGACGTCGGCCCCGAAACGTTCGAACAGTTCTGCAAACGACAGCGACGTTTGCCAAACGCGCGGATCGGTGGGGTGCAGGTTCACGAACAGCCGCAGCAAGCGCCGGCCGTGCGTCGGGTGCGCCGGCGCGGCGTCGATGTGCAAGAGATCGTTGCGGTCCAGGAGGCGCAGCTTGCGTGTCGCTTCTTCTTCGGGATGAAAGGCGACGTAGTCCAGTTCGCAAGCGGCGGCGTATCGAGGCAGCAGGGCCGACAGCCAGCGCGTCGCCTGGCTGGCCCACGAGCCCAGCGTGTCGGCCAACCGTTTTGTCTCGGCCGCTGACCGTTGGACAAAGCCAAAAGCCCGATGATGGCGCGGATCGTAACCGATGTATTTGGACTCTGCGGCATCAAGGTGTTGCTCGAAAAGCGTGGTCCGCTCGTCGGAGTGGGGCAATGGGAATGGGCAGGTTGCGAACGTCAGTATTTCGCCGCGCTCGAGGCGTTCAGCAGCGCTGAGCGTGCCGCATGCGGTGGGACGCAAGGCGGCCGTCACGGAAGCCATCGCCGACTCCTTCGCGCTGCTAAGGATTACCAGGCATGCTTGACCGGCTGCGGCCCCATGGCCGATTGCGGCGCCAGCCACGAGCAAAAGCGGCACAGCATGCGGTAGCGCCAGGTGGGCGCTTGGGCCAGCGCTTCTTGCGCCAATGCCAGCGCCTGCGGATAGTTACGCTCGCGCATGAAACGCCGCGCCGCGCGGCCATAGAGCTGGCCCAGCCGTCTGGCAACGAGCCGCGCGTCGAGCACGTCTCGGCCAAGACCGTCGGCAAAGCGGTGCAGCACCTCCGCTTCGGCCTGGTAGCTCGGCCCGCACGGCGCCGACAGATTCTTGTCATGCCGGCGCCGCAGACCCAAGACGCAGCCGATCGGCTCGAAGCGGCACAACAGACTCATTCGCAAGAACAGATCGTAATCGTCGCACCAAACCAAATGCGGATTGAAACGCCCCGCCTGCTCCCACAGTTCGCGGCGGTGGCACACGGTCAACGGCGTCAGAAACATACGCTGAAACAGCGCGCGCGTGCCGACGGGACGATCTTGGTTCAGACCGGGCAGCTCGGTAATCGTGGCGCCGCACAGGCGATGGGCGTAGCCGAAAATGAACTCTGCCTGCCGGTGCGCTGCGAGATAGGCGGCATAGGCCGCGAGCGTGCGCGGGAACCAGAGGTCGTCGCTGTCCAGATAGGCAATCCACGGGGCGCGGGCCAGGCCGATGGCGCGGTTGCGCGAAGCGGGCAGACCGATATTCCGCTGATGGAACGGCCGGATGCGCGCATCGCGCCGCGCCAGCTCGTCGATGAGCGCCGGCGAATCGTCGGTGGAGCCGTTGTTGATGAGGATCAATTCCCAATCCGCGCAGGTTTGTTCGATCACCGAGGCAACCGCCTGGCGCACGAAGGCCTGGTGGTTGTGCACCGACATGATGACGGAGATGGCGGGGTTTGGCTGCATGACAATGATGGTTCGCTTGCGGTTTCGCGCTCGCAGACCAGTGACGCAGTCCACGGCGTTTCACTGGGCGCGCTCAACGGCAAGCCCAAGTCAGGATGCCAGCGCGTGGGGGCCGCTGCGTCGGGCGACTTCCGGCGCTTGGCCGTTGCCGTTGGTCAGGACGATGGAGTCTTGTTCAACCGGTAGGCGCAACACGAAACAGGTTGCGTCACGATTGGCGCCGGCGAAGCGGACGTCGCCGCCGTTCTGCCGGGCCAACCGCCAGGCGGTGGACAATCCCAGTCCGCGACCGCGGCCCGCTTGTCGGCCGGAGAAAAACGGATCGAACAAGTGCTCGCGGACCGCCGCAGCCGGGCCGGGACCGCTGTCTTCCACGTGAACGTCGATCCAATCGGCGCCGTCGCGCGTGCAGTGCATGCGCACCCAGCCTTCGGGCGGCACTGCCTCGAGTGCGTTGCGCAGCACATTCACCAGCGCCGTGCGCCATTGGGCCGCGTCGCCGCGAACCAACAGGTCCGGCGTCTCGGCACAGGTCAGCCGCACCTTTTTCTCGTCCGCGGCGGTTTGCTGAGCGGCCACGGCTTCGCGCACCAGGGTCGCCAGCGCGCTCGGCTGTTGGCGCGGCGGGCCGGGCCGGGCGAACTGCATCAGATCGGTCAACACGTGATGGATGCGCTGCGTCTGGCCGACGATGGTCGTCAGCGCCTTGTGCAGCTTCGCCTTGAGCGAATCGAGATACAGCGTCGGCGACGGATCTTCGACGAGTTGTTCTTCGGCCATCGAGATCTGCTTGAGCAGGTATTGCGCCTGGCCCGAAATCACGGCGAGGGGGTTGTTGATCTCATGCCCCGCGCCGGCGGCCAGCTCGGCAAGGGCCGCCAGCTTCAACGCCTGCAGCCGTTCCTTTTCTTCGCAGCATTGCTGTTCCAGCGCTTGCTGCAGTTGATCGAGGTCTTGCTGCAACCGCGCCATCGTATCGTGCTGGCGCCGTTGTTCGACGGCCAGGCGGAGCAAATCGGCGAGCATGACCGGGGGTTCGCCGCTCGGCAATGCCACCGGCGCCTGCAGCGCTCGTTCCACCAGCGCATCCAAATCGGCCATCGGCAAGCCGAGCGCGGTGGCGATTTCATCGACCGCAGCGCCGACCGGCAGGGCCAGGCCCGTTTCGCGTTCTTGCAGCAATCCGACCGCGAGTTGCACAACTTGGAAGAGCCTCGGCTCGGTCCCCAGGCGTTCGGCAATGCGGACATGCAGACCCAGGTGGCCCAGAATGGGGACCAGCCAGGCCGGCAAGCGCCAAAGCCGGGACAGACGCCGGGCAATCGCGGTGTGATCCATGCCCCAGCGCTCGCGCTGCCAGCGCGGGGCATCGTGGTCGGTATCGAGCAAGTGCAGTGCTTCCGCCGCTTGATTGGGTTCCAGGGCTGCCAACGCCAGCCAGCCCAGAGGCGCCAGCAAGCCGGCGGTCCAGGCGCGCTCGGGATCGCAACCGGCGAGGCGCGTCGCCAATTCCGCGGCCAGCCAGGCCTGTCGTTGGGCAACACTCGCAATCTGGGCAGCAGCAGGTTGGCGCCAATCGATGCAAGGAATCGCGGCATTCTGCAGGAAATGGAGGGCGGTTTCGAGAATGGACAGAGAGCCGAGAGTCGCCGTCAAGGAGCCGGGGCAATCCCCTTGGGCGCGTGCCAAAAGCAGCACGCACCCCGGATCGTGCCGCACCTGCGCCCAAATGGACGCAGCCTGCGGGCGCGTGAGTGCCGCCAGCGCGGCAGCGCTGGGCGGCAGCCAGGACAACTCCATGGCGCTAGCGCCCGGTGCCTTCATGGGCCCCTCGGTAATCCGTTACCTTTAGTGAGTCGTGAGTGATGACCAGCATTTGGGATTTTCGATTCTCGATTTTTGATTGAAGACAAGACGATAACGCTTGCTTTGGCAATCGAAAATCGAGAATCAAAAATCGAAAATCCCGCCGCCACTCACCGGGGCTCAGCGTTACGCGGTCTGCGCTTCCAGCGATTCGATTTCGAGCAGCGAGCACATGCGCCCGATCAGCTCTTCGATCTCGAACGGCTTGTGCAGGAAATCGTCGGCGCCGGCCAACTTCAGATCCTGGATCTTGTCGTCCTCGATCATGCCGCTGATGCACAGGATGCGCACGTCTTCCAGCGTGTTGTCGGCCCGCACGCGATGGCAGACTTCCTTGCCGTTGATGTCCGGCAACATGACGTCGAGCACGATGATGTCGGGACGGTATTCCTTGACGAGCATGCCGGCGTCGAAACCGGTCTGCGCGATGCGGACTTCGAAGCGCCCGTCGTCGTCGAGCACCTTGGTCATCAGCTCGAGGAGTTCGGTGTCGTCGTCCACGAGCAGAACTTTGCGCTTGCCGCTCTCCAGCGCGTCGGTCGGGATGCCGTTGTCCTTCATGAACTTGTACAGCATGTCGCGCGGGATGCGGCGAAAGCGGGAGCCGGGGACGCGAAAGCCTTTGAGCTGCCCGTTGTCGAAGCAACGGATGATGGTTTGCTGGGAAACCTTGCAGATCTTGGCGGCTTCGCCGGTCGTAAAAACGGTTTTCATGTGGGTCCTTCCAGGCGCGGGGCCTGCCTCCAGGAGGGTCCGCGGTTGCCGCTTTCCGAAAGCGGGCCGACGAACCGCAATCTTCCGTGAACTACCTCTTCTCTTCCAGATGGCGGCTTGCGTAAACCGCCGCAGTTCGTTCCGCATGCGGCTTAGTGTTTGGTTCGCATTCACCCTTCGCTAAGCCGCAAGCGGCAATCGCTGCGGTTTGCCAATTCACCGCCGGCCTGGGATATTAAACCAGCTTGCGGATTGTGTCAACGCGAACCGCAAACCGCCTATTTTTGCAACTTCTTGTGCGTCAACAGCTTTCGCCAAGCCACCCGAAAATCTCTGCCGGATTGTGAAAACTTGGTGACGCGCCGATAGTTGTCAACTCGATTCTAAGTTGTCTTTGCTTCCAGTACAAGCCGAGTTTCCCAGATTGCCGTCTTGTATTTTTCTGCGCATCTTAACACTGATGATAAGATGTCATATCTATTAAGTAGGCAGAATGATAAGCAAACCAACCTAATTCGACGGCCCGCAACGTGGTGCACGTTTCAAACGTGTACCGTATGATCTCCGCATCTTGCGGAGAAGTTCGGAGCAAAGAAACGGACATGGTTCAATTCTTGTCATTTCTGGGTGACAGAGTGAACGCTGTAGGGACTACACTTGCCTGTCATGTGATGCCGACATTTTTTTCGATGTAACATTGGATGGATCAAGGGGATAGGAAGTTGAGTGCGTGCCAA
>ORMF010558952.1_pt1 | contig 16468 bp, 9 predicted proteins | sample 1779871 | NCBI WGS metagenome assembly ORMF01 (sample SAMEA104232316, study PRJEB22302) | groundwater metagenome | biome: forest; feature: aquifer; material: groundwater | place: USA | collected 2011-08-07 | depth 5.4 m
AGAGGACCGCCGCGCCAACGAGCGCGGCGTCCTTGAACTTCACGCCGTGATGGATCTCGTACCGCTCGCGCAGGCCGCGGAGGATCGAGATCGTGTCCTCGACCGTCGGCTCGCCAACCATCACGGGCTGGAATCGACGCTCGAGCGCCGCATCCTTCTCGATGTGCTTCCGGTACTCGTCGATGGTCGTCGCGCCGATCGTGTGCAGCTCGCCGCGGGCGAGCATCGGCTTCAGCATCTGCGAGGCGTCCATCGCGCCTTCCGCCGCGCCGGCGCCGACCACCGTATGCAGTTCGTCGATGAACAGGACGATCTGGCCTTCGGACTCCGTGATCTCTTTCAGGACCGCCTTCAGGCGCTCCTCGAACTCGCCGCGATACTTGGCGCCCGCGACGAGCGCGCCCATGTCGAGGGCGAAGATCTTCTTGTTCTTGAGCCCCTCCGGCACGTCACCGCGGATGATCCGCTGCGCGAGGCCCTCGACGATCGCGGTTTTGCCGACACCCGGTTCACCAATGAGGACCGGGTTGTTCTTGGTGCGGCGCGACAACACCTGGATGACGCGGCGCACTTCCTCATCGCGGCCGATGACCGGATCGAGTTTGCCCTTGCGCGCCAGATCCGTGAGGTCACGGCCGTAGCGGGCGAGCGCTTCGTACGTCGCTTCCGGGTTCTGCGACGTCACACGCTGGTTGCCGCGCACCTGCGTCAGCGCCTGGTAGAGCGTGTCCTTGGTGATGCCGAGCCGCTTGAGCAGCTGCGCGCCGGGGGACCGCCCCGTTTCGGTTGCAAGCGCGACGAATAGGTGCTCCGTGCTGACGTACTCATCCTGCAGCCGCTTCGCTTCGGCCTGCGCCGACTCGAAGATCAGGTTCATACGCGGCGAGAACCGCACGTCACCGCCATACTGTTTCGGCAGGCTGTCGAGAAGCTTCCGCGCCTCCACCGCGACATTGGCAGGCTCGAGTGTCATCTTCCGCAGGATCGACGGAACGATCCCGCTGTCCTGTTCGACCAGCGCGACGAGCAGATGCTCGGGCGTAATCTCTGAGTGGGTCAGCTCGGTGGCCAGGTTCTGAGCGGTGACGACCGATTCCTGGGCTTTTTCGGTGAATTTGTTGAGATTCATTTGTTTAACTCGTGACGATATTCGCTCTCACAAGCCACGGAGGCACGACGGCACGGAGAAAACTATCTCGGCTCGGTGTCTCCGTGGCCCGTCTCGGTGACCATCGCTCCTCATGCCGCGCTGTGTTTCTTCGCGGCGGAATCGCCTAATTTCGCGAGCGCCTCGTAATGCTGGCGCTCTTCGGGAGACAGCTCCGCCGGGAGCTGAATCTCGACCCGTGCATACGCGTCGCCCTTGTCCTCGGGCTTGCCGACGGCGGGCATCCCGTAGCCTTTCAGCCGGAACATCTGGCCGTTCTGCGTGAGCGCGGGGATCTTGAGCCGCACGGTCTTGCCGGAAATCGTCGGCACCTCGACCTCGCCGCCCAGCACCGCCGTGGTCACCGGCAGCGGCACCTTCACGTAGAGGTCGCGTCCCTTTCGCTCGAAGAGCGGGTGCGGCGCGAGTCGCACGCGCAGATAGAGATCGCCCGAAGGAGCTCCGCCGGTGCCTTGCTCGCCTTCGGCAGAAATGCGGACGCGTGACCCATCGCCGACGCCTGCGGGAATGCGCACATCGACGGTCCGCGCGTGGCCGTCGTGTTTGAGCGACAGCCGGCGCGTGGGGCCGTTGTAGGCATCCTCGAGCGAGAGTTCGATCTCATGCTCGACGTCGCGTCCCTGCCGTTGGCGCACGCGACCGCGGTTGCCTGTTCCCGCGGAGCTCCCGCGCGAAGACGACTCGCGCTGACCGAATCCGCCCCCGCCCCCGAAGAACGTGGTGAAGAAATCGGAGAACGGGTTCTGGTCCCCGAACATCTCCTCCATTTCTTCCTGCGTCATGGTGCGGAAGCCGCCGCCCTGCCCGCCGCCTGGATTCCACTGGCCGCCGGCGAACGGATTCGGACCGCCATGCGCCTCCGCCTGCTCGTACGCGCGCCAGTTCGCGCCAAGCTCGTCGTATTTCTTCCGCTTGGCGGAATCGCCGAGGACCTCGTATGCCTCGTTGATCTCCTTGAAGCGCGCCTCCGCCGCCTTGTCGCCCGGGTTGACGTCCGGATGATGCTTGCGCGCGAGCTTCCGGAAGGCCTGCTTGATCTCCTTCTCGGTCGAGCTTTTGTTGACGCCGAGCGTCGCGTAGTAATCCTTGAATTCCATAGCGGCTTCGCGGCCGAGGTCACCAAGACGCGGTTAAACAGCTTTGTGACCTTGACATGATCACAATCCGACCATCTCGTTCAATCTGCGCATTTCCGAGAGCAATTGCCGGCGGCCGGCGCCGGTGCTCAACGCAGCTTCGTCCATCAGCGGCTGGATACGATGCATGACTTCGGCGATCGAAAGCAGCCGTTGCACGCCTGCGAGGTTGATGCCGAGTTCATCGACGAGGTGTTTGATCAGGCGCAGGCGCTCCAGCTCTTCGCGTGAATAGCGACGCATGCTGCCGACCGTCCGCGACGGCTGAATCAATCCCAGGCGCTCGTACTTGCGCAGCGTCTGGGGATGCATGTCGAGCATCTCCGCTGCCATGCTGATGAGAAACAGATCCCGATCGAGAGCCATACCCAGAACCTAGGACGCTGAGTCGAGTGAACGCATCTCCCTAATACAGTTCGAGTCTAAAAGTTGATACGGATCGTGTCAACCTGATGTTCCCGCCCGGAACCCCGAAATCCCGAATTTCGACTCTCGAGTGGCATTAGGGACTTCTCGATGGTCGCCGCGTTTCTGACAGGAGGGCTCCTTGTCGTGCTCGAGGCGATGCTGAGCATCGACAACGCGCCCGTGATGGCCGTCATCTTGAGAATTGGGAGTTGGAGGTTGAACGTTATCTCCTACCTGAGGGAGTCAACTGCACTTCGTGCTGCTGACCGCTGCGCATGAAGACAACCTTGACGGGGGTGTCGGCCTTGAGCAACTCCAGGGCGAACGTGTAGTCGTAGATGTTCGTGATTGACTGGCCGGCGATCTCGGTGATCACGTCGCCCTTCATCAGGCCGGCCTTCTCGGCGGGTCCGCCGCCCACGACGCCCGCAAGCAGCAGCCCTTTGGCCTCGGTCGTGTAATCGGGGATCGTGCCGGTCGTGACGCGGACACCGGCGAGCGTTGCGCCTGTCGCCGGCGGATCGACTTTTGTGAACTGCGGCGCCATGTCGGCGTTCGCCACGGCCAGGGTGATGGCGGCCGCGAAATCGGCGACGCGGTCCAGGTCTTCGTAATTGATCTTGTCCGCGGTGTCGGTCGGCCGGTGATAGTCGGGATGCGAGCCGGTCGTGAAGAAGAGGCTTGCGACACCCGCCTGATTGAAGCTTGAGCTGTCGGTCGGCTGATATGGATCCGGCTGGGCGCTCAGATCGAATCCGGCGGCCACGTTGGCTCGCTCGAGGATCCGCGGCCATGCGGCGCTCGTGCCGGTGCCTGCCGCCGCGAGCCGATTGTTCTGCATGCGGCCGATCATGTCGAAGTTGAGATACGCAGCGATCTGATCGATCGAGAACGGCGGCTTCGCGGTGAACGCGTTGGAGCCGACCAGGCCAATCTCTTCTCCCGACCAGAGGGCAAAGACGATGTTGCGGCGATGCGGCTGCTTCGCGACCTGCTCCGCGATGGCGAGCACACCGGCGGTGCCCGAGGCATTGTCGTCCGCGCCATGATGAATCCGACCTGCTTCATCCTTGTTCGCAAGAGACGTCCCGCGCGTGCCGCGACCGAGGTGGTCGTAATGCGCGCCGACAATCACCCACGGTTTCCCGAAGTCAGGCGCTGGGGTACTCGCGGGCAGATAGGCGACGACACTCCGCGACGTCTGCCTTTCGCGAACCACTTTCGTCGTCAGATCGACCGTCACAGGCAGCGCGAAGCCAGCAACGTGCGGATTCCCCGAATCCAGCTCCTGCTGTGCGGCTGCAAGCGACGTCGGCGCGCCTGCGAATAGTGCGTTTGCCGCCGCGCCGTCGACGCTCGCCGCGGGAATGCCGGAGCCTGACAGCGCCGTGTCGAAGCTCATTCGCAGTGCCTGGCCGGCATTGGGGGAGCGAGGCCCGGTAACGACGAGGAGACCTTTCGCGCCGCGCTGACGGGCCGCGAGCGCTTTGTAGCGAAGATCCGAGTAGCGGGCGAGTGCGGCTTTGGTCTTGGGATCAGTGTCTTCCGGAAAGTAATGGAGGACCAGGACGATCTTGTCCTTCACGTCGAGCCCGGCGTAGCTGTCGTAGCCGAAGTTCTGCGACTCGGGCAGAACCAGACCGTAGCCGGCGAACACAACCGGGGCACTCACCTGTGCGTCGTCCGAGAAGGAGAGCGCCTGCACCTGCGCGCCGCCGTTCAGCGTCTGTGGTGTGCTGCCATCGCGCCGGATCGTGATCGCCGACCCCCCATCGCGGGTGCCGGCCGTGAACTCGAAGGAGAGGAACATGTTCGCGTGGCCCGGCAGCGGCTTCGCTCCGATCCGCGCGAGCTGTGCGGCGAGGTAGTCACCCGCGAGGCGTTCGCCGGGAGATCCCGACTCGCGTCCTTCGAGCCGATCGGATGCGAGGAACTCGACATGCGGCCGCGTGCGCGACGCGACGGCAGTCTGCGCAGACGCCGTCGCGGTTGAAGCAGTGAGAACAATTGCGAGGAGGATTCGAGAGCGATTACAAGACATAAGAAATCTCTGCGGCTTGTCTCAGCGTTTCCGATCCAGCGCTGCGCGAAGGGCTTCGAGCGCCTTCGCATGATTCCACTGGGCCAGGAAGATCTGCCCATTGCTTCCGCCGCCGCGCGTCGACGTCCACGCCACTTGGCGCCCATCGGGCGAGGGGACCGGCAGGCCGTCGAACCCATCGGCGTACGTGATGCGCACCGGTTCCTTCTTGCCGTCGATGTCCACCATGTAGACCTCGAAGTTCTCGAACCCGAGCTTGTTCGAGGCAAACACGATGTACTGCCCCGACGGATGGATGTAAGGCGCCCAGCTCATCGCGCCGAAGTCGGTGATTTGCCGCACGTCGGTCCCGTCGAGATTCATCGTGAAGACATTGGCGATGAGCCCGCTGTCGTCGAACCGACGCCAGATGATCCGTTTGCCGTCCGGTGAGAAAAACGGCCCGCCGTCGTAGCCCCGAACGCTGGTTAGCCGCTTCTGGCCCGAGCCGTCGGCGCGCATGATGTAGATCTCGGCGAAGTAGCTCGGATCCACCCCGAGCTGTTTCTGCTCGGCGGCGGACAGCGGCCGGCTGTACGCGTCCCGCATCGACGTGAACGCGATCCATTGCCCATCGGGTGAATAACTTGCCTCCGCGTCGTACCCGCGCGCGTTCGTCAGCCGCGTGTACTTACCGCTCTTCTCGGCGTAGGAATAGATCTCGAACTCGGTGTCGTAGTCCCACGAATACCGGCGCTGCTTGCCCGACGCGCGGAAGTCGAGCTCCTCCTGCTGCAACTGCTTCGATTTCGGATCGTGATGTGTCGACGCAAACAGAATCGCGTCGCTGCCGGGACGGAAGTAGGAACAGGTCGTCTTGCCATAGCCAGGCGAAATGCGCTTCGTGTCGCCCGTCGCAAGGTCGAGCGCGTAGATCTGATAGAACGGGTTGCCCGGCTCGCGCTCGCTCTGAAAGACCAGTCGCTTGCCGTCGGGAGACCAGTACCCCTCACCGGCTCGGCGACCTTCGATCGTCAGCCGGCGGACGCGAGACAGGAAGTCGCCCTCTTTGTATTCCGGCGGGCTGCCCGGCCCTTGGGCAAAGACGCTCACGCCCGCGCCAAGGAGGAGGAGGACGGGAACCAAAGCTCTCCCGCGGACCCAGACCGAGCGGGGCGAGCCCTTTGGGCTCGCCTCACCGCCCCGGAGGGTCCGCGCCGCACGGGAAAGGGCCTGCGCCGCGCATGAATAGATCTGGCCGTTCATCGAGCAAAGGGTAGCATTGATCAGTGCGTCTTTCGATGTTCCGCAACCTGTCCACGCGAGACTGGTTCATCGCCATCGGCGGCGCCATCGTCATCGTCTTCGCGGTGATGGTGCTCGTCTGGACCGGACGTCACAGTCTTGCCATCTACCGGCTGAACAACGGCGTCGGCGGGACGATGTTCTATGACGCGGAGGGCCGGGAATGGTTTCCGCTCGACGAGCAGCGCAAGGACGTCTCGATCGACCAGATCTCCACCTATTTCAAGGATGCGGTGATCTCGATCGAGGATCACCGGTTCTACCTGCACCCGGGCATCGATCCGATAGCGATCGGCCGGGCCGCCATGGTCAATTTGCGGTCGGATGCAGGAACGCAGGGCGGCAGCACCATCACGCAGCAGCTTGCGCGGACGCTCTATCTCTCGAATGCGCGCACGTTCGCGCGCAAGGCGCAGGAAGCCGCCCTCGCGGTGTTGCTCGAGATCTTCCTGAGCAAGAAGGAGATCCTCGAGCTGTACTTCGATCGCGTGTACCTGAGCGGCGGCATATACGGCGTCGAGTCGATGTCCGAGAAGATGCTCGGCAAGCCGGCCTCGCAGCTGACGCTCGGCGAAGCGGCGCTGATCGCGGGAATCATCCGAGCCCCCGCGTCGTATTCGCCCTGGACGCACTTCGACGCGGCACGCCAACGCAGCTTTGTCGTGCTCCGGCGTATGCGCGAAGAAAGAAAGATCACGGCAGCGCAGGAGCAAGCGGCGCGCATCGAGCGGATCCGAATCGGTCCGCCGCCATCCGTCTCGAACGCGAAGCAGGGGTACGCGAAGGAATTTCTGCGCCAGCAGTTCCGCGACATCTACGGTGGCGACAATCCGCCCGACTGGAAAGTCCAGACGACGTTCGTGCCGGAGCTGCAGGACGCGGCTGAAGCCGCTGTGCGCGACGGGTTGCGGCAGCTTGGCGTGAAAGGACTGCAGGCGGCCCTCGTTGCCATGGATCCGTCAACTGGCAACTTGCTCGCGATGGTTGGCGGATCGGATTTCGTCGTCACGCCGTACAACCGGGCGGTCCGCAGCCGGCGCCAACCGGGCTCCGCCTTCAAGCCGTTCGTCTATTCCGTGGCGCTCGAAAGCGGCATGTCGCCGGTGTCGACGATCAGCGGACTCCGGCAGGTCGCGATCGCGGCGCCCCAAGGCGTGTGGATTCCGCGCGACGAGCGCGCCAGTGCGCAGGACGAGCTCTCGCTGCGCGAGGCGCTGCTCGAATCGAGCAATGCCGCGGCCGTGCTGCTGCAGCAGCGCGTCGGGTCGCGTCCCGTGCTGCGGCTGGCAAACGATCTGGGCGTCAAGGATCAGCCCGACGTACCGTCGCTTGCCCTTGGCAGTGGCCTGGTCACGCCTCTGGACCTGACTTCGGCCTATGCCGTGTTCCCGAATCTTGGCTATCGCGTCCGCCCGCGCGGGCTCGTCACGGTCGAAAACGCCGACGGTGACATCGTGAGCCGCGCCAATATCGAGAGCGAGCAGGTGCTGTCGCCCCAGGTCGCGTTTCAAATGCTGACGATGCTGGAGGACGTCGTCGATCGCGGCACGGGTGCGTCGGCACGCCGGCTCGGTGTGCATGGCGCCATTGGCGGCAAGACGGGGACGACGAACGACTACCGTGACGCGTGGTTTGTCGGTTTCAATTCCGCTGTGGTCGTCGGCGTATGGGCGGGCTTCGATCAGCCGGAGAAGATTCGCGAGGGTGCGACGGGCGCGCGCGTCGCGCTGCCAATCTGGGCCGACTTCATGCGACGCACCGCGCAACGTTTGCCGAGTCACGCGTTTGAGCCTCCCGGCGATATGCGGACCGAGGAGCTGTGCCGCGTGTCGTATCTCCGACCGGTCGACGGATGCCCAGGCTATGTGGAGTACTTCAAGGACGGCGACGAGATCCCTTCACGGTTGTGCACAGTTCACGCGGGAAATCTCAAGCAACGCGCACAACGAGTCGTCCAGGGCATCTTTGGGGCGATCGGCAAAGGCCTGAAAGGCATCTTCCGCAGGTAAAATCGATCGGTGGGTTTCATATACGTCTGGACGCTGCTCACCGGCGGCGGCCTGGTGTTTCTCTTCGTCCGTTACCACCGTCTGCTGGCGCAGCTCGAGGACGAGCGGCGTCGTCACGACGTCGCGTTGCGCGAGCACCACGACATCGTGTCCGCCCTTCGTGCCACGCAGTTGCGCGACTCGATGGTCCTCGAAAACATCGACGAGATCATCTTCCGCCTCAATTCTGTCGGTGATGACTGGGTTGTCGATTCCGTGAGTCGACGCGTGACGGAGTTGCTCGGTTACACACCCGACGAGGTGCTCGCGCTCGGCAATCAGATCATCCATCCGGACGACGTCGAGTACGTCCGGCAAAAGACGCGCGAGGCGTTTGGAGCCTCGGCGTCGACCACATTTCAGTACCGTGTGAGGCGCAGAGACGGTCAGTACCGCTGGTTCGAGAACCGGCTGCGCGCGGTTGCATCGACCGGCCAGGAGGTGCCCACGGCGTTCGGGGTCGCGCGTGACATCACCGAGCAGAAGCAGACGGAAGAAGCGCGGCGCCGGGGCGGTGAGGACGAGCAACAGGCGCACAAGATGGAAGCGCTCGGCCGCCTGGCTGGTGGCATCGCGCACGACTTCAACAACCTGTTGACGGCGATCGGTGGCAACGCCAGCTTCGTGGTCGAACTGCTGCCTGCTGGCGATCCGAAGCGCGAGCCGCTCGACGATATCCTCACGGCGTGCGACCGAGCGGCCCGATTCACCCGCCAACTTCTCGCATTCAGTCGCAAACAGGTCCTGCAGCCAGAGCCGCTGGTGCTCGCCACCGTGGTGGGCGATATGCAGCAGATGCTGTCACGGCTCCTTGGACCGGAATATCAACTCAGCGTCGATATCGCTGACGGATTGCCACCCATCGCCTCCGACCGCGTCCAGATGGAACAGGTCGTCATGAACCTGATCATCAATGCGCGCGATGCGATGCCGGACGGTGGGCCGATCGCCGTGCGCGCGCGGCTGGCCACCCGCGACGATGACGAGGCGATTGCGCGCATGCCGTCGCCTCCTGCAAAGACGGTGGTCCTCGAGGTTGCCGATAAGGGCGTCGGGATCGCGGAGGAGATTCGCGGGCGGATCTTCGAACCCTTCTTCACGACGAAGGAACGGGGCAAGGGCACGGGCCTCGGCCTCGCAATGATCTATGGCTTCGTTCGACAGAGCGGCGGCCACATCGATCTCGTCAGCAGCAAGGAGGGCAGCGGCACCTCGTTCCGCATCTACCTTCCTGCGTTCACTGCGCCTGAACCCGCCGTGTCTATGACCATTGCCGACCACCCCACGAAGGAGCGTCCGCTCACCGTGCTCGTCGTGGACGACGATCCGGGTGTGCGGAATCTCGCGTCCGCGATGTTGCGTCGTTCCGGCTACACGGTGATTGAGGCAGCCGACGGGACGGAAGCGGACCAGATCGCTATCCAGCATGACGGTGAGATCCACGTGCTCCTGACCGACATCGTCATGCCCGGCGTCCGGGGCCCGAGCTCGCCCAACGGGTGCGCGCCGTCCGTCCGTCGACGCGGGTCGTCTACATGTCAGGGTTCAGGGACACCGAGCCGCTTGCCGACGTCGATCGGGGCGAGGCAGTATTCCTGGAGAAGCCATTCATGCGGGCAGCTCTGCTGGGAGCAATCTCACGGGTCGCCGCCCCATCCGCGTAGCTGCAAACACAAAGACGGGTTCTAACGTAGATTAGTGACGTCGGGTGTCGATTTCGCGCACCCCGGTTCGACGAGTGGATAGAACGGGACCTCAGGCGCGGTCGACCGGTGTCTTCGTACGTTTTTGTGCGCTCACTAGGACGGCGGGAGCTCCTCGGGCGTCGGGATCGTGCAAGGCACGTTACGCGTCTTAGGTAAAATCGCTTGTCCCTCCGTGCGAATCGCACGGCAAACCAGCAAGGAAACTCATGTTTCGTGCGTCTCTTCCGATTCTTCTGTGTACCGCGCTTGCGGCGTCGGCCTGCAGCGGCGGTCCGGCGGCCGCCCCGGGCGCCGGCGGCCCTGGAGCGTTTCCGCCCACTGACGTGCAGACTCTCACTATCGCGCCCAAGCCCATCCCGCAGACCAGCGAGTTCGTCGCCACCGTCCGCTCGCTTCGGTCCACAGACCTGCAGCCCCAAGTGGAAGGGATCGTCCGGCGGATCTTCGTGAGGGCAGGTGACCGGGTGAGTGCCGGCCAGCCGATCGTCCAGATCGATCCTGACAAACAGCAGGCGACCGTGACGACCGTGCTGGCGCAGCGCGTCGCGCGCGAAGCGGACGTCGCGTATGCGAAGCAGCAGCTCGCGCGGATGCAGAAGCTGTTCGCGGCGGGTGCCGTGAGCCAGGCAGAGCTCGAACAGGCCGAGACCGCCGAGAAGACAGCGGAGGCACAGCTCGCCGCGGTGTTGTCGCAGATTCGCGAAAGCGAAGTGGAGCTCGAGTACTACCGCGTGACCGCACCGACCGCAGGCGTTGTCGGCGAGATTCCGGTGCGTGAAGGCGATCGTGTGACGCCGTCGACGCTGATCACTACTATCGACCAGGCGGAAGGGCTCGAAGCCTATGTCAACGTGCCGCTCGAGCGGGCGTCGAGCCTGCGCCAGGGCCTGACGGTGGAGCTGCTCGACTCCACCGGCGCCGTGGTCGCGTCGAATCCGATCACGTTCATTGCCGCGCGGGCGGACGACGCGACGCAGTCCATCCTCGTGAAGGCGACGCTGCGTACGCGCCCGCCTGACATCCGCGTTCAGCAGTACGTCCGCGCGCGGGTCGTCTGGAGCAACAATCCGGAAATCTCCGTGCCGGTCGTAGCGGTCAACCGCGTCAGCGGTCAGTACTTCGTGTTCGTGGCGGAGGCGGCGCAACAGGGATTCGTCGCACGACAGAAGCCGGTCACCGTCGGCGAGCTCATTGGCGACAGCTACATCGTTCGCAGCGGGATAAAGGAAGGGGAGAGGGTGATCATTTCGAATATCCAGAAGATCGGTGATGGCGCTCCCGTCAAGCCTGCCGCCTGACCGTGCGGGGGCGAGCCTTGCAGGCTCGCCTGCGGACCCGCAGGGTCCGCGCCGCAGTGGAATAGATCTCCGCGCTCAGTGACATAGAACATGTTTGTAGACACATTCATCACGCGGCCGATCCTCGCGACCGTCTGCTCGCTGGTCATCATCCTCGCCGGGGCCCTGGCGATTCCGCAGATGCCGATTGCGCAGTACCCGCAGGTAGCGCCCCCGACAGTGCAGGTCCAGGCGATCTACACGGGCGCCAACGCCGAGACCGTCGAAACAGCCGTCACGACGCCGCTCGAACAGGCCATCAATGGCGTCGAAGGCATGCTCTACATGTCTTCGTCGAGCACGAACAGCGGCATCACCGCGATCACCGTCACATTCGACGTCACGCGAGATCCGGACCTTGCCGCGGTCGACGTGCAGAACCGCGTCAATCAGGCGCTGGGCCGCCTGCCGGCGGAGGTCCGTCAGCTTGGCGTGACCGTGCAGAAATCGGCGACGAACTTCGTGCTGGCCGCGGGCGCCTATTCCGAGCAGGGCGAGTACGATTCGCTCTTCATCTCGAACTATATCGACGTCTACGTGAAGGACGCACTCAAGCGCGTGCCTGGCGTCGCAGACGTGGTTGTCTTCGGCGAGCGCAAGTACTCGATGCGGGTCTGGCTTGATCCGTCCCGTCTGGCCGCGAGGAACCTGACGGCAGGCGACGTCGTGAATGCGCTGCGTGAGCAGAACGTCAACGTGGCCGCGGGCAGCGTGGGCGATTCTCCCGCGCCCGAGGGCCAGACCTATCAGCTCAGCGTCCGCGCCGCCGGCCGTCTTCACGAGCGATCCGAGTTCGACGACATCATCGTCAAAGCTGGAAACGGCGGCACGCTGATTCGCCTGCAGGATGTCGGCAGGGTCGAGCTCGGCGCCGAGACCTATTCGACGATCCTGCGTTTTCAGGGACGTGATGCGGTCGGCTTTGGCGTGATCGCGCTGCCCACCGCCAACGCGCTCGACGTGAACAACGCCGTGACGGGGGAGCTGCTGCGCCTGGCGAAGTCCTTCCCGCCAGGCCTGCAGTACTCGATTGCGTTCAACACCACCACCGTCGTGCAAGAGTCGATTCGTGAGGTGCTCAAGACGCTCGCCGAGGCGATGGGGCTCGTCGTAATCGTCATGTTCCTGTTTCTTCAGAGCTGGCGCGCCACGATCATTCCGACGCTGACGATGCCGGTGTCGCTCATCGGCGCGTTCGCGTTCGTGCACCTCCTCGGGTTTTCGATCAACACTCTCACGCTCTTCGCGATTGTCCTTGCCACAGGCATTGTCGTGGATGACGCGATCGTGGTGATCGAGAACGTCGAGCGGCACGTGCAGGAGTACAAGAAGGGGGCGCGGCAGGCGGCGTCCGACGCGATGCGCGAGGTCTTCAGCGCGGTCATCGCGACCGCGCTGGTGCTGATCGCGGTGTTCGTCCCCGTCGCGTTCTTCCCCGGGACCACCGGCCGTCTCTATCAGCAGTTCGCGCTGACGATTGCGTTTGCGGTCGCCATCTCCGCGTTCAACGCGCTCACGCTCACACCCGCGTTGTCCGCGCTGTTGTTGCGGCACGACGACCTCGGCAAGGGACGCTTCTTCGGCGCCGTCGAGCGCGCGATTCACGGCGGCACGAACCTCTACGTCCGCATCGTCTCGCGGCTGATGCGCCTGCGGTGGGCGATGGTCGTGATCTTCGCCGCGCTGCTCGTTGGTGTGTACTTCGTCTATACCACGGTGCCTCAGTCATTCGTCCCGGAGGAAGATCCCGGATACTTCATCGCGGTCGTGCAGGCGCCCGCGGGCGCGTCGCTCGAGTACACGTCGAACGTCGCAAAGGAGGCCGAGAAGATCATGATGGAGACGCCTGAAGTCGTCGGCGTCTTCTCGGTCATGGGGTTCAGCTTCAGCGGCAGCGCGCCGAACCAGGGGCTGATCTTCGCAGCGCTCAAGCCCTTTGACGAGCGGCAGGGCGACGAGCACCGGCTGCCGGCCATCCTCCAACGTCTGCGTGGCCAGCTGTTTGGCATCCAGAACGCGTTCATCATTCCGTTCGCGCCGCCGTCGATCCAGGGATTGGGCGCGTTCGGCGGCTTCACGCTGGAGGTGCTCGATCAGGGAGGCGGAGCGAACATTCAGAACCTCGCGGGCGCCACGTATGGCCTGGTTGGGGCGTCGCAGAAGTCGTCGGTCGTGACGGGACTCTTCACCGCGTTCACCGCGAACGACCCGCAGCTTGCGGTGAAGATCGATCGCGAGAAGGCGCGGAGCCTGGGTCTGCCGATCAACGAGATCACCGACGCGATGCAGATCTATCTCGGGTCCGCGTACGTGAACGACTTCGACTTCAACAACCGCGCGTATCGTGTCTATGTGCAGGCCGACAAGGAGTTCCGGTCGAATCCGAAGTCGCTCGGACAGTATTACGCGCGCACGAACAGCGGCAGCATGGTGCCGCTTGCAAGCGTGGTCCAAGTGACCGAGACGACGGCACCGCAGGTCATCAGCCACTTCAACCTGTTCCGTTCCGCGGAGATCAACGGGTCGGCCGCGCCCGGCTCGAGCTCGGGCCAGGCGATCGCGGAGATGGAGCGGCTGGCGTCGACCGCGCTGCCGCAGGGCTTTGGCTACGCGTGGTCGGGTATTTCGCTGGAAGAAATCAAGGCCGGCCGCCAGTCGGCGGCGATCTTCGGCATCGGCATCCTGCTCGTCTACCTGACGCTGGCGGCGCAGTACGAATCGCTGGTGCTGCCGTTCATCGTGCTGCTGGGTATACCGCTCGCGGTGCTTGGCGCGCTGTCGGCGGTGTGGATGCGCGGGCTGCAGAACGATCTGTACTGCCAGATCGGGCTGGTCATGCTCATTGGCCTCGCGGCAAAGAACGCGATCCTGATCGTCGAGTTTGCCGAACAGCTGCGCCACAAAGGGCTGTCGGTCGTCGACGCGGCCATCGAAGCGGCGCGCATCCGGCTGCGGCCGATTCTCATGACGTCGCTCGCATTCATCCTCGGCGTCATGCCGCTGGTGTTCGCATCTGGCGCGGGTCAGGAAGGACGCCATTCTGTCGGAACGGCGGTCGCCGGCGGCATGTTCTTCGCGACATTCCTCAACATCCTGTTCATTCCGATTCTTTACGTGGTGATTCAAACGCTTCGCGGTGAGGGAGATGTGAAGGCGAAGGAGGGCAGCGCACATGCCTAACCGCTCCACGCGGACCTTGGAAGGTCCGCGCCGCATGGCCGCGATGCCTGGCCTAACAAGAACTTCTCGGTGCCTCGGTGCCTCGATATTGTGTGTCGTTGTTTTTGCGGGCGCTTTCGTGTCGGCGCAGGCTATCGAGCGCCTCACCTTCCAGCAGGCGATCGATCGAGCGGTGAGCAGCAACCCGACGATCGGGCAGGCCGCTGCGGGCATCATGCGGGCCGAGGCGATCCTGCAACAGGTGCGTTCCTCGGCGCTCCCGTCCATCAACGCAACGTTTACGACCACAGTGATCGCGCCGGTCACGCGTTTTTCCGGCGCCAGCATTGTGCCAAGGACGCAGACGCAAACCCAGGGTGGCCTCACCGTGCCGCTCTTGACCCCCGTTGCGTGGGCGCAGCGGGCCCAGGCGGCCGACCAGGTGTTTGTCTCGCAGCAGTCGGCGACAGACATCCGCCGCCAGGTTGCGGTCGCGGCGGCGCAGTCCTATCTCGCGATCATTGCCAACCGCCGTGTGCTGGAGCTGAACGAGCGCTCGCGCGACAACGCGAGGGCGCACTTCGACTTTGCCAACCAGCGTTTCCAGGGGGGCATTGGCAGCCGGCTCAACATGCTTCGCGCGCAGCAGGAGTTCACGAGCGACGAAGCGCGGGTCGAGGAGGCACGGCTGGCGATCCGCCGCGCGCAGGAGGCGCTTGGTGTCCTCGTTGCCGCGGAGGGCCCTGTCGATGCTGCCGACGAGCCGATGTTCGATGCCGCGGTGGAGGATCAGCCGGCGGTGCTCGACCAACGCCCCGACATTCGGCTCCTCTCCGCGCGTCAGTCGGCCGCCGAACGCGTCGTCAACGATTCCTGGAAGGACTACCTCCCGTCGGTCGCCGCCACGTTTGCGCCGCAGTTGCTGGCACCGGCCGGCCTGTTCGCGAACTCGCGCTCGTGGCGGGGATCGGTGCTCTTCAGCGTACCGCTGTTCGATTCAGGTTTCCGTGCAGGTGCAAAGCGCGAGCGCCTCGCGCTGCTCGACACCGTGAAATTTGAGCGCGCCAACGCCGAGCGAACGGCAACCTCCGAGATCCGCACGGCCCGCGAAGCCGTAGCCTCGACCGAACGCGCGGCCACGCAGGCACGCCAGGCAGCGGATCAGGCCAATGAAGTTGTCCGGATTACCGACGTCGCGTTCCGAGAAGGAGCGACGACCAACATCGAAGTCCTGGACGCGCAGCGCCAGGCACGTGATACCGAGACGCAGGCGGTGATTGCGGACGATGCGGTGAGGCGGGCGCGACTGGAACTCCTGGTGGCGCTGGGAAGATTTCCGCAATAGTCGGTGCGGTCTCGCATCTAGTTGGTGCCCGCTTGCACCATCTACCTGTCTGAGATCTGAATGTTCTGCCGGATCCTCTTGAACGTATTGTCGTAGGTCCCCACCTCGGTCCTTGGCGCCACACCAATCACATACAGGACGCTACCGTCGCGCAACTGCGTCGTTGCCAGTGAGATGTATTCCGGCTGGCCCGTGACCTCCGAGACGTTCGCGAGCGGGATGGTGATGCCCGAGCGCCCGCCGACGTTTTCGTTCTTGGCGTTTCCCTGTTGCTTGAGCTCCGGGTTCGCCTGTGCGAAGTTGCGCAGCAGCGAGTTGGTGTCGCGCTGCAGGTTGCCCGTGCCCTGTGTGATGCCGACCTCGACACCATGCGTGAACGCCGAGTTGCCGTTGCCCTCGAAGTAGGCTCCCTGAGGCGCGTATGTGATCGAGTTGTTGGCGGACGCGACCTGCTGCCAGTTCGACGGCACGGCCACGCGGAGCGCACTGCTCGGCTGATGCGTACGAAGACTGCCGGACGGCGGCTCGACGTTGACACCGCGCCCCGTGGTTCCCCTTGATCCGTTGTTGATGGCGCCGCTCTTCTGATTTTGCGCGATCTGCGCGGCCGTCAATGCCGGTGCCTGGCCCTTCAGCCGCGCCTGCGCCCTGGCGAACTCGGTGTCGTTGGCGGCGCGATCGCCCTGGACGCCAAGCAGCTTCGCTTCCTGGTCGATCCGCTGGTAGCGGTTGCCGGGGTTCGGGTGATCGCTCAGCCACTCGGGCCCGCCGCCGCCGCCCTGCGCCTCCAGTACCTTGAAGAAGTCGGCCATTTGTCGCGGGTCGTAGCCGGCGCG